>WNFO01003860.1_pt1 | contig 12862 bp, 6 predicted proteins | sample 5400251 | NCBI WGS metagenome assembly WNFO01 (sample SAMN13153354, study PRJNA577476) | soil metagenome | isolation source: 100 cm saprolite under Madrone tree | place: USA:California | collected 2016-06-14 | reverse complement strand
CGGCCTTTACACGTTCAATGTTTATCTGATCAAAGATAACAAGCGCTCGAGTTTGCTTGGTTCCGGCACCGCTCAGATAAAGGAGTTCCTGCCCGACCGCATGAAAATTGAGACGCGCCTTTCCAAAGGCGCACCACGCGGCTGGATCAATCCCAAGGAAATGCAGGCATTCGTCGCCCTGGCCAACCTTTATGGCACACCCGCCACCGATCGGCGGGTGACCGGCAAGGTTGAGCTCACGCCTTCTGCATTTTCATTTCCGGAATTTCGCGACTTCACCTTTTTCGATCCGCTCCTTGACGAAAACAAAAATCAGCAAGAGCAAACAGTCGATCTCGGCGAGCAGAAAACTGACGGTGAAGGCCACGCCGCTTTTGACTTGCAACTGGAACGATTCGCGGATGCGACCTACGCGATGCGATTCATCGCCGAAGGCTTCGAAGGCGAAGGCGGGAGGAGTGTGATGGGTGACGTCGGTGCGCTTGTCTCTGCTCTGCCATATGTGATCGGCTACAAAGCCGACGGCGACCTTCGTTACATCGACATGAACAAGCCGCGCGCGATCGACCTTGTCGCAGTCGATCCACAACTGAATCGCATCGCCGTCGAGAACGTCACCCTCAACCTCATCGTGCAGGAATACGTTTCCGTGCTGAAGAAACAGGAGAATGGCAATTACGTTTATGAGTCGGTGCTGAAAGAGCGACCCGCGAAATCGGAAAAAATCTCGGTGGCGGCCAGTGGGTATCATTACGCGCTTCCCACAGATGAACCCGGCAATTATGTGCTCGAGCTGCGCGACGATCAGAATCGCACTTTAAGCAAGTTGCGCTTCTCAGTCGTGGGCCACGCCGCAGTTGCCGCCGCCCTGGAGAAAAACGCCGAGTTGGAGATCAAACTTAATGCCAAAGAGTACAACGCCGGTGATGAAATCGCGGTAAGCGTGACGGCGCCCTACAGCGGCTACGGTCTCATCACGATCGAGCGGGAAAAAGTTTACGGTTACAACTGGTTTCAAACGAACACGCCGAGCAGCATTCAGCACATTCGTTTGCCTCAAGGTTTTGAGGGCAGCGGTTATGTGAATGTCGCGTTTGTCCGGGCACTCGATTCCAAGGAAATTTTTGTGAGCCCGCTCAGTTACGGCGTCGTCCCGTTCACGGCCAATATCGAAAACCGCAGGCTCAAGATCGATCTCCAAACCGCGGCAAAAGCAAAGCCGGGCGAACCTTTGCACATCGGCTACAAAACCGATCGTCCTAGCAAGATCGTCATTTTCGCGGTCGATCAGGGAATTTTGCAGGTGACGGATTACAAGACGCCGAATCCATTGGCGTATCTCTTTCGCAAATGCGCTCTCGGTGTTGAGACGGCGCAGATTGTCGATCTTATCATTCCAGAATTTTCTTTGCTGCGTTCTCTCTCCGCCTTTGGCGGCGACGGCGAAGGGGCGCAAAGATTGAATCCGTTCAAGCGCGTCACGGAAAAACCAGTCGTGTTTTGGTCTGGCATCGTCGACGCCGACGCGACTGCGCGCGAAGTGGTCTATGATGTGCCCGACTTTTTCGACGGCACGTTAAAAGTAATGGCGGTCGGTGTTTCCAACGAAGCCGCCGGATCGACCGATCGCGACGCGCTTATTCGCGGACCTTTTGTCATTACGCCCAGCGTGCCGGTGCTTGGTGCGCCTGGAGACGAATTTGAGGCTGGCGTAACGGTCGCGAATAATGTGGAAGGTTCCGGCGCAGACGCGGAAATCGAGCTGCGCGCCGAGACGTCCCCGCATTTGTCGATCTTGGGAACGGCAACGCAAAAATTGCGAATCGCCGAAGGGCGTGAGCAAAGCGTGAAGTTGCGCTTCCGTGTCAACGACGTGCTCGGCTCCGGCGAAATCAAATTTGTGGCCAGCCGAAATGGAATCGAAACCCGCCGGCGCGCTACGCTCAGCATTCGTCCGCCCGTTCCCTATACGACCGATGTTCGCAGCGGAAATTTCAAAAAAGGAAGCACGGATATTCAGATTACACGTCAGATCTATTCTGAGTTTGCCAAGCGCGAGGCCGCGGTCGCGGCAGTCCCGCTTGGTCTCGCGCACGGTCTTTATGTTTTTCTCAAGGACTTTCCCCACGGCTGCAGCGAGCAAATCACGAGCGGCGCGTTTTGCCGGCTCTTGCTCGCAGATGAAGCCGATTTCGGACTCAATCGCGCAGAGGTGAATGCTCAGCTCGAAAAAGTCTTTGGAATTTTGCGACGCCGGCAAAACGATCAGGGCGCGTTCGGTTATTGGGCGCCGGAAACCGATGAGAAGATCAGTTTCAATTCCGTTTACGTAATGGACTTTCTGAGCACGGCGAAAACAGCCGGTTTTGCGCCGCCGTCGGATATGTTTGCGAGTGGCCTGCGCTATTTGCAAAAGATGGTTGGACGCGAACCTTCGACCCTGGCCGACGCGCGCGCCGTCGCCTATGCGATTTACGTGCTTACGCGCGAAGGCGTTGTCACCACCAATTACATTCTTAATCTGCGCGATTACCTTGAGCAGCATCAGACTGATCTCTGGGAGAACGATATCACCGGTGTTTATCTCGCCGGCGCGCTGAAACTTCTCCACAAAGACAAAGACGCGGAAGATTTGATAGCCGCCTATAAGATCGACAAGGGAACCACCCGGGATTACGACGACTTCTGCCAACCACTCGGATCAAACGCACAATACATCGCTGTACTCTCGCGCGCGTTTCCCGAGCGACTGAAGAAAATCTCAGGCCAGGAATTCGAGCAAATTCTCCAGCCGATTGGGCGCGGTGAGTTCAACACGCTCTCGGCCGCCTACGCGGTTTCGGCGCTGAAATCGTACTCGCACACGATCGCGAAAAAGCTGCCCGACCTCAGCATTGCTGAAATCCATCGCGACAACCGCGAAGTTGCCCTAACGAGCGGCGCGAAGTTGCTGCAACGGACGGCTTTTTCCAAAGACGCGATTGCGCTCCGCTTTGAAATCGCGGGAGTGCTCAGCGGTCCTGGAGCATTTTTCCAGGTAGTCGAAGCTGGATTTGATCGACATGTGCCGGCGCAACCGGTCACAGCTGGATTGGAAGTTTATCGTGAGTTACTCGACAAAAATGATAAGCCGGTAACGCAGACGAAGCTCGGCGAACCGATTCATGTTCGTCTGCACGCGCGTACTGTGCGCGATGAACCGGTCACAAATGTTGCCATCATCGATCTGCTGCCGGGCGGGTTCGAAGTTGTCGGCTCATCGCTTCAACCAGGCGTTTCAACAATTCCCAGCGTCGATTATGTCGATGTGCGCGAAGATCGCGCCGTGTTTTACGCAACCGTGTCGACCAACGCAGTCGAGATCAATTATCAGATTAAATCGTCCAATCGCGGTGAGTTTACCGTGCCGCCGATTTTCGCGGAGTCGATGTACGAGCGAAATGTGAAGGGCCGCGGCGTTGGCGGAAAGATCAGCGTCACAGAATAGGTCCTGAACTGGTCGAAATGAAAACGCGTGTCATCCCGAACGAAGAGAGGGACCTCTCAAAGAGCAATAGATTACGCAAGTTACGTCGTGTGATCCGCGCTTCGTGGGTAAGATCCCTCGCCCTGGTCGGGATAATCGCGTGGTTTGTTTGGCTGTTACTCCCCAAGCCGCCGTTGCTGAATGGGATCTCCTTTTCGCAATGCGTGCGCGATCGCAATGCAAAATTGCTTCGCGTCACCCTCACAACGGATCAGAAATTTCGAGTCTGGACTCCGTTGCCAAATATTTCGCCCTCGCTAATCGATGCGACCCTTCGATTTGAAGACAAATATTACCGGCGCCACCCGGGCGTTAACCCGGTCGCGTTATTGCGCTCGGCACTTAACCTGCACGCCGGCGGCGCACATAGCGGAGCATCGACCATTACGATGCAACTGGCTCGGTTGCGTTATCATCTGTGCACACGCACGCCTGGCGGAAAGTTCGTTCAAATTGTTCGCGCACTCGAACTGGAGCGGCATTACTCGAAAGCTGAAATTCTTGAAGCCTATCTTAATCTCGCGCCCTACGGACGAAACATCGAAGGTATCGGCGCGGCCAGTCAGATTTATTTCGACAAACCGGCATCGAGATTAAGCCGACCAGAAGCAGTCGCGCTCAGCGTGATTCCGCAAAGCCCGAGCCGCCGTGCGTTGTTTGTCGATCGGAATAACCAGTCGCTCGATTCAGCCCAAAGCCATTGGTACGACCGCGCCAAAATCGATCGGGAATTCTCCGCGCGCGAATTCAGGGCACACGCGCAACGGGAACGCAAATTTCTCGCGCCGCATTTTGTTCAGCAGATCGTTGCGAACGAGAAAGGCCGCGACGAAATCGTCACCACGCTGGATTTAGCGAAGCAGCAATTAATCGAGCGCCGTATCGCCGATTATATTCAAACAAATCGCAATCGCGGAATTCAGAATGCCGCCGTCCTGCTGGTTGATACGCGGACGATGGATGTGCTCGCACAAATCGGCTCAGCCGATTTTTTCAGCGCCGAAATAGAGGGACAAGTTGATGGAACGCGTGCGCCGCGCTCGCCCGGTTCCACTTTAAAACCATTCGTCTATGCGCTCGCCCTGCAGCAGGGACTGATTCATCCATTGTCGATCCTGTCGGACGCACCGCATAGTTTCGGCGATTACAATCCGGAAAATTTCGATCGCGAATTTGTCGGTCCGATCCGTGCGTGCGACGCGCTGGCGCGCAGCCGCAATCTTCCAGCAGTTGAACTTGCATCGCAGTTGCATCATCCCACGCTTTACGAATTCCTCCGCGGCGCCGGTGTCAAATTGCCACGCTCAGAATCGGTTTATGGCTTGTCGCTTCCGCTGGGCGGGGCCGAAGTCACAATGGAAGATCTTGTCCGACTTTACGCCGCGCTGGCGAATAACGGCGACCTGCGTCCGCTTCGCCGCACATCGCACGATCCAACCGCTGCCCGAGGCCGTTCGATCATCATGCCGGAAGCCGCATTCCTGACGCTGGAAATGATTAACCTGCCACGTCCCGAAGTGGGCCGCGCATATTCTGACCAAGCGGCGCCGGTTTTTTGGAAAACGGGAACGTCACACGGTTTTCGCGACGCGTGGTCAATTGCCGTCTTCAATCATTATGTGCTCGCAGTGTGGGTCGGAAATTTTGATGGCCGTGCCAACGGAACTTTTGTCGGACGAATCGCCGCTGCTCCGCTCTTGTTTCAAATCATCGACAGTTTGCGTGCGTCGTGGCCGGAGCCGAGCCAACCGCATCTCCCGCCTCCGGGCGCCAATTTGAAACGTGTCTCCTTTTGCGCGGTCTCAGGTGATTTACCTGAGCCGTATTGCACCCAACACGTCGAGGGTTGGTTCATTCCCGGAATTTCACCGATCAAACTTTGCGATGTCCATCAGGAAGTGCTCGTCGATGCCGCGAGCGGACTCCGCGTCGCGCGTGATGACGGAACGCGCCAGCTGCGGCGTGAAGTCTTCGAATCTTGGCCTACGGAATTGTTGTCGATCTTTCGCCGCGCCGGAGTGCCCAGAAAATTGCCGCCGCCTTTTTTACCGGACACGGATCCGGAGCTGGTCGCACGCACTGGAAATCCGCCCCGGATTATCGCCCCAGCGTCGGGGAGCACCTATGAGGTTTTAAATAGTGAGTCGAGTCGCAAACAAGGAATTCCTTTGCGCGCGAAAACCGATGCCGATGTTCGCGAAGTGTATTGGTTCGCCGACAAGACTTTCATTGGAAAATCTGCTGCCGCGGACATTCTGTCCTGGAAATCAGCGCCTGGCCGCTACGAACTGACCGCGCTGGACGATCACGGCCGCTCCTGTTCGTGTTCTGTCACAGTGCGCTGAGAACGTGACAAAAGGCAGCACAAAGACGCGCAGGGAGACCGCAGATAGGCCAACTCCTTTTGATCTTCCCCCTTTTCGAAGCAGCTAAACTAGCTCGCTGCCGGAAAGCCGGCGAAGTGTTCAGCTTTCACTTTCTGCTGAGCCAACGCCTGGCCAAGCTCTTGCATCTCGCCGATATGATCGACAGAATCCATTTGCTGAACGTGCTTAGGATCTAAGTGTCCCACGCCGAGACGCTCGAGACCCGTTTTCGAAAGCTCCGCGTTGTATCGTAAATAGGTGAAGAGTTTGTTACACGGGCCTTTGCAGCCTGGGAAGCCTTTCTCCAGGTCGTGTTCGTCGATCATGTTGTGGACCTCACGATCGAGCGGATCGCCGACGAGACATTTGCCAAACACGCGACACAGGAAATCTTGCTCGTTGCTCGCAGCGAACATAAGGGCGGCAGGAATTGACGTGGCGTTGTAAACCAAATTCATTTGCCCGGGCGCGAGATTTGCATTCGCCTTCGGATCGGTCCCGGTGCCGATCGAGACTAGTAACATTTCCTTTTCACCGGCCGGCCAGGCAAGATTGTAGGCCTCAACGGTCGCCATGAGGAAAAGCTGAAAGGCGGGATTGTTGTACATCGTCACGCCGCCATCGACGAAGATGAACTCTTGCTCACCGACCTTCACCACTTCCGGCGGGAAATAAGTGGGCGCAGCCGTGCTCCCGCGGACGAGTTGCCACAGAGGAATGTTTAGGTTGCAGTCGGCCCGATGAGGCGCGTTGTACTTCGCGGCAGGATTATTCGAAACCGGCCACGGGGAATCGGTTGTGACATTGCGCAACACCACCATCAACAGTGTGCACAGATGCTCGCTGTCGAGCGATGACATCGGGTTTCCCGTCTTTTCCTCAATCAATTCCTGGAGCCGGATAGCCAACTTCTTGTCATGAAATTTCCCCTGCTTAAAGCGCTGGATGAGGTTGGCCTTGTCGAACATCGCAGGCCCGCTCTCCTTGTAAAAGCGCGCGACCTCTTCCACCCGCATTCCGAGAGCTAGGCAGGTGCCAATGATCGCGCCTGTGCTTGTGCCGGCGATGTAGTCGAAGTAATCAGCAAGCACGAAGTCGTCGCCACGTCCGACGTTCTTTTGAAGTTGACGCTCGATTTCAGCGAGAACTTCGAGCGTGATTACACCGCGAATGCCACCTCCGTCGAGTGCGAGCAGTTTCCGCGGACCGATTTTGCTTAATTTGTCGCGGTAACTCATTGTCGTCGATAATGAGCTTTCGCGTTGGCCAGGCAAGATCAATTGGTTGATTGTCTTGAATTGACATCCCCACTGCCAACATCATAAACGGGAAAGGAACAATGAACGAAACAGAAGCCGCAACATGGCGTGTGATGTTTTCGTAAGTCACTCGGTAAAGGACAAAGCTGTCGCCGATGCGATCGTGGCACGGCTCGAAGCAGACTCGGTGACATGCTGGATAGCACCGCGTGATGTTGTTCCGGGTGCCGATTGGGGCGAATCGATTATCGATGCGATCGAATCCAGTCGCATTATGATCCTGATCTTTTCCCGGAACGCGGACGCTTCGCCGCAAATTAAACGCGAAGTGGAGCGAGCTGTTAACAAGGGCGTTTACATCATTCCATTTCGGGTTGATGACATCCCGCCCACAAAGTCGCTGGAATATTTCATCTCGACTTCGCAGTGGATGGACGCCTTCTCGCCGCCCTTGGAACGGCATTTGGACAACTTGGCAAAAACGGTCAAGGCCGTACTGAAGACCCCCCCTCTTCCCGCCGCAAACGTGCCAGATCAGCCGGAGAAACCATCGATACCACAGCCGCCAATTCGTCCGTCTGGCCGTAAATCAATTCTCATCGCTATCGCAATTGCGGCCTTATTGATTGTCGGCGGCGCGGGATGGTATCTCGTCCAGAAGAAAAAGGGGCTTCCCGAAAAACCGGCCATGACTCCAATAGAAACTTCTACGCCTGTCCCGATAACGCCGGCGGCAGTCACACCGGTCCCGACACTTGTCCCGACCCCGGTTGCGATTCTAACGACACCATCACCACCAGCGCCAACTCCATTTCCGACTCTAACGACGACGACACCAGCACCGCTGGGCGCCAACATGATCAACGATGACGAAGTACGGGACTTTGTGACTAGTCATTTTCGCGCGGAAGAGCGGGGGGACATCGAATACATGCTTTCGCAATATATCGACTCGTTCAAGTGGGGGCCGGAGCGGAGCGATAAAGCATCCCACCGAAATGAGCTAAGCGAATTTTTCAAGCGGTGGCCTGTCGTCGCCTTCACTGTCGGCGACATTCGCGTTGAGCATTCCGCCGTTCCAGACAGGATCACAGCTTATTTTGACTACCGATTTCTCTACAGAGATCCCACGTCGGGCCGAAGCAATAGCGGTCGCATCAGCCAAGAATGGGGAATTTCCAAAACCTCTGGGGCGCTTAAGATTGTTTCATCTAAGAGTACCGTTGATCTTGATTCGCCTGCACCATCAATTACGCCCGCGCGCGGACCATGGCTCTTCCCGGACTCAAGCACTCGTTTTCTGAGTGCGGCTGAGCTTTCAAGTCTTAGTTCTGATGATTTATGGCGCGCCCGAAACGAAATATTCGCCCGAAAGGGCTACAAATTCTCGAGTCAAAGGGGAATGGATTTGGGCCGCAGGCTGGGCGATTATTATCGCGGTGTCGATGACAATCAGGATCGCGTTTTCAATAGCATGAATCAATACGAGAAGGCCAACGTAAAGCTGATCCAATCAATCGAGAGCGGCCGATAATCGTTGTGCATTACATCGCCGGTTTCTTGCGCAGGGGCTTGGCTTTCTTTCTAATAAGCCTCCTAGCGTTTCTTGTGGGGAACCTCTTTCCCACGGAACCGGCTTCTTCACCAAATCAGCGGTTTGAATTCCACGACGATATTCAAGCTCTAGTGCTGAGCTTGCCCGACTCTTTTCATCACGATCAAAAGCTGGTTTCAATCCTCGCCGCCCTTGCGGCAGCCTATCCCAAGGCATTGCAGGCGCTGGAAATTAAGTCCGATCAGCGACTCCTTGTATGCCTTGCCGGTCAGAAATTCATTTATGACGACGGGATAACAAAGACACCCGAACAGCGACTCGATCATCCCGATATCAAGGACATGTTCCACGACACCTATCCGCTGGCGAATCCGACCGATCGGTTACCAAAGGATTTTGATCCGGGCCGCCACCGCATTGATGCCCTTTTTATGGCGCTTTACGGTGATTCCGAATCGGCGGTCGCAGGTAATTGCGTTGTTGTAGAGTTCTGTGGCAACTCGGTAAAATTCAACGCGCGCTACGGTGCAGCCGATGCGCTGCGTGCCGTGTCGGCTGATCTGACCCACTTGTTGGCGCAGAAGACCGAGATACGATCCTACGTCGACAAGCTCGCCGGCACGTTTAATTGGCGCAAGATTGCTGGCACCGAGAGCCTAAGCAATCACTCCTTTGCTACTGCCATCGACCTCAACGTAAAGAAAGCGGCCTATTGGCGCTGGGTGCCGCCTACGCAACTAGAAACTTTTTCGCGAAACAATTGGCCGACTGAAATAATCGAGACGTTCGAGCGCCACGGTTTCATCTGGGGCGGTAAATGGTGGCATTTTGATACGATGCATTTCGAGTATCGCCCCGAAATTATCACTTACGCAAAATCTGCGGCGGCATCGGCTCCAAAAGACAAATCAGCGCATTAGTCGCACAGCATTCGGCGAAGCTCGACTTTCAATTTTTCAGCGACATCATCGACATGAAATAAGGCGACGCGGCCTGAGCGGGCAATCTCACCTATTTTAGCGGATTTCGCAGACTGCCCATCGCGTACGGCTTCGCTTAGTTCGTCGGCAAATCTTCCGCTGCCTTCAAGCACGAGGAGTGGCCATCCGTTGCGCACGCTTTGTAAAGCTTCATCCGCTGCAATCGCGCCGCCGTTGACGAGGACTGCAACGATCGGCGCATTGAATCCGCGCGCCAGTTCCAACAACGTCGTGGTCTCGCCGCCCCATTCGGCGCTTTCTACCAAAACGAAATGCGAGTGATGTGGTTCGAGCGGAGCGCCGTCCGAAACGGCGGACGCGCCCACAATTTCCGGATGAGCGATTTTCCCTTTCGGTGCGATTCCGAGCAACTGACATGTCCTCGGGTGTTGCGCGACTGCCTCGCCCATTATCGCCATAACGCCGGATTGTGTGCCTCCATCGATAATCAGCGCACCCAATTCGGCCGCCACCGGAGTAACTCCATCGGCAAACAAAGTCGCAAGATGAGCTTTGCGTGAATCATCGAGGCCAGCTGCGCCTCCAAAAAGCAGAATCACAGCAGGAGGCGATACGATTCCAAGAGCGTTTATGATGGTCTTCGCGCTTGCATCGCGCGGCGCGCTGACAGCTACGGCGCGATTTCCGTTCGCAAACGTGATCGTATTTTTTCTCATGATACTAGAACAGTTCTTGACCGAATGCTCCTCGCTGCATCATCATAATTTTTCAAACCTAACTCCCTGTGCCGACAAAATTCGTAGTAGTGGTTTGGCATGACGTAGGCCGCACAGTGGCCGCGAGCAAATCGATGATGCACCATTTCGCAAGGAAGGTTCCGTGCAGGCGGCAACAGAATAGCTTGAGATAAAAGATATGCCAACGCAGTCAGGTACGACCGGGCAAAATGACACGTGCTTTGTCGTCATGGGGTTCGGAAAGAAGAACGACTTCGAGACTGGTCGCGTCCTCGATCTCGATCAGTCGTATCATAACCTCATCAAACCCGCGGTCGAAGCTGCCGGTCTCAAGTGCATACGCGCGGACGAGATTGTGCACTCAGGACTGATTGACGTACCGATGTATGAACAGTTGTTGAAGGCGGATGTGGTTGTAGCGGACGTTTCTACTTCAAACAGAAACGCCCTGTACGAGCTCGGTGTCCGGCACGTACTTCGGCCTTACACGACGGTCATCATCGCCGAAGAACAGATGATGAAATCGCCTACCTTCGATTTGAGCCACATTGTCATCCGGAAATATCGGCATTTGGGCGAAGATATTGGCGTAAGCGAAGCAAAGCGCTTCACGAGCGAATTGACCGAGGCGATCAGGGAGATCATGGCGAGGGAGCCAAAGCTGCGCTGGGATAGCCCAGTATATAAATTCATCGACCGCCTTACACCGCCGTCAATCGCGGAGGAAGTGAAACAAGCAGTCGCAGCCGCCGTTTCGCAGGCGAGCGCCCCCGGATCCCCGGTTCACAGCGAATTGATGCAACAAGTAGACGAAGCGCAGAAAAAGGGCGAGTGGCTGAAAGCCAGAACGCTCCTCGAGGCAATCCGTGAGATGCGGAGAGCCGCTGCTTCGGAAACCGAGAACCCAGAAGATCCTTACGTTCTCCAACGACTCGCGCTTGCCACTTATAAGAGCAAGTCTCCCACTCCCGAAGAAGCGTTCAAAGCAGCACGCGACCTTTTGAAGCTGCTAGAGCCGCAAACTTCCAATGACACCGAGACTCTTGGCTTGTGGGGATCGGTGCACAAGCGCCTGTGGGAACTGACTAAAGAGAGTAGCTATCTCGATGAAGCTGTGCGCGCGTACGAGCGCGGTTTTTACTTGCGCAATGACCACTACAACGGGATCAACTACGCTTACCTGCTTAACGAGCGCGCAGCTCATCCCGTTGGCTTTGCGGAAGCCATTGCCGACTTTGTGCAAGCGGGTCGTGTACGCAGAGAAGTAATCTCTATTTGCAACGAGTGGCTCGAGTCTAATGCGCGAACCGAGGCTTTGCCTGCCGGGAGTAAGTATCCGGAAAAACGGTATTGGGTTTTGGCGACTCTTGCCGAAGCGGAGGTTGGACTAGAGGAAGAAGCGACGGGCCGGCAACGCTTGGAGGAAGCCTTTGCCGCCGCTCCCGAAGAATGGATGAAGGAATCGACTCAGGAGCAAGTGACCAAACTCAAAGCGCTCCTGGCGGCGTCTCCGCTGAAAAAGCTCCCACTCCCTTAACCCACAGTGAATCCTCTTCCGTCGCCGCCCTCAATCGCCGGTTTAAACGCCTCGTTGTAGATTTAATCGAAATCGACGATCACGCCGCTTTTGAGATCCGACTTTTGCCCGAACGGCATGTCCACAAAACAAAGCGCGTGGTAATTCATGGGTTTTGATTACGTCAGTTCGTCTTCAGTTCCAGCAACCTGATTACTTCATCCCGTAACTTCTTAACTTCGTCGTTGTCGGGCGCGAGCTTTACTGCACGGCTTGTTAGGAAGTCAGCTTCTCCTCGAGCGCGCCGGGCTTCGTCGGGCTCACTTCGTTGGTTCAAGGCGAAATCAGCGAGCCGCCAGCCAAGACGTGCGGTTACGCGAGCATTCGCGGGATCGACTTGCAGCGCGCTTCGTAGTCCTTCGACTCTTCCCTCCTTGATTCTGTTCTCCAGCCATTCGGAGACTGTTTCTTGCGACAGCGGAGAAATCGTACGGCCTCCGCGACCCGAGACGCTCCATTTCATGAATCGCTGTAACGGAGTCAATTCCGAAGCCGGACCCTGGTATTTCGCAGCGATCTTCTCCCGCGATGCTATGACCCGTTCGGGAGTGAGCACATTTAGACTCTCTGCCTGCCCGACAGTTTCCAAAGCCATACCGCCGGTGAGTTCCGCCAATTTGGCAAGTAAGAGAATATCGTCTGTTGTGTCCTTTTTGGTCGCAGTTACTGCATCCCATAGCCGCGCCGCGTTTCCCGAGACGGTCACCACCCGCTGGCCGTCAGGGCTAAACTGCGCTGACTCAACCCAAAACCCAAGCTGCATGGGCTCGCCAACTGGTTTGCCGCTGGCAGCATCCCATAGCCGCGCCGTGTTATCCGATGAGGCTGTCACCACCCGTTGGCCATCGGGACTGAACTGCGCTGAATTAACGCGATCTTTATGCTTCATAGGCTCGCCAATT
>WNFO01003859.1_pt1 | contig 12862 bp, 15 predicted proteins | sample 5400251 | NCBI WGS metagenome assembly WNFO01 (sample SAMN13153354, study PRJNA577476) | soil metagenome | isolation source: 100 cm saprolite under Madrone tree | place: USA:California | collected 2016-06-14 | reverse complement strand
GTTCCACTATGACGCGCCGCTCCCTGTCATGACGTACCGCACCCCGTCATACTTACGACTCGAGACTCACTACTGTACGATGACGTTGCGACTTAGCTGTAGGATATAAGGAGGCTCTTCTGAGGGGGATGTCCTCAGAGTGTTCTTCGTTCATAGTACTGCAATCCAATCCGTCTTCTCCTCTCACCTCTACCCTCTACTTCTTGCCTAAGGATCAGACCCTTAAGCGAGTTATTAAGCAACGAAAGGGATCGCCTTACATTGCTGAACACTTCTCACGCAACCAGACAACACTAAGCTCGTAACGACTTAGTGTCATCCCCGAGGATCGCTCAAGCGCCTCACTGAGCCTTGTTATCAGACGACCCTGTAGTGTTGTAACAGTATCGTTGTGTTCAATGACCACTCGTTCTATTGTCCCCCCTTCATCGAATACAACGTCCTGTGATGTGAAGAATCGATGGGTGGGGCAATGGACAAATTTATAGGCTTGTTGTTGTGGTGCGAAGCCAAGGTGAGTGCAGACGATTGATTTGGGAGTGAGTTTATCACGGAGCTTGTCAGGGACATGTACGAAGGCCTTGCACCTGAAGACACGTATCCTTGAGATGTCTGGTTTGTTTCCTCCCCAGGCTTCCTCAGGGGTCTGGTTGTCGAGTGCCCGTGTTGGCGTAACATTGTGTATGAATGCTGTGTGGATAAGGGCGTTGAACCAGTAGGTCTCCGGGAGGTCGGCATCTGTCAGCAACGACCAGACCCTCTTGAGCAATGTGCGGTTGAGCCTTTCGGCAACGCCATTGTGCTGAGGGGTATCCGTGGTGGTGAGTTCATGTTTTACTCCTTTTGATTTTAGGAAGTTTTCAATGTCAGCTCCTGTGTACTTGCCACCTCCATCCGTATGCAGTGATTTTACATGTAGGCCTGTTTCAAGCTCTACTTGCACGACATACTGCATTAGGTGTTTGAAGACGTCCAATTTTGCCTTGAGGCCTGCAACATTGACCTTCCTGGACTTGTCATCGGTCCAGGTGACAAAGTATTTGAATCCCTGGTGTGAGCACATGGGGAGCTTCCCACAGACGTCAGAGAAGACGTGTTTGAGGATCACGGTCGAGCAGTTGTCCGTCGTCTTTTGGATCTCTAGGCATGTTTGTTTTCCCTTGACACACGGCTCGCAGGGTTCAGGCAGTGAGTGACCACCTTGGATCTCCATTCCTTTAACCATGCCTTTCCTGACCATCTGGAGGATGGAGTCGGCGTTTAGGTGTGCGAGGCGACGATGCCATGTGACAAGGTTGGTGGTGGAGGATGTTTTTGCGCTGAGCACAGAGTTGGGCATATCGTCCCCTTTGGAGGGGAACATGGCGATTGAGGCAACACGTGCAGTGGGAGGTCATATGACATCCGCATTTATGGTGTACAGGCTGCCATGTGTTTTGCCATCGGCAAGCACTTTGTCCAAGTCACCGAGGATTTGGCAAGAGGTATGGTTGAACAGTAGTCTAGCGCCACGTTTGGTGAGCTGTTTCACTGATAGGAGATTTCCATGCAGTTCTGGAATGAAGAGGACGTTCTCAAGTATGGCTTGGCACCACTTCCCCTCAGCAGGGAATCGAACATGGACACGTCCTGAACCTGTCATGGGGATGGTGCTATTATCACCAAGCATGACATGGGTAGGATTTGTGAATGTGCTGAAGGTGTGGAACCAATCCTGGTGGGAGCACATGGTCCTTGACGCACCGGAGTCAACTATCCACTGGCCAAGGAGATCATTGGACACGAGCACATGCTCGGTCGCAATGAGAGCAGCTCCTGTGATGGTGGCTCAGTAGACCATGGGTCTCTCTGCTATGGGAGCATCCTCTGCTACGGTGGCTCGATAGACGGTGGGACTGTCTGTGTTGCTGGAGTCACTGTCAGATCCGGCTGTGGCAATTTTTGCGGAACTGGGCATGGGGAGAGCTTTGAGCTTCTTTCCGCTGCTATAGGCTTTCGCTTCCTTTTCAGCCTTTAGTTTCCGGCATTCGGAGACATCGTGGCCACATATGTTGCAGTGAGTGCAATGCTTCTTCTGTTTGTCATCTGGCTTTGATTTTCTTTTGCCAGCTTTGGAGTAGAAGGCACTGACTTCAAGGCCCAAAGCACATATGCATTGCTGTTCATCATTGAGGATCTGCGCAATGATTCCGTTGCTGCTCAATTCTTGGCTCGGTGTATTGTACAGGATAATCTTGAGCATCAACATGGATTCAGGAAGATTCATCACGATGATGAACGCGAGGACTTTGTCAGATAACCCAAAACCCAGCGAGGCAAGATTGTGAGCAGATTCAAGCATCTTATTTATCTGAGTCTCCATGGACTCGGATTCAGAGAGTGCACTTTGGTATACGGATTCCATCAGGTAAGCAACATGTTGTTCTCCTTTGCCACGAAAGTGATCAGTGAGTTTGTCCCAGCATTCTTTAGCAGTGTTGGCATCAGCAATAATGGCGAAGGGGCCCTTTTTGAGGGGGGTTGAGATTTGAATCTGGGCTGCCATGTCCTTCTGCATCCAATCATCGTATGCAGTTGGGTCTGAGGTACGATCTGGCAAGGTGTATGAGCCATCAATGACGCCCCAGAGATCACACGACTGGAGGACTAGTTGGGAGCAGAAGCTCCACTGCCCATAATCTGAGCCTTTGTTGTCAAGGAATGGGACATTGCATTTCACTTTGTGATTTCGGGTGACAGTGGTCATTTGCGTGGAGTTGGAGGGTTGGGTGGTGCCAGCATTGGCGTTCGAGGCTGCTTGGGTTGCCTGTGAGGCGTTGGTGGTAGACATGGTGGACTATATGCGGTTGTTCCTGATGTGAATTAACACAGGGTCAATTTTTTGAGCGCAGTAACGTGTGCGATTGTGTGGATCAACTTTAGGCAAGACCAGGTCTCATAATCTGTTAAACGGAGCTAAGGCACGAGAGCGCTGACTCAGTCTCCAGAGTGAAAGACTGAGGCTCATGTTATCATCAACGAGTGCTTTTTATCTACTTTCTGATACTATACGCTTTGGTACTATAAGAGGAAAGTCTGTGTCTAAAAGATGGAAAAAGTGCGAGACAGTGGAATGGAAAACAATGGAACATGCGAGAAAGGACCATCACGTAAAAAGGTCACATGGTACAAGAGAACTAGTCAGACGCTGCACCTCCAACATATTCTTTGTTAGCACCTTCGAAATTGAAACAAGTGAGAGCAGGAAGGATAGAGTGTGTCGGCAGAGGTGACCCGGTCCAACGGCCTTAGGTCTCATCACAGAAAGCGAAGTACAAATGACGGTATAGGTCGTAGAGGCCACAGTACTCGTGTCTAAATTTCTCACTCCAGTATCTCAAGAATGCTATCATATCGCCTTGGTATTATACATTGATCATGTGGGATACACTCTACCAGGACACAAAACATTTCAAAGAGCTGAACAGGCCAGCTTTATTTCTTCTGCCACACCTCTGAATCTTGTTCAAGTCTCTCCCTCATCCTCAAGGATATCACAGTCCCAGCATTCCAGCGTGCTGTGTCCGAACTCAGGATGTGCAGGAATAATGGAGGGTTCGGCGGGCTGGTCGCGATGCTTCCTATAGAAGCAGACCCTAGTTCCGATTACACTGACGGTGTGAAGAACAGGCATGGGGCACCAACCTATATTGTTGAATGCAGTTAGTACTGCACCAATAGACATCAGTGACAATGACAACCTCTTGATCCCGAATGCATTGCCGGATCTGTCGATCGGCATCCTCACGTGCAGACTCATATTGAAGATCTTGAGGTAGCTTTACTCTAATACGAAGACTGGTTTATCGTCGAGCAAGGCCTCGGCAAGAGAATGAAGTTGGCTACTTCACATGACAGGCCTGGCATGTAATGGAAAGTGATCATATAATCAGTGTCCACCGGAAAGAGTGAGTATAGAAGCTTGTTATAAGGGCTATGAAAGTCAGCCTCTGAGGGATTGTTGGGAACCTTCTGAAATGAGCAGAGGACCTTTTCTGGCCAAGGCATCCATGTGGTCATGGTGGTGTGGGAGAAACAGAGCTGCACTTTCTTCAAACTCAGCTTAAAACTCCGGGACCTCACATCACCATCACCAAACATCCAACTGTCCAACAGACATCTCATCTTCGAAGGAGCTGAAGAACATCACGCGATGATGCATAGAGCATATTATTCTTCGGTGGGTCAAATCCACCAGATCTAGTGCCATGGTCTTGTTGGATATCACGATTCAAGGGAAGACTCGGAATGGTTGGCCAAGGGGCTATTTCCAACTCAGACCTGACCTCCTGCCTCAGCCTAAAGTTTGAGCATTGAGAAGCTTGATAGCTCTCGCCTTATACATCAGTGAGAATACATGGGTGTGTCCTAGTGGATGTACTATGAATTCCCCAAGGTAATCCATGCATGTTCCCTTGCAATATTTCTAATGGCCCTTCACATACAAGATGAACCATCCTCTTCCAGCTGCGAGCAGTATTTTGCACCTGTTCATGTGCACATGAACTGGTGCAAAATACTGCTTGCAGATGAAAGAATAAGGTTCATCTTGTATGTGAAGGGCTGCAGGACCGCCATTACATCACCATTAGCAGTGCAACTCCCTCCATGAAAAGTGTATCTTATCTGTACTTTTCTGGTGCCAATTTTGCTCATCTTGGAAGAATCAACTTGGAGGATGCTGTCAACATGGAGAAGAGGGTTCTTGTGTTTGGAATATTGACAGTCATCAGTCGTAGGCCCGGATTGTACGCAGTACATGGTGGACCTAGGCCTCGTTGTCACTCTTAGCCATGAGCCATGACCTATTCTGCCACCTCACAATACCGACCCTTTTTATTTCCCTCAGGGAATTCATTCTGTGCTGCCGAAGGGTTGGTTGGATGAGGGAGATATACCCGCCTTGAAAGTTGCAGTAGTGTGTTTTGTTGCATTTCCCAAACTATTACCCTTTTGAAAAAAAGACTGAACAAAGGTTGCTTCATCAGGGAAAAGGTCATTTGCTAGCGAGAGCTAGCGAGCAATAATTTGGCATCGTAAGCAAGAAATTAGCATTATCGTCGCTAGCTTACCACCCATAATCTAGTGATAATTACATCTAAATTATCTAAATTATCATCCATTCTCAGAAATAAATTTTGTTAATGCCTGGTATAATATTCGCTTACAGTAATCTCAATCATAATGCATAATGCACGATAAATGTGTGATATTTTTTAATAACTACATGTTGGCCAAGCTATCACTACAGTGTACGTAGACCATTGTCCAATGGCAATATCAATACAGTGAATCATAAGAGTTTACTTTTCAAGCTCCTCCCGGAAGCTTTGTTGCAAGTCCACAGACCAGTAGAGTGGTTGATTGTATTCTCCTTTGGATGCATTGAATACAGCCCGCTCATTCCATGTCTGCTTCATTGTCATAACTCAGCTCCAGTGCGACCACAGATGACCTTGATCACACCCAGAAAAGTGTTTCGCAAAGTTGCTTGTGTGGCATGTTGAGTCATCAAATGTGTCTGTGATTGAGTGCCCTGGCCAAGAATGACTTTGAAGGAAATCTGACATATCTGTGGTTGTATTATGTTATTATGGGAAATCTATTTCACAGATTGAAGTAGGTGCCCACCTTGAAAGCCATGCATAAACATTGTATGCTCCCAATTTTCTCTGGAAGTTGCTTTCCATTCTTAAACGCAATTCGGTCTATCCAGTCATGGAAGAACATCTGACACACATTCATGACAATGACAATGAAAGTTCATAGAGACTTACAGGGCTGATGTGTGACACTAGCTGCGCCTTTGGCACAATATAATGATTCAACCAAGTATTGAGAAGTAATGCCACAGCCTCTGAGATATAGCTGCAAAAACATCAGCAGCCTGTGGATGTATTTGTGCAAGCACCTTCCCATACCTGAGGTAAGGAATGAGACACAATCAACCAAATGGGATACACACTAAGCTAGATGCACCCGAATTGCTCCCAGAGGCAGAGGACAAGAATGGGCTGGGCATACCACCTTGGAAATATAGATGGCACCACACCAGGGCCTGATGCACAAATGAGTCATTGATAACCATGGTCAGTGCAAGCCTAAGCTGAACACCATTCAGAAGGACATGTTTCCTGACAGGCAATGGAGTCACAGATAGAGGTGGTCGTTGCAGTGGTGTCTGTAGATGTCTAGGGTCTAGTGGTAAGGGGAATGGGACTGAAGGGTACTCAGGGAGGTAATAGATTCATCCTCTAGGAATGGAATGTCTCGTGGCGGCTGCTTGAGCATACTGGTGATAACATATTCCAGCAATTTGGCACGCTGCCCAAGTCTTCAAGTATATGGCAAGCCCTGCCACAATGCCATATCTAGTCCCTTCCTCTTGAGCATTCATGTGCTGGATGCCCTGCAGACGAGGTTGGCTTGGGCTTGTAGTGGTGGAGAAGACATCAGGGTCAAGGTCAGGTTCATCGTCTGCAATTTGGGTTAGAGGTTGATAGTCTAAACAGTCTGGCATTAGGCTAGAAGTGTATGTGTGTCAGATGTTCGCTGTAGTGTTGTTATGATCCAGTGAGCCAATCAAATGAGCTGAGAGACATCATTTTCATGGCCAGGGAGAAGGAGCCAAGACATTGACATGAGAGTTGGACAAGGCAGATGAGAGTGGTGGGTCGGCCATTGAGAAAGAGCTCTTGTCTTCAAAAGGTTCCATGTCATTCATGGTACAGATGGGAGTGTGGAGGAGAGCAGAGCGGTGAAGGAAGGACGACGTGGGGAAAAAAAGTTGAAGTCAGATGTTTGGTGAACAAAGTTCACCAAACACACGTTGTAAGCAAATGGTGTAGATAAATTATTTTTACATTATTCCTTGACGTGTGTGCCTTGGCAACGGGCGATAGATCTGGTATTACTGACAGTTCTCACGTCATTATCTAGTTTTTTGCGTTTATCATTAGATTTTATCTTCGCTAGCTCTCGCTAGCAAATGACCTTTTCCCTGATGTTGTCGTTGAGAGAATATACTACCCCAGATTGACTTTCCGACGGCGAATAGGCTGTGGTTCGTGTTTATCGCTAACACGTGGAAGTGTTCACGGTGTGCTGCTTCATAGCGGCTGCCCGAAAGAAAGTGACTTGAGGGTGGAGTGCATGGACTCGGACAAAACCAGCATGACCTGTTGAACTCATTCAAAACCTAAAGGTGTCAGGACAATGTTGGGAACAATAGCGCAACTTATTTCCCAGAAATCGAGAAAGTAACGAACCCGAAAGAGAAAGGGAGGTCATAGGTAGACGACACGAAACTGTAATGGGGTAGATTACAGTCGGCACCCGTCAATCGTCACCCCTTCTCCCAGCTTTGTCAACGAGTAACGGCTATAGGATGACTAGTGAGCTGTCGAGCTGCAACGAACTGTCCAATAGCTTATTTGATGGATCTAGATGACTGGACGTCTTCCAAACAAAGGCTCCCCAGAGCGGGTAACACGTCTGCCACTCTTTAACTGGCGAATTCCTGTAGGGCTGGTGCGATACTTCGCGCACATTCGCCGGATAGGTACAGATTCTTTATAGCGGTAAATGGACGGAAAAGTTCTAGCCATTGCATGCTCTCGATACTGCCTTGCCAACGCAGTCGCATATGTTGATCCTCGATCACGTAGAGATGATTCACAATGAAGATGAGAGGGAAGAATGAGGTAGAGGCTTGTACCAGAAACAAAAACATCCGATCATGTTTCCACGAGATTACCAACCCGGATTTGTCGTGAGAGGATGGCGATGGCGAGAGAAACCTGAGCTGAACGTCGTCATTAAGAAAGATTATGCGCATTTCAACGAGTGCTTCAAGCGTTGTCGTGAGCTTCACGAACAGGGCAAGTTGTGGAGTGTTATAGTATATGGGTTGATGGAAGAAGATTATCCAGATGAAGTCGATTAAAGGGGCATCGACCCAGGCCACTTGATCTTCCAAGTATTCACTGACTAGAAAAAAGGGAAAGGAGACAGAACGTGTCGGCGGAGGCGGAGGCGGACGTCGGCTTTCCTGATCAGGGTAAGATTAAGAGGATCCGAATCTAATGATAAGAAATTTGAGGTTGGCCAACACGGCTGGCCTCAGGAGGAATGCGGTATGTTCTCAAGGGTGAGGCTCCCTTGAGGCTGACATGATGCACGTGCACATGCTTCCTCCAACATGCCTTCCGCCGCGCCTTCCCATGCCTCCCAATTGCGCTTCTTCCCACCATGCCCACCTTTGTAGTAGTCATTAGCAACACAACAGAAATGGCTCTCATTGTCAATACTTGATAGAAATTATAAGTCAAAATCGTGTGGGTACATTCCTTTTTCTGGCGTGACATTACGACGGGCCCTCCCAGTGGTTCATTACTGCTGCTAAGTCAGCCAAACTATCCAAGTTTGTCCAAATTCAGGAAGCCTGCTCAGAAGAGATAATTGAGCGTGTATATAACCAGTCCGGTCATCGTGAAAGGCATAAGGACGTATTGTGGAATCAAGAACGCAGAAAGATGTTCCACAGTGCCAGTAGGCGAGTATATTTGCGTGAGGTATACCTACGAAAGCCGCGTGTGTCACATTTCAAGCTAATGTCGAAAGCAGAAAACCGAACTCACTTGAGTCGAAGCTGCCGGAAGACCTGATAATAAGCTGAAGGATGTTCAGTCAGTCAGTAAAGGGAGAGTGGCAATTGAATGACGAATTAACGCACATGCACACAAATTGCAAAACCTTATCATCTTGGTGTACGAAACCGACATGCACGAACCATCGTATGGTCGCGATACTAATGATAGGGATAACAACCATCTTCCCCAGTGCTAACGAGACAATCGCGCCTTTGGGAAATGGCCCTCCCGACCGCAAGCTTAAGGAAGCGAGGGCGCTACCGAGGCATATCAGGCCGAGCGGGACGGTCGCATCGCCTATGAAGGTGGCTGTGTCGAAGATAAAGGCAAACAGCGGCTGCCCGTCTGGCGCTACGGGCCGGAAACGTGGTTGGAAGCTCGATGACGGCGGGAGGAAGAGCGCTTTGAGGGGATCTACGAGGGCAATCACAAATGAAAGTACGATCACTACCGTGCAGGGCTTGAGCGACTGCTTCAGGAAATGCCGTGAGCGGGAGATAGCCGTAGACGTGAGGTAATTTCTGTTGTTGAGGACAATAGGTGTCGGTGGGTCAGTGGTTGTTAGCCCTAGGCCTTCGTCTTGACCTACGGCACCATTGGAATGGACAGTATCCTTTTTCTCAAGGTCGCTGCCTTCCTCAAGGTCGCCAGTTTCGTCAGCATTAAGATGTCGTGAGAGACGCAAGAAACGCCTGAGTGAAAGGGCCGCAATCGTAACCATTCTGCGCCGTCGGAGGTACATCCTTTCTCGAAGATCTTCCGACGGCACATCTGGCCCCTCAAAGTCTTTGGACACAAGGAGAAAGCCTCCGAGGGGAAAAAGGGTGGTCTCAAGAACATTGGTCAGCTTCGTATAGTGTACTCTGGGGAGCTCGGCAGTGGAGGGGACGTACAAAAAATACAAGGATAAACATAGAGATGTATGCAATCGCAAGATTTTGGTCGTGCACACCATCGAATGGAGCCGAGGCAGTGATTCCCAACGCAATGGCTGCCGCTAAACGCAAGAAAATTTCACTCTGAGAGGGCGATCTGCCAGTAATAGGGTGCACATACGCATGTCACCGTAATTACCCCAACAGCCAGCGGCAAATATCCCATACCTAAATCGATGAGGCACCCAGAAAAAGTTCTTGATAGTCCAGGCCATCAACGCGCCAGTCACTCCATAAAGCAGACCGACAACAGTCAACGGCGCCAGCGAACTGATGTTCTGCGTACTAAATGCAGGAATGATACGGGAGAAGAGGAGGCACGGCAAGGCGACATTCTGTCAAATAAAAAAACAATCAGCTCTGCAGCCCATGACATATACATAGCGACCTGTCGTCGACTCGTCGGCCTTCGTACCAATACGACCTGAGCACCGCCACGCGTGGCTTCAGTAGGGAAGAGCTTCGCCTTGTTCAATACAAACCCTGCGGCGACCGTAAAAAAACTATAAAAGGTCAAAGGCATCACCGGGCAATCTTTTCTCTGAATATGTGAATACATACGTCCGTATCAAAGGCCGAATTGAGGTCCATATGAGAGCACCCGTAGAGGTCATGTAGAGAGGCGAGCGTAGTCCCAGACTATCAGAAGTAGTCGTAACAACTACGTCTCGTTTTATATAGACAACGTTTCAGGCCCCATTAGAAAGTCGTGACAACAGATGCCTGAGGGACATTTTGCAGTGCTAAAACGAAAGTAAAAGCATCTGTTTTGTTGTCCTTGTTCCTGGGAATACGTTACCAGCCCTATTACGGTTTAGCATCGGTAATTTAGCACCGGTAGGATAAGTCAATCCACGGAGCCGGCGGCCGGCCTTGAATTCATTCATTTCTCACGCCCTGGCCAGGCGGGCTTAAGGTCGAAGACCAGTGAAACCCTTAATGAGCTCCCATAGCCTATGTTATCTAGACCACAATTTTAAGAGTATGGTATTATAACTTAATCCCGTTCTTGTGCCAGCCTAAGGTGCAGAGGTCTGAGCTACTAGCTTCCCTCCCTCAACGAGGTGATACCAACGACACCTGGACCACCGAGGTACAGTACTCATAATGCCGTATTAGCCGAGCGGGAGAGATGTACAGCACTACGTACTACTGTGGTCTAGTACTGTAGTACCCGCTGTCACCGCCCTATGTAACGACCAAGGCGACCCATTTGGCGAACTGGATGACCGACCTCAGTTGAGGAATGAATGCACACAAGTTCTCACAGCTTTACCTGAACCTCGAAGCCTCGAGACTGTGACACCCCCGCCATTCAACCATGACTGAATTCAGTACAGATATCTCTGAGCAGCGATGAACATATCCCCACAGAGGACGAGGGTGTGCCCGTGCAGCCCGGCTCGGATGATTATATGGACTCAGCGCCGTCCAAACATTGTACGACCACTGTACGGAATTCAAGTTTTCAAGTTGCCATCGTGATCTAATCACACTCCACATGAAATGTGTCCTATTTATTCTCCTTTGGGGAGATAATGACAACACACAACCACTACCTGCCTAGTGTGGTAGACAGCGGGTGGCGGCCGTGATGGAGTCCGAATGGCGTGGGATTAGATGGGAGAGCATGGGTCAACATGTGATGATCTCCGGGGATCAACACACAGCAGCGGTGACCCATGAACGCGCTCAAAGCGCACGTCTTGGAACATGCGGGCACAGTGTTAATGATGAGTGGCAAGGTGGGTGAAAGGAGAGGGTCTTCAAAGAGCAGGGCTCATTTCTGAAAAAGGGTGAGAATCAGAAGGGGCTTGGAGGAGGCATTGGTAGGAAATTCGGAGACGTAGTTAGTCCTGGCGTGGGAGTAAGTTAACTGAGTACAGTAGACGGATCATAGCCTTCAGGGCCCCGATACACAGCGGATTGCTTAAAATGCATCTGAATGGAAGGGGGTGGAATGATTGGCCAGTTAAGGCCGAATACGTGAGCTTTGCCATTACACCAACGGAGTCTGCGGAGATGCCATCAGTCCGGCCTTCAACATCAACGCCGGCGAGTGCTGCAAAAGAGTGCGTTGAAATTGTCAACGATGTGATCGCCCAGAAATACTACACCCTTCTAAATCAACCTGAACTAGAAAAAAGGAGGAACGGTCATCTCGTTTCAGTTACTTCTTACGAAGTGATTGGGCTGAACCGGAGGATTAAGATAAGTCTCTGACCACGACCCGGGGAAGAGTCTGAGGGAGGCAGGGCAGCTGCCGTGGAATTGAGATCATTGAAGTACTTTGGGCGGATAAAGATGGGACATCCAAGATTCGGGGGCAGAACATGTGCATCGTGCTTCTACCCCACGTTTGCCACCCCCGCTATCGTACTCACCTCCGCCTCTGCGTAATACGGTCTACCTGACACCCACGTTACCGTACTCACGTCGAAATCCGACCCGAGTAGAGAGACTGCCCAGACACCCTTGCGAAAGGGCGCATACTACTTGCGTGTGCCATTTTCCTGGTTACACGGGCCATGTATGAGAGAGTCCAGAGCCAGAAGTTACCCTTCCTCGATGTCTGCAACGCTAGAGAGGAGTCCGTCTCCAACAAATTATCACAACGGTGAATCGAAAGGGTTGGGTTCGATTGCGGATGGGGGGCACGTCGCTCCGTGGCGAAGTAATGTAAGGCGCAACAACTGATCGTTCCGGGAAACCTTGACAAAACCGTCAAATTGTGGGGCGAGGGTCATTGACTCGGTCAAGGTTGTGCGCACCGTGACCCCGGATGTCCCACCGACTCGCACATGTAGCATGGGACGTGATGTGGATAGGCCAAGGTCATCGATGACTTTATTGACTACTTGGTTGACCGTGTTGATGCCGTAGTCATACTTGAGCCTGAGACACCTCAGGAAGCAATCCGGCCAGAGGGCAATGCAGTGCCAGTGATGGAACTTGGCTGGCTGCAAAACGCGAGAAATGGCATTAAGAAGTCATGTGATTGGCTCAGGGGAAACGGAACGAGGCCACGTGGTGAGCGGAACTGACCTCCGAAGGACCACTGGCTGGCAGGGATTTACAGTATCAAAACCCTGTGATGGACAGGAAAATTCAGCATTATAAGGTCCCCTTAGGTATACAATCGACTGTGTAAATTAGAATCACACGGATATTATGGCCGTATGTGCATGCGCATGTACAGTATATACACGCCGTCACCAATATCTGTTGAACTGTCTG
>WNFO01015530.1_pt1 | contig 12867 bp, 8 predicted proteins | sample 5400251 | NCBI WGS metagenome assembly WNFO01 (sample SAMN13153354, study PRJNA577476) | soil metagenome | isolation source: 100 cm saprolite under Madrone tree | place: USA:California | collected 2016-06-14 | reverse complement strand
CCTGAAGATCATGGCCGAATCTAAAATTAAATGTGTCGATGAATTTTCTACAGTCGATGATCCTATCTGTGGTCATCGACACCAATCTCAGTCTGTTGAGTGGTTCAGGTTTTCCCAGTAGTTTGAATCCTCCTTCAGCGGCAAGTGTCGCCAGGTAAAACAACCAATATGGGATTTTTAGGGTCCCGCTGTGGCCATATTTCTTTTTTACTAAGTCTGTTAAATAATCGTACGAGTAACTTTTTTCACAGATCAAGTATACCGCGTAGTTCCCTGGGATGCGGGTAGCGTCCCCGACGACAGCATAAGTAGCGTTAACGGCATCCTTGAGATGGATAAGCGGCAAACTACCGACTTTGTTGCGCACTACCGGGAAGACTCCCTTTCGCAGGAGATTGATTACGGGAATCAGAGGGTCATTGTCGCCACCGTAAATTTGAGGAAACCTTAGATTTACGGCTTTCAATTTATTCTTGATTGCCAATTCTTTTAGAAATTCCTCGGTGGCTAGTTTGGCTTTCCCATGAGGGAGAACCGGATTGCAAGCTGTCGTTTCATCGTAGCGCATCCGATCTACCTGGGTGGCTGGCATTCCCATAGCAGTTAAACTACTGAAATATATGAATAACGGTACAGCTGAGAGTTTATTGGTAGCCTCTAGGATTCGGACAAGATTCGCGGTTGTTGTGTAATTCAGATCGAAGACCTGCGGTGCTAAACTCCTGTTGGAAGTCAGAGGTCCGCCTCCCACCAGGTGGATCACTACTTGCAAGTTGCCGACTCGATTCTGTAAGTCATGTGAAAGTTTTTCGAGGTCGGCGGCGTTGAGCAAGTCACCTCTCAGAATTACGAGCCGATCATGGGGGAGGGGTCCGAGAAGCTCGATTAATTTTTTTTCATCTCGGGCAATGGCGAAAACGCAATAACCTTCGTCGAGTAATTTTCTAATTAGATGAACGCCCACAAATCCGGTAGGCCCCGTTACCAATGCGTTTTTGTTTACCGCGTTCTTTGGATCCATGTGGCTAGCGTCATTCATTGTGTGAGTTCTCCATGGCGTGTTGTTCGGCGCCTCGCTATACGATTGGGCATGAACCCGAGGCTACAACAAAATGCTTCGCGCCAATATACTGTATGGGTGAGTTTGCTAAGCCGTGATCACTCATGGCATGAGTGAATTCTTCTGTGAACTCATGACAGAATCTCTGCTGCGGGAAGCATCGCCGGCCGACGTGCTGGAATCTCGATGCGGCGGTCAATCTACGCAGTCTTTGAGATTCTTGCAGGCCCGGAAGAGGCACGTTCCAGAATTACTCGCTAGAGCTTGTCGCAGGCAGTTTGTTCAGCGACCGGGCCAGTCCCTTTGTAAGCTAAGCTTTCTATCCACGACTCTGCAAAGGATATCACGAGCCAGGCCACGCCCCAGCATGATTTTCCGGCGAGAGTCACGCATGTCGTGGCTTAGCTCTGCGGCGGGACCGATTGCGATTCGGGAGTTCTGGCGTTTCGATCTTGTTGCGGAGCTTAAGGGCTAAAATAGATGCTACCGTTTCGATCCATCAAGTCTCTTTACCGATTGGCATTTGCCGAAGGCGAGGGTATCGGCACCGCATATGAATACTTTGCTAAGCGCCTGGTATTGGGCAGATGGCTGGACGGACGGACGCGCGCGCAGCGTGTCCTCATCGCAGGTTTGCCTGAGAAGTACGGTAGTAGCCTCGACTTCCTTTTGATCGCCCAGGAATTGGGTGCCACTGAGATCGTTGTGGCAGACGACCGACCGGGAGCCCTGGAAAAGGGTCGTAAGAGCCTGATGGCGGCTCAGACTATGGGCGAGCTGACCGGGCTACGGCCACAATTCGTGCTGTGGTCGGACCTTGGGTACGTGCCTGAGCTGTCCCCAAGTTTTGACGTATGCCTCGGTTCGGAGGTGCTCCAGCGTCTCAGTGCTGCCGCTGGCCAGCAGTATGTTGCGACCTTGGCGAAGTTAGCTCGGGCGATCGCCTTGTTTGCGCCCAATGGAGACAATCCCAGTCATACCAACATCAGCGGACTCTCAGGGTTGCGCCTAACCGACTTGCAGGCTCTGCTGCAGAGGGCTGGAATCCGGGTGGATGTCGGTTACATCGATATGCCACCGTTTCCGCCCGGTATCACCCGCTCCGCCGAACAACGCCAGCAGGCCTCAAGTGGCTATCTGGAAGGGCTGGTGATGTGGGGCCTGTCCTACTACGCGCGCCTGGAAAGGTTGTTTCCCCGAGGGTGGCGGCGGCATTATTCGCACATCGTCTATGCGATTACTACACCCGAAACCACATGATCGAGTACCGGAAAAGTGGAAGGAAAACATTTCATGGATGCTTCGCTCTCGAGTTCGCCAGAGGCAATGAATACGCCACCTGATCCGAATTGCCGGACTGAGGCGGCGAAAAACAGCCATTTTACTATCGGTCAAACGACGCTTGACACCTGGCTGTCAGCAGCCGTGATCTGTCTCATGACAGCCACGATGCTTGCGCTTTTCTGGTTTCCACTGAGACGCACCTTTGCAAATGTGGAAGTTAACTACAATGAGGGCTGGAATGCATACAGAGCAGCGATGGTGGCCAGCGGAATCCCGCTCTATGGCAGCCCTCCGCAAGGTTTCGGGACCGCGACTGCTTATCCGCCACTTTCCTTTCACCTAATAGGATTGTTGGGAACCGATAAAACCTTTCTATTGATAGGCCGTTTGGTGTCGCTGATTTCGCTGCTTACTACTGGCGTTTTCGTGGCTCTGATCGTCAGGCGTGGAGGCGCTTCATGGCAGATTGCTGTCTTTTCGTTCTTGCTGTATGAAATTGCGATCGCGCTCCTGAGGCCGAACCGCATAGGGATGTATGATCCTCAGTTGCTCGGGGAGGCTCTGTCGACTGCGGGTCTGTACTTTTATTTTCGCAATCCAGTTTCAAATCGTCTTTTGTGCGTTTCGGCCCTGCTATTTTGTCTTGCCGGATTTACGAAGCATAACTTGATTGTATTTCCCGCAGCCGTAGCGATTGATTTGCTGCTCCGATCGCGCAGAGCATTCCTCACTTGGGCGGCCGTTATGCTCTTATCTGCCGGGTTTCTTACGGGCATGGCTCTGCTGATTGATGGTCGCTATTTCCCAACACACTTGATGGGTGGCGGCGGTCGTTCCTATTCATACTGGATTGCCTGGAGCAACTACCACAAATATGTGGAGAAATTTCAGGCGCTGCTTGTGATCGGAACTGCCTGGTCGATCTGCGCGTTCCGTTCGCGCAGGGTGTTGGCGTCCGCGTTCATCTTAAGCCATATCCTCGCATTCCTGCTAGCCGGCGGATTTGGCGTTGATCTGAATATATTCTTCAATGCACTGGTGGCCACGGCGATCGCTTGCGGTCTCGCATTATCCGATATTACCTTCCCGTCTATGAGCTTGCGGCCAGCACTTTTAAACTCAGCCGCTGCGTTGATGTTTGCAGTCCTCTTTATCAGCGTCTTGACTTTCGCTCCAGGACAGCTCCGCCGGGACAGGGAACTGAATCGGCTTCTACCTGCCCGTGAAACCGAATTCAATTCTGCCGTTGAATTTGTAAAAACGCGCCCAGGACCATCCCTCTGCGAAAGTCTTCTCTTGTGCTATGAGGCTGGCAAACCGTTCGAGTTTGAACCGTATTCTGTCCAGGATATGATCAAGACGCGCCGGCTCCGCGAGGATGAAGTCCTTCAGGTGCTCAGGACGCACCACTTTCAGACCGTGCAGATCGCGTTGCGTTCAGACGAAGAACCCCTTAAAGATTGGATCGATTTGCGGGCTAGCCTTAGCTCTGACCAGAAAGATCCCGATAAGGAACGAAGATTTACGCCAAACTTCATGCGGGAACTCTTGAACGACTACCAACTCTCGAAGCGAACGTCGGACATGGCGATTTTTTGTCCAAAATGAAAACATCGTAAGTCCAGATTAACCCGCGTTGCCGCTACTTCTCTATTTTTCGGCCATGCGTGCGCCTTCCTTGGAAACTTGTATGCATCAATGACTACCGCTGGAGCCCTGCCTAGAGTAGAAAGAAGAATAGCATCAAAGTGTTGCTCGGGTTGAGTGCTGACTTGAAGGAAGAGTGCCAATTGGACGGGAAGTCTGCCACGTTCTCCTGCAAAGTTCCGGAAAATGCGAAAAAGCTGAGTCAAGCAGTCAATGATCGCTATCGGTGTCCCGAGAGCTTCTTCAATTTCGTCCTCAGCGGGCAGTTATCATCCGGCGAAGGTTATTTTCAGTTCGGCGCCAATGCAACCTGCTACGGCCGTTCTTGTTGCGGACCACGCGGATATCGGGCGGACGCTCCTCTTTACGATGTGCTCCGGGACGTTAAGGTCGACGATGCAAAGATCAGGTTGCCTTTCGATCCGACGGAGACAATCGAAAATCTTCGTATGGAACGCTATGCAACCACCAGGGGTAGAGTAGGCGGCTCCCGGAGCGTTCTCAGGAAGCTTTATTACGTCTTGCGGCCGCTCACGACCCTGTCGGTGCGAAAGCAGATTCAGAAGTTCAACGCGCGCGGTTGGAGAAAGCTGCCCTTTCCCAGTTGGCCCGTGGACACGACGGTTGAAAACATCTGCGACAGACTCTTGTTGTTGTCGATGGAAGCCAATGGGGTGGAGAGCATTCCATTCGTGTGGTTCTGGCCCGACGGCGCACGCGCCTGCTTCATGATGACGCACGATGTCGAAACCGAGGCTGGCAGAGATCATTGCAAGGACATGATGGAGGTGGATGATTGTTTTGGTATCAAAGCTTCCTTCCAGATCGTCCCGGAGAAGCGTTATGCGGTTTCTCCAAATTTTCTTGAATCAATCCGTAGTCGTGGATTTGAGGTTGGAATCCAAGACTTGAATCACGACGGTCGGCTATTCGATGACAAGGAAGAATTCCTGCGCCGCGTGAAAATCATCAACCGCTATGGGCGCGAGTATGGCGCCAAGGGATTCCGGGCTGCGGCGCTCTACCGAAACGTTAATTGGTATAACGCATTTGAGTTTGCCTTCGATATGTCGGTTCCGAATGTAGCGCACCTTGATCCTCAACGCGGTGGCTGTTGCACGATTATGCCTTATTTTATTGGCGATGTCCTAGAGCTTCCCGTCACCACAATTCAGGACTACACACTATTCCATCTCCTGAATGAACGTTCCATTGATTTGTGGAAGACCCAAGTCGACCTGATTCTGAAAAGGAATGGTCTGGCGAGTTTCATCGTTCATCCTGACTACGTTATAGAACGCGACGCAATTTCCGCATATGAGGGTCTGCTGGGCTACTTGCGAGAGTTACACGAGAAAACGCCTGTCTGGTTCGCCCTCCCGGGTGATGTCGATGCATGGTGGAGAGCTCGAAGTAAGATGCACGTTGTGAAGAATGGGGATTCCTGGTGGATTGAAGGTGACGAGACCGGCCGCGCTGTTCTGGCTTGCGCGAAGAACGTAAATGGCAAGTTAGTCTATGAACTGCCACAAGCACCGCGGACCATGTTTGGATCTGCTAAGAACGCAAATTGTTGATTTCACCGCAGAGGGGATAGCTGCCTGATGAAGGATTTGAGGGAAAGAGCGATCCGTGGTGGTTTCGCGAAAGTCTGTGCCCAAGCAGCTAATTTTCTTCTTCGCGTGGGTTCCGTGATGGCACTGGCCCGACTGCTCACGCCGAGAGACTTCGGACTCGTAGGCATGGTCACAGCTCTCACTGGAGTACTCAGTTTATTCCGGGATTTCGGGCTCTCATCGGCCGCGATCCAGCGGGTAACCGTAACCGAAGAGCAAATTTCGACATTATTCTGGATCAACATGCTGGTCGGAGCGATACTTTCGCTCCTAACCTTTTTCATGGCACCTTTTATTGCCGGTTTTTATCACGAGCCTCGCCTTCTTGGTGTGACCGCTGTGCTGGGGGCGGGATTCCTTTTCAATGCCGCAGGTGTGCAACACGGGGCGCTTCTACAACGCCAAATGCGTTTTACGACCGTCGCGGGGATAGACATTCTATCCCTGGTACTAAGCATTGCGGTCGGAATTGGCATGGCATTTCGTGGTTATGGATATTGGGCCCTCGTGGGAATGACTCTCACGGGTCCATCGGTCTCAACCGCTTGTGCCTGGATAGCCACGGCATGGATCCCAGGAATGCCGCACAAACAGGCGGGCATCCGTTCTATGATACGTTTTGGCGGTACGATCACGTTGAACGGACTTGTTGTTTACGTGGCCTATAACATGGAGAAAGTTCTCCTCGGGCGTTACTGGGGAGCGGATGTGGTCGGGATCTACGGCAGAGCGTACCAGTTAACTAGTATCCCGACTGACAATCTGAATTCGTCAATTGGTGGAGTGGCGTTTTCGGCGCTGTCACGCGTGCAGGACGATCCCCAGCGTCTCAAGAGCTACTTCCTAAAGGGCTACTCGCTGGTCTTGGCCTTGACCCTGCCTATCACTATTGTCTGCACGCTCTTTGCGAATGACGCAATTCTCGTTCTCCTTGGACCAAAGTGGAAAGAGGCAATTCCCATTTTTCGCTTGCTGGCCCCCACCATCTTGATTTTTGCAATGATTAATCCTTTCTCATGGCTGCTATTCTCGATTGGACTAGTTGAACGAAGCTTGAAAATCGCGCTGGTCATCGCCCCTCTCGTGATTACGGGAATCGTTTTGGGATTGCCCTATGGGCCCAAGGGTGTTGCGTTTGCTTACTCAACTGTTATGACGCTGTGGGTTGTTCCTCATATTGCGTGGTGCGTCCACGGCACAGTGGTCTCCTTCCGGCGGTCCACTGTTGTCTCCTCTGCCCAGGCTGATATTAGGCGTTACTTTTTTTGTCTGCGTCTATCTTGGAGTGCTCTTGTACGTGATGGGACAAAAGGCGTTCTACATGGAACTCGTTCGAGGGTTGCGGAAGCGCTCCTCGGTCGAGGAGAATGCATTGGCTTCCGCCTAACAATAAATATGGAATCTGCCTCAATTGCTGGTGGTACTCGGCCAACAGTCCTTCGGACAGGTCCGACCGCTCCCGGTGATGGGCCGGATAACCACACCGACGCAAGCCGCGGCAAATGCAGATGATGAGGTGTAAGTGAAACCATTGGTAAGCTTCGTTGTTCCCTGTTACAAACTTGCGCACCTACTGCCGCAGTGTGTCAATTCAATCCTTGCGCAGACGTATAAGAATTTCGAAGTCCTGATCATGGATAACTGTTCGCCCGATAGCACGCCAGAGGTCGCAGGTTCGTTTGATGACCCCAGGGTGAACCATATCCGCAACGAGACGAACCTCGGTCATGTTCGTAACTTTAATAAAGGCATTGAGATGTCGCGCGGCAAGTATGTGTGGCTGGTTTCGGCGGACGACTGGCTGCGAAGCCCCGACGTTCTCGGACGCTACGTCGATCTAATGGAACGAAACCCTGAGGTCGGCTACGTCTTCTGCCGCGCCGTGGAAGTGCGAGGCTCGAAAGAAGTTGGCGTAGCACCATGGACCAATTGCGGGAAGGAAGAACAGATCTGGAACGGTCGTAGCTTCCTGATGCGGCTGATTCGCGGTAATTGTGTCGTTATGTCTTCTACTTTGGTGCGGAAGAAGTGCTATGACGAGGTGGGTTTGTTTTCGCTTGACATGCCCCATGCAAACGACTGGTACCTGTGGTGTCTACTTGCCCTTCATTTCCAGGTTGCCTATTTGCCCGAGCCTATGGTTTTTGTCAGGATTCATGAAGAGAGCCTCACAAGTGCATTTAAACAGGAAGGTAGCTCTGTCTGTGTTGTCGATGAACTTAGTGTCCTTTGGCGGATCGCCCGCCAAGCCGAACTCGCCGGTGTGTTCTCCCTTCGCCAAGCTTTTAACGCATCTATCGCTAGCCGAGCAGCTCGGGCCTTAAAGTCAGGGCGAGGGGGAAGCACAAGGCCAGGCTTGAGCGAACGCGATTTCGAGGCGCTACTGCGAAGTCATGTGAGGGACTCAAAGGATGAAATAGATGTTCGAGCGCGCGTTTATATGGCTGTTGGGGACGAGCAGTTCTGGGAGGGCGAGTACACGAAAGCAGCGCAAGCCTACTGGCTGGGCCTCAGACTCCGTCCCTGGTGGCTTAGAAGTTGGATAAAGTATCTGCTTCTGTGGACAGGCGGTGTCGGGATTTGGATTAGACGCTTCGTTCTTGACTTGCACCACCAGAGTGTCGAGCCAAGTTGACATCGGCATTTTGACCCGGCTGCTGAACAATGCGTTGAGTTCTACTGTCTAAATAAATCATGGAACAACCTGAATCAAGCCGAAGCTTGTGGCAGTGGTTTGCCGCTCTTATTATGCTGCTTCTTCTGACAGCAGCGTGTCGTTGGATATTCGATCATCCCTACGGAGTGCATTGGGACGAGGCCGGCTACTTTAACCAAGCGTTAACCAACATGTGGAAGCTCCACAGTGGGAACGTGAGGAAAATAGGCGGCATCTTCCTTACTGGAGACAGCAGCCGTCCGCCTGCTTATCGTATTGTCGTCCTCCCATTCCTCGCCTTTTTTGGACTCCATATCGCGACGGCTCGATTCGTATCGCTGGCACTCTTCATCGCTAGCACCTGGTTAATTTATTTGACTACCCGTCGTGTTGCAGGTTCACTCGCTGCTTCCTTTGCGGTGCTTATCTTTGGCCTGGCGCCGGAGGTTATTTCTGCGAGCATCTACTTCAGCACGGAAGGCACGTTGTTTCTGGCCATTTCTGCAATGCTCTATTTTCTTTCCGTGTATTGGAGCGGTGGAGCAGAACATTCGATCAACTGGATTGGCATGGGGTTGGCAATTGGTCTTGGACTCTTGTCGAAAGCCTCCTTCGTGCTTATTGCAATTCCGATCTTGGCTTATACCATCATCGCAAGTTATAGGCGCCTTGGCGCTTCGAGTTTGGTGCCTTTGCTGAAAGCTGCCGCACTGGCATTTCTGGTTGCGGGTCCGTGGTGGCTTATGAATATTCGTCCCGCGCTGGGATACGCTAAGTTCGCCATGGATCAACCCCGAAATTCTTTGGGAGGACACGGTCTTCCGGCGTATGCGGGGTGGCTCAGTACAATTGCACAAGGTCTACTGGGACATGGTTTATCCATTTTGATGATCCTAGTCGCTGTTCTTGCTCTTTACAAAGTCACTTTCAGACGCGGAGTTGTATTCGATCCCGTTCAGAGAACCGCTCTTATCGCATGTACATGTGGGGTAATCCCGATTGTTCTCATCCAGATGGCTGGCACCAATAACCTGCTTCGCTATCTAACTCCGGCGATCATACCACTCGCGATTGTCGTGGGTGTGTTAGCGGACAAGACCGGGTGGACTCTGTATTGGCCGCTTGCTAGTGTCTCCGCGCTGTGTTTTGCCGTTCAGCTGATCATGCTTGTCACCCCTGTCGTGTTCCCCAACACTGAGCCTGTTGACCCGGGATTTGCGAACGGTGGACTTCCGTGGCGAATCATGGTTCGTTTCGATCAATGGGACTGGAAGCCTCTTCAAGGCATCGGTCAGCGATGTGGCGTCAGCGTGCCGGTTATTTCGTATCTAGGAAACGGGCGGGCATTCAATCCAAGGCAGATCGAATACCCTTGGATACTCCAAGGTACAAGTGCACCTGACCCAAAATGGCTGTGGCGGTACGAGGATGGTCCTCTGGATTGGCAGAAAGTGATGGGCTCAGTTTCACAGAGTGATATGGTTCTAACCGCTCCGTACTACGTAGGACAAGTTTCAGACAAACAGGATCTAGATAATCAGCATAATGCTGAGTTCGCCGAACGCCTTGCCCAGGATCCCCGTTTCCGGGAACCGATGCGTCTTGAAATGGGACGATTCAAGCCCGTCGAGGTTATGGTGTTCATGAAGAAGAATCTCGACTGCCACTGACCGAAGTATCGACAGATTCCTTGAACGCTTCGCCGGCAAATGATGGATTTCGATCGACTTAGTGTGTCTTACGTCTCCCTCAGACCTAAAGACTCTATCGGTATTGTTACGCTCTAAGCGAAGATGTCTTCTTGGTTCGTCACCGCTTACTGGATTTCTTCCGGCGCAAGGAGCAAGCAGCTGATGTACATCACCATCGTTTTGTGTACCTATAACCGTTGCGAGACCTTGGCGCGGGCGCTGGACAGCGCTGCTGCTTTGGCGGTTCCCGATTCGATCGAGTGGGAGGTCTTGGTGGTGGACAACAACTCGGACGACCAGACACAGAAGGTAGTTGAAGAGTTCTGCCATCAACACTCCGGACGTTTCCGTTATCTCTTTGAGCGACAGCCTGGTCTATCTTCTGCCCGAAATACCGGTATCCGGCACGCCAGAGGCGACGTCATCGCTTTTCTCGACGATGACGTTACTGTGGAACGGACATGGCTGGAAAATCTCACAGCGAACTTGCACAGCGGTGAATGGGCGGGTGCAGGAGGGCGAGTTGTTCCGGAGTGGAATTGCCCACCTCCCCCGTGGCTGTCTCTTGACCAGTGGTACGCCCTGGGCCCCCTTCCCAATTTTAATTTCGGGCCTGAAGCTCGTGCACTCACCGAGCCACCGTTCGGCGCGAATATGGCGTTTCGCAAAAGTATGTTTGAGATGTACGGCGGTTTTCGAACTGATTTGGGCCGCCGCCCCGGGAGTTTGATGAGCAACGAGGACACGGAGTTCGGTCGCCGGTTGTTGCTCGCAGGAGAACGGCTGCGCTACGAACCTTCCGCCATAGTGTACCATCCCGTGCAGGAAGACCGGACAGAGAAAGCGTACTTCCTGTCATGGTGGTTCCACAAAGGCCAAGCCAACATCCGGCAACTGGGGATCCGGCCCGGTACAAGGTACTCACTAGCCGGGATTCCATTCTACCTGTTTCGTAACCTCGCGGTCTGGACGCTGAAATGGGTGGTCGCAATCAATCCTTCCAGACGATTTTCGAATAAGCTCAAGGTCTGGGCGAAGGCTGGAGAGATCCTGGAATGCTACCGTGAGTCGATCAGTGCTAGACAAAGAACGGAGAATTGAAGTGCTTGAAGATGGCGCAGGGCATCGTCGCGCTCTAAACCTTAAGGCCGGAGAATGGGTGGAGGTCCGAAGCCGTGAGGAAATCCTCGCGACGCTTGACAAAAACGGTTGCTTGGAAAACATGCCGTTCATGCCCGAGATGTTCGCATTTTGCGGCCAACGCTTTCAGGTCTACAAACGGGCGCACAAAACTTGCGATACAATTTTTCCCGTTCGCGGACGACGGGTCAACGCGGCGGTCCATCTGGAAACACGTTGTGATGGACAAGCACACGGCGGGTGCCAGGCCGGCTGCCTGATCTTTTGGAAAGAGGCGTGGCTGAAACCTATCAGTGGCAATTCACCGGAGAGTGCTGCCCCTGGCGCCAAAGCGCTCTCCGGAGGAATCGGTGCCGCGTCTGCGGGATGTACCGAATCTGATGTCTGGGCGCACGCGCAGACATCCGGCGCGGATGGCGAGGCTCCTGCGTATACCTGCCAGGCCACCCAACTCCCGTGGGCGACAACTCACCTCGCCCCATGGGATCTTCGTCAGTATTTCGAGGACTACTGGTCGGGAAACGTAGGTCTCTGGCGCATTTTCTGCGGTTTGGTCTATTGCACGTACCACAACCTAAGCGAAGCCGGGATTGGACTGGGGTCCGCCATGCGTTTGCTCTACGACAAGTTCCATCCGCTGTGGCGTGGAACGCTGTTTCCCAGAAATAAAGGATCCATACCTAGGGGTGAGCCAACACCGGCGGCCACTCTCAATTTGCGGCCGGGTGAACTCGTGCGCGTGAAGTCACACGAGGAGATCCTCCGAACCGTGGACATAGACAGCAGGAATCGCGGTATGATCTGGGATGCCGAAATGGTTCCGTACTGCGGTGGGACCTACCGAGTTCTCAAGCGCGTGACTAAAATCATTAATGAGAAGACGGGACGGATGCAGGAAATGAAGAACCCTTGCATCATCTTGGAATCGGTCGTGTGCGAGGCCCGCTACAGCAATTGCCGCATGTTTTGTCCCAGGAGCATCTACCCCTATTGGCGCGAGATCTGGTTGGAGAGAGTCGGATCGAGAATACCTGACACGGAAGAAATGAAGATGGCCCAGCCGACCGGCTGATGTCGAATAGCCTTCTGTCAGGGTTATAATGGATATTTGGAGGGCTTCCACAGTTTTGGAGACCTTTCAAGCTGGCAAGTTCGGATTCGAGATTTAGGTCGGGCCGGGGCCTTGCGATGAAGAGCGAATTTGTTATTCATGCCCTACGACAATTTGCGCGCCCTTGGCTTGTCTTCGCATTCGCTACTGTGCTCGTCGGCTGTAACTCCGCTTACAGCCCGAGTGGGGGCGGGAACCCTCCGAGCATCACTAGTCTGAGTCCGACGTCTGGAGTAGCCGGTGCGTCGGTGACGGTCACGGGGGCGTACTTCGGCGCAACGCAAGGGTATAGCACGGTCACCTTCAACGGAACGAGCGCAACGCCGACAAGTTGGAGCGCCACGACCATCGTAGCGCCCGTTCCTACAGGTGCCGCGACCGGCAACGTGGTCGTGACGGTCGGAGGCAAAGCCAGCAACGGCATGACCTTCACGGTCACCGCCGCCACCACCCCGAGCATCGTGAGCCTGAATCCGACATCCGGGCCAGTCGGCACTGCCGTGACCATCGCCGGTGCCAACTTCGGCGCCACGCAAGGGGCGAGCACCGTTACCTTCAACGGCACAACCGCGACTCCGACAAGCTGGAACGCCACGACCGTAGTGGTTCCAGTGCCGACAGGATCCACTACAGGCAATGTCGTCGTGAAAGTTGGCGGGGTG
>WNFO01010711.1_pt1 | contig 12868 bp, 13 predicted proteins | sample 5400251 | NCBI WGS metagenome assembly WNFO01 (sample SAMN13153354, study PRJNA577476) | soil metagenome | isolation source: 100 cm saprolite under Madrone tree | place: USA:California | collected 2016-06-14 | reverse complement strand
GTGTAAAACGAGAGCAGACCACGCGCGTCACCCAAACTGTATGGCCTAGAAGCCACCCATACCGCCCATACCGCCCATGCCACCCATTCCTGGACCACCTGCAGGCTTTTCTTCCTCACCGTCGACAATACTCGCCTCACTGGTCGTGAGTAAGCTCGCGACACCCGCCGCGTCAACAAGCGCAGTCCGAACGACTTTGAGTGGGTCGACAATGCCCGACTTGATCATGTCGACGTATTCGCCCTTGCTTGCGTCATAACCCCATTCGAACTTGTCTGGTGTACCATATTCCCGGGCGAGTGTGCCGACGATTACACTTGCTTCTTCACCGGCATTGCTTAGGATTGTACGGGTAGGCCGCGTCAACGCACGGCGGATGATGGACACGCCAAGGTCCTGATCAAAGTTAGCGGTCTGGATCGGCTTCACGTCAGGATTAGCGCTCGTGCTTGAAGTTGAAGAGGGTTTGGCAGCGCCAGGTGCGGAAGAAGTGAGAGCCAGTGAAGCTTTAAGCAGTGCCACGCCACCGCCAGGAAGGATGCCTTCTTCGACAGCAGCGCGCGTTGCATTGAGCGCATCGTCATAACGATCCTTCTTCTCACCAACCTCCACCTCGGAAGAGCCGCCAACCTTGATGACAGCGACGCCACCAGACAGTTTCGCAAGACGCTCTTGTAGCTTAGTGCGGTCAAAGTCACTGGTTGTGGGATCGGCAATAAGCGCACGGATCTGCTCGCATCGCGACTGAATTGCATCCTTCGAACCTTCGCCATTAAGGACGATGGTATCCTCTTTAGTGATGGTTACGGAGCCCGTCGTCCCAAGAAGGTCGACCGTAGCCCGTTCAAGTTTGATGTCAAGCTCATCGGTGAAGACGGTTCCACCAGTCAAAATAGCAAGGTCACCAAGGATGCTCTTGCGATTGTCACCAAAGCCGGGCGCCTTGACTGCAGCCACCTGAAGCTGACCGCGAAGCTTGTTGAGAATGCAGGCAGCAAGAGCCTCGCCATCCACATCTTCGGCAATGATAAGTAATGGCCGACGAGCTTGAGCAGCAGCCTCAAGAGAAGGTAGAATGTCCTGAAGGAGAGAGATCTTCTTCTCCGAGAGAAGGATGTAGGGCTTTTCGAACTCGACCTTTTGCGCCTTGACGTCGGTAATAAAGTAAGGAGATATGAAGCCGCGATCGAAGCGCATGCCCTCGGTGATCTCGATCTCGTCTTCGATGGTACGTCCCTCCTTCACGGTGATGACACCCTCCTTTCCGACCTTTTCCATGGCCTGGGCGATGAGGTTGCCGATGTGAGTGTCACCATTGGCAGAAATCGTTGCCACTTGAGCGATTTCGGCGGTGGTAGTGATTGTTTTTGTGTGCTTGGAAAGGAATTCAACAACGCGTTCTACTGCAGCCTGGGACCCACGTCGGAGGTCCATAGGGTTGCAGCCAGCAGCGACGTTCTTGACACCCTCGGCGTAGATGGCATGTGCGAGAACCGTCGCCGTGGTTGTGCCATCACCAGCAACCTCATTCGTTTTTTGTGCAACGTCCTGAACCAGACTAGAAAAGGATTTATTATTCATATACACGCACTGCGGTAAACGAAAACATACCGCGCGCCAAGATTTTCAAACTTGTCTTTCAAAGTGATGGCCTTGGCAACTGTGACACCATCTGAAGCGGATTCCAAGAATAAGCATACAAGGCTGACATAGACTCGGACAGAAAGAACGAGTCGAATGGAGAGAAGAAATTGAAGGCGCCCCTGTTCAGCGCAGCGCAGTCTTCAAAGACAAAACAGACAAGGGACTACAAATCACGGATATAAAAAGTAAAGCAAGAAAAAGACCAACCCTTGGTGATTTTGGGTCCACCAAACGACTGCTCGATGATAACGTTCCGACCTACATGCGACACGTCAGCAAACCCAATAGACACATACAAGGCAAGAAAAAGAGAACAAACCTTTTGGTCCAAGCGTAACACTAACAGCGTTTGCAAGCACGTCGACGCCTTTGAGGATGCTCGCGCGGCCCTCGTTGGAAAACTTAATTTCCTTGTGGGCGCCACGGGCGAGAACGGCGCGGGCAGCCTTCGCTGAAGCACGACGGAGCGCGCGAGAAGAGCTTGAAGAGACGTGGTGCATGGTGTAGGAATATGTGGAGGTGGGAGAGAGGAGAGAAGGACCGTGAGAAGTGTAGTTGTTGAGGCTGGGGAGAAAAGCGAAGGGAAGAGAGAAATCCGCGCGCGGCAAAGCGGCCCCTTGATGTTTGTCCCTTTATTTGGCTCATGCTTATGCAATAATCAAGAAAAAACATTTCACACGGTATGAACAAGTACTGAGCAGTTCGTTGCATCTATCTATCGTAAGACCATAAAGGCTTGCATTACTCTAATTCGACATGACGACGTGGTCGGCTTGCGTTTAAAGCGAGTGGAGCGCATGAAGGACATCCTGACCCGGAAATCATGTGGGGGTGGGAATCAGTGAGGCGCAGAGGTGTCAAACCAGAAAACTTACCCAAGCATCGTCGTCCCAAGGTTTGACGCCCTGCATAGCCAGTTCCATCACATCGTCTTCCGTGAACCCAAGGTTAGCCATCCTCTCGTCAGATTCCGAGTCGAATTCGTCATATTCTTCAACCCGCCTTCCACGCCTTCCTCCCCTGCCCTTGCCTCGACCACGACGATTCGGACCACCCCGCCCATGCTTGGAGGACTCCCCGCCAAAAGTTCCGTAGGCAAGCATTTCCGCTGCATTTGTTAAGGCGGAAGTGAATCCTAGCCTTGCCAGTTCCCTAGAGTGTCCATAGATTTCTTCTATCTCAACTCCGTGCGCGGACACCCATGCAAGACGACCATCCAAGTAGGCGAATGTGTATGGCATGAACGCCGAACTTGTGTTAGGACTCAGAGAATCCGAAATGAGGCGGAGAAGTTCGCATTTTTTCTCGTCTTCCCACCAGCGGCCAGACGGCAAGTATGTCTTGTCGTGAGAATATACGCACTCTCTACCACCGAACTTACAGTTCCCAAGTAGGAAGTACATACAAACATTGCGCCCCCTGGATAATGCCCAAAGTCGGTCAGTCAGGCAAATGAGCCAAACAATATTCCCAAAGAACGTACAAGCGATCGCGGACACTTTTGTGATCCGGGGTATGGGAAAACCTGCATTTGGTGCCACGCAAGCAACCATCATGATTATAGAACCTGCACGGAATACCGTTTCCCTCGTGGTTCCAATCGCTCGAGTCCGACACTGACTCGAGCTCGACCTTGGTGGCGTCCAGCGGACACTCATCGCTCTCGTCGAAGTTGTCCTCTTCTCCCTCTTTGACGCGCTCGATCATGAGGATATATGTCTCACGAAGTGCATCTTTCGCCTCGGTTGAGTTGGGATCTTGATCCAGGACGGTTTGAAAGTCTGCGTTTCATGTTCTCCGCCGTAAGTCTCGTTGGTGCTCCGTGCGCCATGATATACGGCGGGCGAGGAGAGAAAGGAAAACACATACCGAGAGCAGCCCGGGCAAGCTCGAGGTTACCCTTGCGCGCGAGGCCACGACGATAGCGCGCCTTCACGAAGCGGGGATCGAGAACAAGGGCACGCTCAGCGTAACGCTCGGCAGAGTCGTACTCTTCCAATTTTAACCATGCTGCGGCCATGTTTGACAGGTATGCAGCACTAGGACCATGGGTTTTGATAGCAACACAGTACTCTTCGATGGCTTTGCGATAATCACCCGCACGGAAGTGAACATTCCCCTAAAAGATGATCATAAGGCTCTTTGTCATTCGGTGGCACGAAAGGTAACGAGGACGTACAGCTTCCTTGCGTTCTTCTGCCTGGACGCGCCTAGCCTCCACACGTTCTGCGCGTTTGACAGCTCTCGCCTGCATCAGCTCTTCCTTTTCGGATGTTCTCGTAGAGCTCGTGCCATCAGATTTGGCATTTTGTTGGTGCTTGGGAGCCATATAATGACGTTTAAAATTGGTTGAGAAGGCGTATTTTTAAAGGTAATTAACTTTCGAGAGCACTTCAGGCTGGGAGACGAAAGAGAAGGTGGTCAAAGGAATGGCCAAGCGATGGTTGGATTTAAGTCCGCCACTGGCTCGCGTGCCTTTCATATTTCGTAGTCGATCACCTTACGCGGTCTAGCTGCAGCGGCATTTATAAGTTAGTGCATTATGATAACGTAACGCGTCACCGCGTCATTTCCCCTTGTTGCATGTGCGCCGCTGCCACTGCGAGAAGAGACCGCATAGGGAGAGAAATTTAACATGCTATCTCAGAGTGCTAAAAAAATGGTGGGCAATATGCTGCTGTAGTACTATGGTAAAGTGTGTGTTCGACGAACACCGTGTATGTATTGAAGCAGCGGGAAGCACGTGGTCGACGCGGACACGGTCTCGTGATGCGGGGTACCACCACCTTATGCTTTTGACTGGGCCTTCCATCACCACCACACGTTCATCCCGCCTATTCTCACCCATCGCAAAAAATGGCCTTTATTAGTCCAGAAGATCGCGCATACATGTCGCCCTCTTCCTCCCCGGGTGGCTCCCCTACTGCATCTTCATTTGTCGACTCGTCTCCCCTCGCTTCGCCATCCTTACAGCCTCTCGACCTCGACCGCCCAGCCACGCCACTCGGTATAAACCATCCATTTGCCGGCTCTACACACGCTACCGCACATCCCTCTAATGAGCTTCGCCACTCAAATTCCTCCTACGCGCCAGCCACCTGGACGTATAGACCCGACATCTCGTCATCAGCGGATCACGCGAAAGTGCTCGAAAGCCTCTTTAACGAAGAGGAGGAGGGGTTCTCTACGTCTAGTTATGAACCGGAGCCTCCAGATGAGGCTACCTTGTGGGAAGAGAAGATCACACGAGCAGTCGATATGGGCGAGGCTGAATTTACTTGGAAGTGTGTGACTATGCCCCTTTCCTGCCCGTAAACATTACATTGACGGAGCTCTCAAGAGACGCGGGGCTAACCTTTGTACCTCCATCTGTCGTAGAGCTCAATAGTCTTGGTGTCATATCCGAGTCAGTGCAGCGCCCTTTCAAGCGCGTACAAACTGCACCGCCAGCAGTATTCTCCTCCTCACATCGATCATTCCTCTCACAACGCATTCCCCCAGTACGGACCCGATCCCAGGGATTTATGATCTTTCTGGCAAACAACGAAATCAAAACCCTTCCACCAGAATTCTTTAAATTGAGCAATTTGACGGTGCTCTCCCTCCGTACGTACCTGCCGTTTGATTTGCGCCATTTCGCCGCATGTACTGATACTATTGAGGGCAGGAAACAACAGCCTTGACTATCTCCCTCCAGAAATTGCGCAGTTACAAGCGCTCAAAGACCTCGATGTGGTCAACAACAACTTGCGTTTCCTCCCCGCAGAAATGACGACCATGACCCTCACCAACCTCAACGTACATACGAATCCCTGGTACCCAGACCCTGCCAATACATCCGCCACACGGAATGCCGCCGAAACCGTGGACGGTGCGACGCGTCTACACTTTTGCGTGCCGCCACTGCGAGAAGTGGTCCTACGATACCTTCTCACACCCGCAGCAAATCAACAACGCCCTCTAGCACCATCTCCACCGACTTCACCGACAACCATGGTGGCTACTGCGCATGCCAGACAACCTACGATGCTCGAAGACCGCTTTCAACTCCCGCTGCAGGAAGGCACGCTCACTCCCGCCGACGCAGCGCTCATCGCACGCCTCGCGCCAGCCGCGGTGTCCGCTCCGCGACGGCATGCCTTTTCGCGCGCCACGACGTCGGGACCAGGCGAGCGCCTATTTACCCCAATGTCTTCCGCTATGCCATCCAAATCGGAACGAGATGACCCGACTCATTGCTCCGTCACCGCCCCCACCGCGACGACACAACAATGCGAGCAGAAAAGCTTCTCTGCTCGCTGTCCGTCCCCGCGTCATATCTATGCCGCGCCGCCCATGGTAGCGGGTCAGCCATGGCCATGGCCGAGGCTTGGTCCGCCGTTCACCATACCTGCTGAGGAACGGTATACGTGGGTTAATGAACTCGCTGGTGTGCGTGTTGGTGAGAGCACGGGTGGTGTGCCCATCTTGTGGCGTGGGTGCGGGAATGGTTGTTTGAACTTTTTGGATCAGGGCGACGCTGGCATTGCCGTCGCTGCGGTCAGGGAACCAATGGAAGAAGAAAAAAATGATGTGCCACCACGGGCTTGATGACGGGTGGCAATCTCATGGATATGGGAAGCTTCGGCGAGCGTATATACTGTAACACATTAAGACAATATAATCACCAATGCAATTGTAATGTACATGAAAATACACAGGTTTTAGGTTGAGGGGAAGGGAAGAATCGGTGGTAATCAGTATTCGCGGACAGCGATATAACTTAGTATGGAAGCCGAGGGTGGTTCCTGAATCCGGGTCATAAACCTGGCTATAGGATCAACAGTCACGATCCCGAGAAGGCGCAGGTAGACGGCGACCTCGTTTCAAAGTGGAAAAAAGAATGCCAACTAGCCGGTTTGAACGACTGACCTCGTCATGCATATCATGCGATCATGCCGCCCGTGATGTACAAGTGACGCGCTCTACCACTGAGCTAAGCAGGCCTGACCACATAATATAACCTTATCAATTACAACATTGACGAATTGTGATAATTTTGTTGTGCGCGATGACCGGTACTCTGCTATGGATGGCGCTTATCAGGCACATATATACTGTACCTGCAGTGCTGCACGTTCGTGAGGTGTGGTCGCTCTTGTCTTTCCCACGATCCCTGCTATCCCCCTCAATTCCCCACCGGCCACGTCTCCCTTATGTCTCATACTCATCCTACTACTTCCACATCCTCCAACTTCCAACTCATTTTTGATAATGCCTTGAAAGCGTACAAAGAGCGCACGAAGAAGGATCTTCTCACGCACCCACTCGCGGCCCAGCTTCAAGACTGCGACTCGCCCAGCAGCATCCTAGACATGCTTCACCAGCAAGTCCAGGACCTCAATCAGTCCCAACGCCGGAATGAAAGGTGGACGAGGTGGCTAGATCCAACTGTGAAGGTCCTTCATGCGTTGTCGAAGACGCTGGAAGGGGGTGTCACCCTGGTATGCCTCCGGTCGGGTCTAATATCCGCAATCTCATATGTATTTAACAGGCATTTCCACCGGCAAAACCCATCTTTACTGCGGTCGGGGTCCTCCTTTCAGTGCGTATCCTTTCTAATATGTTTGCGCCGGCCATCGTAATACAATCACCTCTCAGGCAGCTAAGAACGTCGGTGCAAGCGAAGACGCACTTTTCGAGGTCTTTGAGCGCCTAGAGGTCTTCTTTCAACGACTGGAAATTTACACCGAAGCGGCACTAGATCAAAGAATGGTGGATACGGTCGCGAGAATAATGGCTGAAGTCCTCAATATTCTTTCAATTACAACAAATGAAATTAAGCGAGGCCGAAGAAGTAAGCCTTTGCTGTACGAATATGTTGCCGTTGACGGAACCATTTTCAGGGAAATATCTAAAGAAACTATTCGGAAATACCAATAATACGAGCGAAATCGCGGATGGACTGAAGAGATTAGACAGGTTGACGCAAGAGGAGGTTCAAATGGCTGCTGCGCAAGTGCTGAAGGCCACGCATACTGTCGATGACACAGGCAGAGTGAGGGGAGTTGCGGATATCGCGGTTGACGTCGACAGTAGAGTGGCCGGTGTCGGTGACCAGGTTCAGGACGTTGGTGACCAAGTTCAGGACGTCGGTGACCAAGTTCAGGATGTCGGTGACCAAGTTCAGGACGTCGGTGACCAAGTTCAGGATGTCGGTGACCAAGTTCAGGACGTCGGTGACCGAGTTCAGGATATCGGTGACCAGGTTCAGGAAATCGGTGATCAGGTTCAGGATGTCGGTGACCGAGTTCATGGTGTCAGTGACCAAGTTCGGGGTGTCAGTAACCAAATTCAGGGCCTCGACGACAAGGTAACGGCGGTCATAGATGGTGCGCAATACGTCTTCTATCTATTATCGTAGAATTGTCTAACCAACAACGCACCTATGTGACCTGGTTTTTCGAAGGCAGCACATCTAACGAATGGAAGTCAACAGGTTCCGACTCGCTCCTCTGGATTCATGGAAAACGTACGCCCTGTCCCATTCCGCGGCTTGACGCCACCTAATGACATCCTTGATTGCAGCTGGCTCCGGCAAGAGCATATTTTGGTTCGTAAAGCCTTTGCTGTTTTTGTCAAAATAGCTGAGTTGCTTGTTTCCAGCTCCACAATCATCCAAGATATGAAAATCATGTGCGATGCAGGTCAAGCCTCGATGGCTTATTTCTATTTCGATTTCCGGGACATCAGAAAACAACATTGGCGCGATCTAGTTCCCTCCCTTCTCACCCAACTTTCTGCACAATCGGGTCCCTCTTGCGACATTCTCTCACACATTTATTCCGATCATCGTGACGGCGCGCAACAGCCTAATGATGACATTCTTACCCAATGCTTAAAAGATATGCTCACACTCCCGGATCAGAGCCCCGTCTACTTAATATTGGACGCCCTGGATGAATGTCCAGACACTTCCGAGGTTCCATCACCTCGCAATCGGATTCTTCAACTTGTGAAGGAACTCGTCAACCTTCAGATTCCACATCTTCGTATATGTGTCACCAGTCGCCCAGAATTCGACATACGAGATGTCCTCGAGCCTCTGACCTCTCGCCGAGTGTCCCTCCATGATCAAAGCGGTCAAAAACACGATATTGCCGATTATGTTAGGTCTGTTGTTTACTCGGATTCGGAACCATACATGCGGAGGTGGAGGAAGGAGGATAAGGAATTTGTCATCGAAATACTCTCGACACGAGCTGACGGAATGTAAGTGATCATTTTACTTCCGTTACACCTATGTAAACTGTCGGACAGGTTTCGGTGGGTTTTCTGTCAGTTAGAAATCCTACGTCAATGCCTTCCACCGAGTGTCCGACCAACCCTGAGGGAATTGCCTGAATCGTTGGACACGACATATGAGCGTATTCTTCAGGAAATCAAGAAGCCGAATAAGCGGCTCGCTCAACGTGTATTGCAATGCCTTGTCATAGCAATCCGGCCTCTTCGTGTTGAGGAGCTTGCAGAAGTCCTTGCCGTTGACTTCGACAATGCGGGAGGGGTCCCTCTGTTGAAACCGGATTGGCGATGGGAGGACGAAGAACTGGCTCTTGTGTCGGCGTGCTCAAGTCTGATTACAATTGTTCGAGATGGTCGTTGGCGGGTCGTTCAATTTTCGCACTTTTCCGTCAAGGAATTCTTGACCTCATCTCGCCTCGCTACTCCAAGTAACGAAGTCTCGAGTTATCATATCGATTTGGAGCCTGCGCATACGATCCTGGCGCAAGCTTGCCTCGGCGTTTTACTACAAATACAAAACAACGTTGAAGGGCATACATCCGAGGACCATCCGCTGTCTGGATACGCTGCCAAGCACTGGACTACTCATGCGCAATTCGGGGAGGTGTCGTCACACTCACGGAAAGGGATGGAATATCTTTTCGACCCTGGCAAACCACACTTCATGATGTGGCTCACGATATACGATATAGACATCGGGCCGCGCTCCGATTCAATTTTTTACGGGTTCTCACCTACCGTGAAAACTCCTGTGGTTTCCCTTCGTTACGTGGCACCCGTTTATTACGCGGCACTCTGTGGATTCCACGATCTCGTAAAGCACCTCATTGTCAAGTACCCGCAGGATGTGAACGCTAATGGGGGCTACTATATGAGACCACTAATAGCAGCATTGGCAGGGGGACACTTCCAGACGGCCGATTTACTCCGTCGTAACGGTGCAAACCCGGATATCCAGGATCAAGTAAAGTGGACTCCATTGCATTTTGCAGCCGTGGATGATGATTACGGGATGGTCCTGGAATTTTTCGAGTACGATGCCGACATCCATGCTGAGGATGTGGGCCAGCGGATCCCGTTACATCGGGCACCACGAAGTTATCAGTTAAAGGATGACTCTGTCCTTCGATTACTGCTGGAGTACGGTGCAAATGTAAATGCGCAGTCAGTGCATGGTTGGACCCCGTTGCATGTGGCCTCGTACGATGGGATGGTGGAGGTAGCGCGTCTGCTGCTTGAGCATGGTGCTGACGTAGAGGCGAAGGACGATAGAGGCATAACCGCGTTGCGGGTTGTGGGTTCGAGAAGACGTGACGAAGTCGTGAAATTACTGCGGGAACATGGGGCCAAGTAGAAACACGTAGTAGCGCTTAGTATTGTACGGTACGTATCCAATTTCTAGTCGATAGAGATACCCGTGACGTTTCTCCTTGTTGATTCGTTATATCTCTATATGTTGGAATACACGAATAGCCAATCATCGATCATCGATCATCACCTACCCTGACTTACCATGGGCGTCAGTTGTGTCACTCGGAAATACTGTATCATAACATTCAATAGTAGAGTTAGCGGTGGCATGCCAGTACGTATCCACCACCGGCTCATTCCAGTTTCTCCGAGTCGGACCCACGAAACGTAATGTCAACCATAACTAGTACGAATTCGGTTGGGGCACGTTACGCTGTTGGAGCACAGAGGTTGATCTAGCAGGGGGCGGAGAGACAGTCGACCGTGAAGTTCTATTTCGGACTAGGAATTGTTACACACTAGAGTCAAGTGGGTTCAGCCGCTCGGAGCATGTATGGACGAATATCCGTGGTTTCGATCCACCCATCATTAATAGAAACCCGCTTTATTCATGATTTAAAGGGTGAAGGGGTGAACAACACAAGTTTATCCGTAGTTCAATGTGGTAAATGGGACCTACGAACGAACCCGGAGCCCGTATACAAAAATGAAAGAAAAGCGTGATATAACATGCGTCAATCCGTCAGTGAGGGACAGGGAGGACTTTGCAAGACGTGAGGGTTGATCATCAGCAATTTCCGACAGAAGGGTCGAGCGTAGCGTGAAAAGGATAAGGATGAAGGGGGAGAAAGGGAGGGGGAGGGAAGCGCAGGGGGATGTACACGTAACAGTAAGTATGGCTTAAGTGGTGTTCGTCGGGGTGCGGTGTGGAGGTGAAGGTGAAGATGGGGAAGGGGAAGGGAAGGGTGATAAGCAAGTGCGTCAGGATGAAAGCATGTCTGAACTCTAACAGAAATATAAACAACTAAATACGTGCAGGTTAGGGTCGAGGAGCAATTGAAGTGACAAGCATTGCAAGGAGATAAAAAGCCAAAAAAATTGCGACTAGACAACAGCATCGAGAAACAATAAAAAAGAAAAAGCACATTCAGTTCATTTCCAGTTCAGATCATTGAGGCATGAACCTCCGCATATGTGGCGGCGCATGATGTTCAGCACCACCAGCGGCCTCGTTCCACATCTCCGGTGTACGCCCATCACCCCCCGAGTCCGTAGTCCGACTAACGATCGTCGGTGGTGCCGTCACGAATGATGTCGGCGCTGTGCTCAAGTCCCCTGGTGGATGTGGTGAAGACTGTGGAGGTGGCGAAGGCGAAGAAGGAATTGGTACTCCGGCTGGAGTCTGTGCCCGCGTCTGTGCCTGTGAAGGCGCTTCCGACATTGCTTGCCCCAGCGTCACCGTCTGTGTCGTCGTCGATCCGCTTGTAGTGTCCTCAGATCGCACAGACTGTGACAAAATCGACGGTGATGGCGGTGTCTCTTCCTCCCGCCGTTGCTGCCGTGGCCGTGAATCCTGGGACCCAAACGAGTGAACCGATTGTAGTTGTGTCCCTTGACGCTCCCTCTCAGATGATAACGAATTCGAGCTGCGCACGCGCTCACTGCTGCCTCTTGACTCTTGTACTGCACCCTGCCCTCTAGTCGACCTCGCACGCGCAGACATCGCAGCTGCAACAGCTGCCGCTGCCGCCGCCGCAGAGGAGGAAGACGACACAGACAATGATGACCGTCCTGCATCACTCTCAAGCGTATGTGCACGCACCCCAGCTCGGCGCGGCAGCAAGCTGCCAGCACCACCAACGACGGGCAAGCCGAACGTATGGCTCTCTGGGTTACTCAAGGCGCCCTCACTCCCATCCACGTCAGACGTGTCGCCCAGGCGCACGGCGCCAGTAGCGGGGGGAGAACCTGGCCGTGACATACGCCCAAGAACGAGCTCGATGCTAGACCGCGATGCGCCACCAATGCCCTGGATAAGGCTGTGTGCGCGCGCACGGCCGAGCGCAAGCGGCGCGCTAGATACTGAGACATGGGAATTGTGCCGTGAGCTCCCACCGCTGCCTGAGCCTGAACCTGAGCTTTCATTCCGCGATCGTGAGCGTGAGCGGAAAGCGCCGCCGATCCGCGTGAGAGAGGTTGCGCTGTCGTTGTGTGAGCCAAGTAGAAATGGCCTAAGACTCGGTTGAGATGATGGTGCAGAAAAAAGGCCAACAGAGTCTTCGCGCGCGCGCGCCTCGAGCGAGCCGTCAGGCGAAGGCTGTCCCGAGCGGGACGCGCGGTCTTCCTCACAGTCAGACTCCGGTAAAGGTTCCGAGCCAACGCTCTGACGCAGTTGCTTACGGTGTCCCTCGAACATCTATCGTGGCCTTGTAGCAGTAAGACCCATCACCTTTTGCTGGTTTTCCCGTCTCGGCTGTCTCTCCCACATCGTCTGCACCAAGTCCACAGGATGTACGTGGCATGCCCATGCCCCCACGCCATCCAGCCGCTGGTGCGGGCGGCCGCCAACGCCCTTCCACAGCTCCAAATCCTGCGTCACCTACGCCAGCGGGCGGTCTTACTGCTACAAGGCCACGACAAACGCTCGAGGGACATCGTAGGCAACTGCGTCAGAGCGTTGGCTCGGAACCTT
>WNFO01003850.1_pt2 | contig 12872 bp, 10 predicted proteins | sample 5400251 | NCBI WGS metagenome assembly WNFO01 (sample SAMN13153354, study PRJNA577476) | soil metagenome | isolation source: 100 cm saprolite under Madrone tree | place: USA:California | collected 2016-06-14 | reverse complement strand
CGTCGATAGGATACAATGTGATTCCAGTTGCCTCGGGTCTCGTTGGCGGCAATGCCTTTGCCGTGCGGCCCGCGGGTACAGCATTGACTATCATCTACCATCTACGCCTTGCTTAACTCCACACACCGCACTCTACATCCCTCACCCTCACCATGACGTCCCATTCTACCAGTCGTGACGCTGACCTCGAAGCTCAACGCCACATCTTCCAACCTCATGGTATGTCCTAGGATCGTGCGGATCCACTTCCGTAGAAAGGGCTAACGATTCTCTCTCGATGAAGAGCAGAGAGAAGGCAACGCCAGCAATCGAGCATCGTCGGTCCCGGCACAGCCCCTTGTCTCACGAGTTGCCGGTGCGCGCTCTCCCCCCTCGCTCGCATCCCAAGTGCCACACACCACGTTGATACTTCCATATTACCAGGTGAAGAAGGTGTAACGTCTGAACGCGATGACGCTGCGGGACAGACACCGACGCAAGTAGAGCACAGCGAGGTTCAATCTGGCTCGGAAACGCAAGCACAACAGGTGGTGGAACATAATCCAGGTATGTAGACCCCGGGGCCATCGTAGTGGTAGTAAGAAATAATTGACAACCCTTGCGAAGGTGGACCTGGCGGCGATGATTCTGGTCAAGAACCTCGCATGATAGGGGACTTTGACGGCAGTGCTAATGCGCTCTGGACTCTCTACGGGAAGGAAGCTAAGAGCCACGACGAAGCTCGGGTTCAAACTCTGAAGGACGACATGGATGGTGTTCTTATATTCGTCCGTCCATATTTTTCCGTGTCTATGACGGTCTCCGTCGTGCTGACATGTAGTTCGCAGGCCGGTTTATTTTCCGCTTCCCTCACATCATTCGTGGTTGATAGCAAAGGGAGCCTAAAAGTCAACCCCACAGACAAGATGGTGTATTACCTCGAACAACATTCCACTATCCTTTCCCAGATCTCTCAGCAACTCGCTTCCATCGCTCCACAGGTTTCTATCCCCTCTACTCCGCCTCCACCCTTCCCACCTTTCAACCCAGAGGCATCCGATATTCGTATAAATGCGCTTTGGTTCATGGCACTCACCTTCAGCCTTTTCGCGGCACTCCTCGCGATACTTGTGCAGCAGTGGGTCCGGGATTATATGCACGTCTTCCCGCGATACAGCGATCCTCTGAAGTGTGCCCGGATCCGACAATACTTATATGAAGGATCAGAGAGATGGTCGATGCCTCGTGTAGCCGAGGCTGTACCTGGTCTCCTACATCTCTCTCTGTTCCTATTCTTCGCAGGGCTCGCGGACGACACCCTGAAGATCAACACGACAGTTGGACTGAGCACCACTATTCCCATTGGGATCTGTGTGTTGCTGTACATGTTTACAACGTTTGCGCCAGTGATTTATCCTCAGTCACCATACCAGAACTCATTCTCGGCCGGTATCTGGTATGCGATGCAGAAGGCACGCTGTCGGATATTCAAAGATCGGGATGGCAAATCGAAGATTGTTAGTGCAAACTTGGCACAAGGACAAATGCAACTTTCGATGGAGGAGACGGAGGAGCGGAAGGCCCGAGACGCGCGAGCTCTTCGATGGCTGTTGGACAACGTTACGGAAGATGCGGAAATCGAATCATTTACGATGTCGATCCCTGGTTCTTTTAATGGAAAATGGAGTTTCGAAGTATGGACAGAGTTGTCCAAATTCAAGGAGGACGATATGCCACCTGTGGCGCAACCTTCACGTTCGAGGAGAATACCAAATGTCCTCGGGTCGATTGCTGGCCAGTTCAGGACGTCCGCTGGAAGTCGTCACGGTTCTCCCCCGAATGCAATAACACACCGACAGGCATCACACCCCACCAATGTTATCACCACGTCCATCCATGAAACGAATACTATCCGCGAAGTATGCGGGCGTATAGCGCATTTATTTGATACGTGCAAGAATCGTGGTGTTTTCGCAAGCGATGAACTTTGGCGGAGACGTACTCGTGCATGTGTCGAGGCTACGGCGTCGCTGGTATGCTACGCTGATGCGGACATTCATTGGTTCGGGGATCTCCTGCAGATTCTGGGAGATATCGGCAACTTTGAAGAGATACGTCGCTTGTCAATGGCCGGGAAGGAACCAACATTCGTCGCTCGGTGGACATGTCTTTCGATTACGGCCATTCGAGCGAACCTAAGCGACAACACGTCGTTCAAGGCGCATGCGAAGTCGGCTGTGGCGTCATTCGAAGAACTCGGGCCTAGAGAAGGCACTAGTGACGAGATGGCAGAGCAGAACGCCCAGGAAGTCGAAAAGACAATGGAGTCCAAGTTCAGGGAACACGAACAAGACTTATCCGTAATTTTGCGGGATGAAGAATTGATCACTGACGATGTCAAAGCTGGTTTGAAAGCGGTCAAATTCAGGACCGATTCCCTCTACGAGACGATCGACGGCAATCACAGAATAACTCAACAATTACCCGGTATATATTTCGATTTGTTCAAAGTCGACAATGACCGCGATCCACTCTCGTCAAGGGACTTCCTTTTATATCGATTTAAATCCAGTCAACAGCTCGTCTCCGACATGAACGAACTCTACTACCATACTTCCTTGTCCCAATCTGAAACCGCCAAGCTTGTCATCGAGAAAATTATTCGGCACAAGAATCTACTGCAACGACAATTGTGGCGTCTCCAAGATGTCCGCGATGGTGGTGGACTCGGCTTCGCTGTCGAACTTTTCCTCCTTGCTCTCAAGCAACTATTATCCACACTTCCGTCACAGGAATCCTACTCTGCGCTATACATCGGCACTCTAAAGGCCATTACATCTGATTGGAGCAAGTACAAGCATTCCGTTGGGACACAAAAAATCCTTCTGGATGCCATTGCCGCTGACCATGGCTTCCTTTGTGGATTTAATTATCCAGAATATATTACGGACGAGCTCTGGGACCTGCTGGGTAATATTCTCGAGGGACAGGCAGGCCCCCATATTACCAGTGCGGTGCAGCATCTTACAGATCGCCAATTGGGGGGTTATAAATATGGGGCCAGGGCGGAGGAGGTCATCTCCCGGTTGCGCGCATCCTAGAGCGTAGGGGTCCTTTTATATTTGTGCAAAGTGTTTTAAAGCAGTTCAACATTACATCTAGTATGAATATACTTTTGTGGCAATGCACTCCTCACTGTAAGCAAACCAGTGATCAACAAGTGACATTGAATCGAGATGTCAAGAGGCAGCCTGAGGACAGACGTAAAGATTGCTCGCCCGGCTGCCAGCGAGTCTATGGCAGCCTGAGGGCGCATAGACTGGACTAGTCGCCGCCGTTGATGAACTAGGTAATCATCACGGAGTTTATCTCCTGCAGTAAGACCTCCTGGTGTAGAAGGATAACGCGTTCGCTCTCCTTCCTATACTGTCTGGGGAACTTAGACTATTAAAAGGGGGGTAGAGTAATTAAGGAATTTTCGGGTACTGTGGTAATAATTTCCCGTCCATATCGATTACATTGCAGGATTGCCTGCCGACCGAGCTCGGCTCACTTCGCTACAGTGCATTTCCCTACAGGTGACCAACCTCGAAACGGCCTACTGTCGTATACCCCCACTTGTGCGGGCCGGCCTCAGGCGCGTCAAAACTTTACGTAGCTTTTCGTAGACTCCAGTTGGACACGGTCTCAGCGACCTCAGCCCCTGTACTCGAGTATGCGAGTAACGCGAGTACTTGTCAACCACTGGCACTTGGATGTTTTTACAAGACCCGACGACACATCGTACCTGCCGGTGGGTCCAACATGTATGCTGAGATTCCTATGATCTCGCAGCGAGCTACGTGGGGCCCGGGCTACACGTATCATGCCGATCGGTTTATTGCGGCGGTACGTGGTGTCCAGAAGCTCAATATATGGATGCCGGGAAGAAAGAGGGGGAGGCAACTTGCTCCTCCTAACGTATTCCGCGATATCGCTTAGTATAGATAGTACTTCGTCAGGACAACCAGCGACTCGGAAGAGGAAAAAGATATTATTCCCATGTAGATATAAGGATAGTAGAGCGCATTAATGTTGAGCCAGATAAGAACCTTTGACGTCGGCTGGTATGACCGGACATCACTGTAATGGCCGTGCTTCGGCACTCCGCCGGAGACATCTGCACGGGCCGCCGCCGCGCAGTACTTCAGATGGCTGGTAAGGAGATAAAGGGCGTGGGAATGCAGGCGGGTACGTGGAAAGTGGAGCGTGGCGTGTGGGTCCAATGTCCAGGACATAGCCCCCTGTTGAGTAGCTTAACTCTAGGCAACGCGACAACATGAAATTTCATGACCAATTCAAGACAAGCTCCACTCAGTTGGTCTCTTCATCCGTGTAGGCGGCGGTCGCGTCGACTTGTGGTCAGGGGCTTTTGGTCCGTCCGTGGTGGAGCAAATCACGTATAGGGATAGGGATGGATAGGGATGTTGAGTGCCGCGTTGGTTGGTCATCGTGGAACGTGGAACGCGGAATGCGGAAACTGTCCCCTGACAAACAGGGAAAACATGTGATGGTCAGCAAGGACTCAAATGACGCAAATGTAAACGCAAGGGTATAAGACGAAATTGTGCGATGGCGACGATAGATAGACTCCTAGAGCTCTCTTTCGAAAATGTCACTTACGCATTATTTACTCAACGAGTACCCTCACTTTGAGCGCTTCCTTGGCGATGTGGCGATCAGCGACCGAGCATATCGTCCAGGCCTCCAGACGGATAGTTTCCGCCCGAGGTAAGGGCCCCTCCCTCTCCATTGAAGCTGTCTCTTGAAAGAGTAATCTAACCACCGTATAGGATGGACATCCATCACGACGATAAAACGAACACCACGACGGTGATATTCGATCTGCCAGGCATGCAAAAGGAGGACGTATCCATCGACGTTCATAACAGCATCCTTACCGTATCTGGGGAGACGAAAGAAACGACCGAGCGAGACGAAGCCGGATTTGCGCACCGCGAGCGACACTGGGGCAAATGGTCCAGGTCGCTCTCGTTGCCGCAGGGCACGAAGGTCAGCTGTTCTATCAACCCCTCACCGTCAAGCCGCCAACTGATTCCATTCTTTAGAACGAGGATATCAAGGCGACCATGGCCAACGGCGCCCTGGAAATCACCTTCCCGAGATCCGTCCCGGAAACCGCGCCTTCCAGGATTGCCATCTCGTGAACAAGACAAGAAAGAAGACGGTGTCGTCGACAAAAAATCTCGGAAGGATAGTTGTGTTGCTTTTGAGAGCGATGTTGTGTTCTGTGAGATAATTTGCTGTACGATTATTTGATGCGTCACTCAGCTCCGGGCGGCGACGACAATAGCGATGTAGTTTATAGTATAAGTTAGTACTATTGTCATGCAAAAACCCATACAGTTAAATCACTATACGCCCGAAGAGAGAACAAGGATGCATGATGCAGTCACATGATGGAAGAAGGATCGCTACGCTAAAGAAGAAATAGGATCCAGCATCAGACACTACAGAATTTAACAGAATATATGGCTCACCTCTGTCCCTCCTTAGGTCAGACCCTTCGGTGGAGGGGCAGGAGGAACAGCCTCAAGGTCAGTTACCTCAACCCGTGTTATCCCAACGCTCTGAAGCTCTACGGGTGGCGGCAAATGCGAGGTGTCGCCCCTTATGTCGCCAAAGTCGTTATCGTCACCGCCTTCTCCTTCCTGGTCTTCGTCATCTCCCAAAAACAAATGCGCTGGCGGGCCATCATCTTCAGAGAGGCGCACGGCACCCTCTTGGCCCGTCCACGTTTTCAGTCTAATAGAAGGAAAACGAAGTTCTAGAAGGGGATGTGACTTGGGGGATTACACCATTACGCACTGATGGGCGACGACAGTTCTGAGTGTATCGGACCGTCGCCATATGATAAAGAGTACGCAGACCGTCGCGGTGGTGAGAAGGAGAATGAATGGAAACGATCCAATAGGTTGTGGTTTGGGGGCGGGGCGTGCTTCTGTGCTTTTGAAGTTAGCATGTGAATAGGAGGGATGCTGAGCTTACAGTAACACTGACTTCCTGGGGGAAGAGGAGGTGCCATTTTGTGTAGAAAGATAGGTTAATAGATGATGCAGATGCAGTGTATCTGCAACGCGGCCATGGACACCACGCGACACGCGGCCCGCGGCCCGTTCCGCGCCGAGTTTCGACCTGCCCTAATGTAACGCTAAATTCTCAGCACCGTTGAATCCCCCCTCACCTCGTTGCCGACAACGATCTCAGGTTTGCACCACCCCCAATTTATGCGATGAACGATTAGTGGCCCGTGTCCTCGTAATCGGACAACATGAGGCCCGTATCCATTATGGTCCTTTTCAAATATCTTTTTATTGGCTAAATCACCGTCGCTGCGCCTCGAAATAAATGTGAGTACTTCTTGTATATACCCCAACTGGCGCCAGGCCACCGCAAAGATGAGACTTTCACAATCAGTTATCCCTGTCTTAAGACATTATGTCGACAAACATTACCACCTTTCTGATCCCATCAACCCTCCTACCCTCGTTCCGAACGCTAATCCTAGCTCTTATTATAGATTCTATATTGGGTTCCCAGCTTTGATGATTACTCCAGTGGCGCACAAGTTGAAACTTGCCCGTTGATGGCACTTCTTGCACACATCAAGGAAATGTACCTGTGACATAGGTCGTGGTAGTCCTTCACCGAACTGCGACAAAGACAAAATAATTGCGGGAAAGACGTCGGTGCTAAAGTGCATAGAAGCAGCCTCCGAACCAGTTCGTTGTGGTCATGGATACTATTTCTTGGTAGATGAAGTCATATAGATTTCCCTGGCATTTGAGGTATGTTGCGCCTGCTGTGGGAAATGTGATCTCAGATGGCACGGATGTTTCCGGAGATTTCGAATCGCCGTAGCAACATCCATAAGGTAAGGTACGAGAATATTTTTTTGACTAGTGGTTATCCATTTCCAGCAAGCCGATGCAGCGAATTATGGAAGCGCGCCAGAACGGTGTTGAGGTTTCGGAAGTCGGTGGCAGCAAATCATCACAGTTCTAATCATCAGCCAGTTACACATTCTAGCTTGAAGACAACGCGGCTGAACAAATTTTACCGGTAAGTGCGAATAGTGGTAGTGACTTCGTTGTCGTTGGGTGCACTCGATGGTACGGTAGTCGGGCTGGTGGGAGAACTGTGCAAGCGTATTTTGGTAGTCGAATTTAATGAATTGCCAACAAAAATGGGAAAGGCTGGTAATCCGGTAGTCGCCGACACGGCATTCTAACGCCGTTGCGATTGCATGGAAGTGAGAAATATAACTCACTCGGGACAGTAAGGGCCCCGCAAGGCTTATCTCTCTATAGAGCATCTGGCATGGATTGTGCAGCTCGAATGATGCCGTCGCCAGGCGTGCTTGCAGTATGGTACTATATCACAGCGTTTAGAGTAGTTGAAATTCCTGAAACTTGATTGGATCGCAATATGACTGGCTGTGCACCAATCACTGTGCACCAATCACTGAACGACCACGTGAATGTAGAGATTGCACATGCACAGGGACTCCACAAATGACGGGATGCCGAGATTCTTGATGGTTCGACTGATTCTGTACCCTGAAACTACCCCAAAATTTCCTCTCAACATTTTCCATCTACCTTTATGTCACTCGCGGCGCTTGTCTCTTACACTCGGGGCCTCATAGCAGTGCTGTTCCTCGCAAAAAAAAATCTCTCGTTACAAAATTTCGAACCCAAAGATACAGGCGATCCCTGACCCCAATGTCAGAAAGGGATGACTGTTCATCGACTCTATCCCCGAGCTATATGGCGCCGCAACCGACCATTTCGGCTCCACCATTTCCCAACTCAGTTGATTTCGGCATCCTCACCTCTTTTCCTTGAAAAAAATAACCCGTGTTTGGACCATATTCCCCAAAATGACACCAACGCTAAAAGAACCCGGCCGTCAGGCACGCATGCCTACATAGTGCAAAAACCCTGATCGCACAAGCGGAATCCATCATAAGGGTTGGGCCGCGGGAGTACAAAAGTCCTCATAATTAATCCGCCGCTTGCTTTGCACCACATTGCTAGTTGCTACAGTACAAATTTCCCTGGTGCGCGTCTCTGCCCGCTTGGGCTCTTCACATCCGTATCTCTAGGCCACACGAGCGGCCGCCGCGTCGCGCGGCGACGGTATCATCATCATCATGTCCAATTCGACTTTATCGCCACCATCATTGCCGGGCATAATGCAAAGCCAGATCGACGTACTAGGACCGGGCATCGCGGGCCTCTTCATCGAAGGAGTACTGACCGGCCTCGTTCTTGGGCAGTTCTGTCGATGGTTTTCCGCTGTGGAGCGTAAGGACAGTGCGCCCTTTTCCATGCTCGTCTTAATTTTGACCGGTGTTGGATTGTGAGTCGTATCTCTCAGTGTTTTTAATATCAACTTTGGTCTTACGAAATATTGCCGCTTTCGAAGTACGCAGACGGGGATGGCTTTCGCATCCACTTGGTTCAAGTATGTAAAGAATTTCGGGCAAGATGTACGTGTCCCCTCTCTTTTTCAGTGTCACATCTAACATCTCGGCTGTTGCCTCAGGTGTGCCCAGATTGGACGGATTATAACCAACCTCTTCCTGTGAGTGCAGTAAAACAATCCTGCTTTTCCAATGTGGTAGATTCTCATCTCTTCGTAGACTCTGGTTATTGCTATCCCCATTCAGGCCTTGATGATTCAGCGGTGTTATTATGTATGTCCTGATCCGCATTATCGTGCGTCGTCGTTTTGACCCTTTGGAATAATTAGATCGTTGGAAAGAGCGTATACATTCTCGTCGGTTTCACCTCTTATCGCCAAGGATAGAGACTAACTTTGTCCCACAATTTAGGCGCTGCTCGTGTTACTTCTGGTAACATCGAGTACTTTGTCAATATATATGATCGTTCAGACCCTACAATTCCAAATAACATCCTCCGCGAAGACCTACCTTCATGTGCCGCAATCTGTTGGTATATCGTATCCTTGTGAGCCCTCATTCCTTTCATCAGCAAAAGCACCGTCTTAAACGCCCGTAGACCTGATGAGCCTCATTTTCCCATCGAGTACGTTCTACCGCCCCCATGGCACTCCCTTTGAGATATCTCACCATTATCTAGTTTTGGACGTCACCTTGTCTGGTATTCGTGCGTCGCTCGTGCTTTTGCTCTTCGTGCGCTTACCATACGTTGAAGTGCTGCACTATCTCACGAGGACCATGAAGCAAGTGTACGCCCCCCACCTACGCCGGGTACGTTTCGTGCACGGATAACGGGGCCTTGTCACATCACTCAACTTCTGAGCATTTTCAGCGAGTAGCATATCTCATGACCGCCGTGTGGAAATCGGCAATCCCACCAACGCTCTGTACAATCTTTCTGTGCATATTATATATTCACTTCGCTACAGCGGAGCAGGTACGTTCCCATCTTCACTCGTTCATAGCGACCCTTTTTTTTCCTGCCAACATCTACCGATTGATGATTATGCTGATGACTTGGCTGGCTGACTTTTTAAAACTCAGAAAAAAGCGCAATTTTGGTACCCAACCATTCAGGGGATGATCGGCAAGCTCTACGTCCTCTCCCTCTATTACATCATGTACGAAAACCCTCAGGCATCTAACACTTACTTTCTCATGCCTTTTTTGTGGACTCAGAAATGACGATGCCCCCACGCGAGAGCTAACCACGGCATTCGTTCCAACACTGACGGTGCCAATGGAAGCCTACGATACATTTTCGTTCGATACCCGAGTTGACGGCGGCCTAGTCGCATGTAGTGACTCCACCGTAGCCCCCACTGCCACACCCGCCCTGTCCACCTACACAGCTGTGTAGTCATGGTCGTCGCCATTCTACGCTTCTTCCGAGCCATCCGCGGGTCTATCGTAACACCGAAGACATAAACGTTGGACGCTTCGTCAGAATGCCTGGCAATCGGCTCCACTCGTTTCTTCGATGCTCTCGCAACAACGTTCGCTCTATTGCCGTGTGGATATACAAGAATGTATATAGTGGATAGAAGATACGCCCCCTGCCCCTACAGAATGCGCCCACATGCGTGGGAAACGGATTTCCTGGAGTACGATAGGGGGCTACATGAGGAGAGCTTATGGGTTGTACGAAATTCCCGGCTGCACGCACCAGTAGTACATGTAGCGTGAGGACTTCGGCGAGTGCTCAGCTTCATGTAGGCAGTCGAACCTCTAAAGAGAAGTGGGTATAAAGAGGGGGGTTATGAGGTCATTTGCTTGCTTGAAAGGATTTGAGCTGGTACAGTACAGTAAACTAATTAGCCTTTCCTTTTTTCCCCCGTGGTTTGGTTGTACGTACTTTAGTGACTTGGTATATATATCTTTCTTGATAATGAGCCAGTGTACACGAGCTACCTTTTTGAGTTCGGAGTGCACACATACGGCTGACCGAAAGAAGGTACGAGAGCGCTAACAAACCAACCTGGAATAAGATGCGTCATGGGTCTGCCGTTCCAAATTAAGGGCACACTCACCGGAAATGCACCGTTTTACGATATCTGCGGTGTTTGTGAGACAGCTCCGCTGTCCCGCCGTTAAGGTATACTCCGAGTCGCTTTGGGAAATAAGTAACTGAGTCCGGTGTGGGTCATAACGGGATGGATTCGACGTTTAACATAATCTGCGAATTAGTTCCTTGATTAGTTGAGATGAAACGTAAAGCTAAAGCCTCGTTCTTGACATCCGCTGCGGAGTACTGTATTGACGCAGTGTGACAATGATAGTTTTATAGCTTTCCCCGGAAAGAGTATCCGGGGCATTACGAGTAGTAGTAGGACGCGGGCTGAGGCAAGAATTCGGAAGTATACCGTCTGAACCTAAGGTTTATCACCACATAAAAGCGCAGTAACTTAATAGGGCATTGAGTATCATTATGGCATGCATCCAGTGTGGCGTCTTCAGCTGTGACAAGTGATATTGATTTTACTGAGCTGAACTAAACTGGCCCTTCGGACTCGCAGTCCTCCGTCGGGGCCAGTAGTCCGAAGGAGAACCGGATATGTGCGCTACTAGTAAGAGACGACGTCCGTTGGAGAAACGGCCAAATGTGAAAGCGCACTCTTGCTGCGGCGAAACGCATTGCGTAAGGTTTGATCGAATTTTGATAGATTTACCGTTCTGCGCAGTTATGCCTTTTTACTGATTCATACAGGACCGGGAAAGCGAACAAGGCTGTTGGGAGAGTCTGTGAACGTGGACGTGGTGTTACGTAAGCACAGATATCGATGCGAAAAATTGATTTGGATGATCTGTCTCGTGCAGTTGCGCGTGTCTCTTTCTCACCTCTTCCTCGTTCCTCCACAAAACAAGATAGTACAACATAGACATGTCCGCTGGGACTTTATATACAACTTCAGAAGTTGAAGGGAAGCGCGTACGTTGCTCTTCCACCCCGTAAAAGTACTAGCTCCGTGATGTCATTTTAACGCCCCTCCGCTGTGGAACAGATCAGTGCCATCGCGGCATTCGCTGGACTTTCTGTAGAGGTCAAGGAAGGCACCTCTGGTATCATCAAAACGCCCACCCTCACCAGCAAGGATGGTTTCTCCGTCTTTGAAGCCAGCGCCATCGGTCGTTACAGTGAGTCATATTGTTTGGCACAGCACGAGGTGAAACGTCCCCGATTATCGCAAATACACGTAAATGGAAAAACACGAGGCGGGCGGTCTGTCGGACTGTCTCCTAGGTGCCAGAGTTGTACTATATACTCCGGACAATGGATTCAGGGTCGACGGTATTTTGTTGATGAATTCGTCTTCGCCTGTTGTTGGGTTACTATGACTCTACTGACCAACTTGATACCTAGTCGCGTCGCTAGCTCCTAACTCCACTCTCATTGGCCACGGAGCTACGGAGGGTGCCCTAGTTGACCAATGGGTTGCATTTATCGATGCTGACATTTCCCGTCACAACACCCTTATCCTTCAGCTTGTCAAGGGCACCATCGGCCCCTACAACAAACCTGTGCGCCACCATCCCCTCTTAGTTGTTTCCGCTTTAATCCTTTTCCAGATCCACACCGTTTTCCAGGACCGCTTGACTTCCGCTCTCGTTATTCTCGAAAAGCACCTTGCTACCCGCACGTATGTTGCAACGGAGCGCATTTCCCTTGCAGACATTGCGCTTGCTGCTGAGCTACAATCCGCCTTCTCCACCAATGTCGATGCTGCGCTCCGTGCGAAGCTTCCGAATGTCCTCCGCCACTATGAGACCATCGTGAACCAGCCAAATCTCGCCTCCGTTTTCGGCTCCACCGCATTCGCAGAGAAGGCGTTGCAATATACACCACCTCAGAAGGAGAAGAAGGAGAAGGCGCCTACCGCGCCCGCACAGCCCAAAGCCGAGAAGAAGCCCAAGAAGGAAGAAGCTGATGACGACGATGAGGACAAGCCGTACGAGGAGGCACCGAAGGAGAAGAACCCTCTAGACCTCCTGCCCAAGTCAACGCTCAACCTCGAGGACTGGAAACGAGCATACTCCAACAAAGAAACGCGTGGCAGTGGCGGCGCGCTCGAGTGGTTCTACCAGAAGTTCGTTGTTGTTGTTTTCGATCATGAGTTGTTAATGAATTGTGCGCAGTTATGACAAGGAGGGGTACTCGCTTTGGCGTGTGGACTTCAAGTACAACGAGGAATTGACACAAACGTTCATGTCCTCGAATCAGATAGGCGGCTTCTTCAACCGCCTCGAGGCGTCGCGCAAGTATCTGTTCGGCTCTGTTGGCGTGCTTGGTACGTCGAATAACTCGATTATTGCTGGCGCGTTCATTGCACGCGGACCGGAAATCAAACCTGTCGTCGAGGTCGCACCC
>WNFO01006616.1_pt1 | contig 12878 bp, 11 predicted proteins | sample 5400251 | NCBI WGS metagenome assembly WNFO01 (sample SAMN13153354, study PRJNA577476) | soil metagenome | isolation source: 100 cm saprolite under Madrone tree | place: USA:California | collected 2016-06-14 | reverse complement strand
AGAGATCGAGGGGCTCGGCGTAAGGCTGCGTGCAGCTCAGATCCCCTGTGGGCCAGTAGACTTCGATCATGTTGCCGTCGGGATCGTCGAAATAGAAGGCGAAGGACACGCGGTGGTTGAGGACGAACTTGATCGAAATATTCTTCTGCACAACGCGCGCGTGGATGGACCGGTACTCGGCGAGTGAAGAGACCTTGAAGGCGATGTGAGCAAATGCGGGGTTGGCGAACAAGGCTATTTCGTGCGATTCCTCATCGGGACGGCTGCTCAGGAAGGCGGTCGCTCCGAGCGGATGGTCGGGCGCGGTCCCGCCGACGATCTCCATGCCAAGAACGTCCCTGTAGAATTCCGCCGACGCCGCCGGGTTTGTGGCGCGTAATCCAACGTGGTGGATACCGGTGTTCCGACAGCCAGCCTGCTTCCTCATGGACGCCTCCTTGGCGGACCATGCTTTACCACGCCTCAAGCTGGTATGCAATTTAACAGACATACAGATGCTCCTTTGTTGACTTTTCATATTTCCGTTCCGCGCATAATGCGGATATCAACACCCTCGCTAGGGCTCGCAGCTGCCACGCAATGCTAGCCGAGGATTTCGACGACGCTTTACGCCGCCACTATCTCGAATTCTTTCAGTGCCGTGCGCTGTATCTTGCCGCTTATACCTTTCGGGCAGTTTCTCCAAAAACACAATTTTGTCCGGCAACTTCAAAATCCGCCAGCCGGCGCCGCGTGTGCTCTTTTAGTTCGTCTTCGTTAGTCACGCATCCGCCACGCAGCGCGACAAAGGCGAGCATCCGTGTAGCAAGACCACCGGCCTGCCTGCCGTGGTCCTCTACATGAAGGGAAATGCCATTAGGCTGGAACACGTTGGATCTCCCTTCTTTCGCTATGCAGCATTCGAAGCAGTTCCTCGCGAGAGGGCCCTGGAGGTATCACCGCCTCGTGAGTGCTAGCGACCTGCATAATTCGGTCGACTACTCCCGGCCGCGCCATAATCTCCTGCGGCAACGCGAGCACCGACCTGATTTCAAGGAAGGCTCGGAAAAGATCGGCGTCGTACATCATCGCGACAGCTAGCGCGTCGGCGATTCGCGCCTGCGCGTCCGCCGGCTGCGGTTCAGGGCGACCCTCAAGGAACGCGTTGTACAGGGCGATCCGCCTCCGATCGAGCTCCACCGTGTTTCGATACCAGGGCGTCACTCGCTTTTCAGTCATGGAGTCGTGTACGAGCGCGAGCACAAGCGGGTTGTCCAGGTGTTGTCCTACGAGGTGTACTGTGCCGACGGCATGCATAAGGCCCATCGGGATTCCGCGTCCACCGGAGGGGTTTGTGCAGGCACACGAGTCGCCCACACTGACGATCCCCGTTGCGATGGGAACGCCGTCCACGACAAAACGCCGGTAGCGGTTGATGACGCCCGCCATGGGCAGCACGCCGGTGATCGGCTCACCGTCGAGCCACTGGGAGTGCAATGGGCACACGCGGAGGAGAGCTGTCCAGTGCTTGGGATCGCGCAGCCTCTTCAGCGCCTGGTCGCCCGCGGAAGTGAGGACGGTCATGGACCAGGTGTCCGCGTCTCCGGGAAGCGTGAGGAGCTCAAACGAATGGAAGTATGTCTGGATCCCAGAGCGGTAGGGCGGAACCACCCCGTTTTTGGCGCGGAAGTAGCGTGAGTAATAGATGAATCCCGCGTCCTCAGCTTCCTCGATTGGGCGACGAGCCCCGATGGCCGCGAGCCAGTCTGGTAACTTCGAAGCTCGCCCGGTGGCGTCAATGACGAGGTCGGCTGAGACCTCTTCACCGTCTATCGTGCGAACGCCAGTGACATGTGGGATACCCTTCGTAGCCGAGGGGCCGTTCAGCAGACTCGCGACGGAGACACCACGACGGATAGGGAGAAGGTTTTCAGCGACGCTTGCGACCGCATACTCGACCGTGGGGCGGCGACCTGTGATCGTTGTAAATCGGTCATCGCCCTCTCGCCGAGCGCGATCGGTGATGGTCGGAGGCATCGTCGCAAGCGGGTCGAACGTGATGCAGCCGGCGCGGATCAACGCTTGCTTCACGTCGGGCAGATGGGAATCGAGGAGCTGGATTGCGGGCGGGTGCAGGTAGTGAGGCTGGCGGAACTGAGCGACGCCTCTTCTTTCCCATCTCTGCCACGCGTCCTCCGGCGAGGCGGGAAGAGGCTCGCTGTCGCGTTCGAATACCGTGACGTCATGGCCTCGCCGAGCCAACATCATCGCCGTCGAGAGCCCGACGATACCGCCGCCTAATACGAGGATCTTCGACATTTGAAACACCTCTGTCCTGGGCCCCTCCATAGGGACAATCCAGTTTTTTTCACACGCTCATGGGACAAAACACATGCTTCGCTTGCTTATTCCCAAGATGCGCGGACAAAAGTTTTGTCGCTGCCAGGAAGATCGGGAATGTTTTTTAGCCTAATGTGTTGGCGAAGCAGATTTTTCAGTAGGTTCATTCTTTCCAAGGTGGGAATAAGCCGCGACTGCGCGTGTTTAGTCTTCTGAGCATCACATACGCAGCGGTCTCGATCTGCCCTTAAACGAGCAAGTCCGAGCGCGGATGTTTGGTGAGTACTGAATTCGGGCTACGAAATCTGACAGAGGGCTCAACTCACCTCGCCCATGTACTTGAGGGTTGATTCAACATTCACTTCACGGGAGTACGCCGTTGGGATTGTTTGCTCTTTGATATTTGTCATTTACTTCACCTCGAATTGGCTATTCACGTTGTAAGGAGCGAGATACATATCGTTGGCTACGCTTTCCAGGCTGGTCTGGTCGATGTAGCCTTCGGGACCGTGGCTGTAGAAAGTGGTCGGGCCAGGCTGATTCAAAGGTGCATTCTCTGCGAAGCGCCGCGGCAAGTCTGGATTGGCGATGAACAGCTTGCCGAACGCCACGGCATCTGCCTCACCCTTTGCTAGGACTTCGTTGGCGGTCTCAAAGGTGAACTGCTCATTGGCGATGTAGACGCCCCCGAACTCGCGCTTGAGATCCGGGCCGAGCCATCCGTTGGCGCGGTATTCGCGCGTGCTGAGAAATGCGAGTTGGCGGCGGCCGGCTTCGTGCGCGAGATAGCCAAACGTCTCTGCCGGGTTCGCGTCGAACATGTCGTGTTTATCGGGGCGCGGAGAGATATGCATGCCGACGCGACCGGCACCCCAGACGGAGATGCAGGCATCGGCAACTTCGAGCAGAATGCGGGCGCGGTTTTCGATTGGCCCGCCGAACTCGTCGGTGCGAAGGTTGGTGCCGGACTGAAGAAACTGGTCGAGGAGATAGCCGTTGGCGCCATGGATCTCGACGCCGTCGAACCCCGCACGCTCTGCGTTCTGAGCGGCCAGCCGGAACTGCTCGACAATTGCATAGACTTCAGAGCTTTCTAGAGCGCGGGGGGTGACGAAGGGCTTCTCCGGCCGGACGAGCGAGACGTGGCCAGCGGCAGCGATGGCGGAAGGAGCGACGGGAAGCTCACCCTGCAGAAACATGGGATCGGAGATGCGGCCAACATGCCAGAGCTGCTGGAAGATGCGACCGCCCTGGGCGTGAACGGAGGCTGTGACGGGCTTCCAGGCGTCAATCTGCTGGTGGGACCAGATGCCGGGGACCTGCGCGTTACCGACGCCCATCGGTGAGACAGCCGTGCCTTCAGAGATGATGAGGCCGGCCGAGGCGCGCTGGGTGTAGTACTCCACCATGAGAGGGGCGGGATTATTGTCAGTAGTGGCGCGGAGTCGGGTCATCGCCGACATAAGGATGCGGTTCGGCAGGACGAGATCGCCGACGCGAATGGGATCGAAGAGGGTTGGCATGGTAATCGGACTCCTTAGACTCGCGTTGTTTGCGAAGAGGGATTCACTTTGTTGACTCGGCATTCGCATAGGTGGAAAGAGTTCAGCGAACAGGAACTCCAAAGCCGGGGTACTGCGGAAGTGCCTGTTGGGCCTCAGATGGCGAAAGAACTCGGATTCCATTCGAAGCACCGACTCGAATCGCGTGCTCCGGATCATCGACCGCATACGTTACGGCGGATTCTGGTAGGACCATGCTTCTGGCCTCTTCGCCCATCGCGAGGAAATAGCTGTCCAGGCCTACTGCATCCTTGCCAGTAGCCTGTACAAAGATCAGCGTGCGTACAACATTAGAAGTGCAGGTGAATGCATGGGCCTTACCCTGAGGAAGGAACACGACCTCACGGGCGCCAATGTCTAGAATCTTGTCCTCGCAGTAGAAGCGCATTGTGCCTTCCAGCACGAAGTACAACTCATGTTCCCGCTCATGGACGTGAGGCGGAGGTTCATTCCCAGGTTTAGTGTGGTACTCCATAAGGGCGAAGCGTCCGCCCGTTTCCGAACCTTTCGCCAAGAAGGTCATCAGGCTTCCCATATAGGCGAGGGTGGAATCAACATTAACGACGCGTGCGAAGGCCGTCGGCAATTCCTGTTTTTCAACTTGCTTCATCACTTCACTTCCATTGGTATTGTTCATTGTTCGCTCCAGTACTTTCTCAAGAGATCGTCTACACCATTCTGAATACGCACGCGACGTTCCATATGCAACACGTTGAATATCGAGGCTTTAGTTTTAAGAATTGATGCTGAAAATCAGAAAGTTCTGAGTATCGGCACGATATCGGCAGGTGAACAAGAGCAATCGTGGGTGCGACGCGGACGTTTACACTTGTCTTGGGTCAGAAGAATGGGGACTGTAGAAAATTAATTACGAAGATTTGAAGCGGGTTTTTTTGATTCCCAGGATACTGATCTTGGAGTCGAGAGTTTGACGAGGAATTCCAAGCTTGGCCGCTGCTCCAGATGGCCCCGCGATCCGCCCGCCCGCCTCAGATAGGGCCGCTTCGATTATTTCCCTCTCTCGATCTGCGTCCAGTCGTAAGAGCCCTTTTTCCAACATACTTGATCTCGGCGATTCGGGAGGCTGCTTTCGTTCCAGCCAGCTCTCATCCACCCAGAAAGTATCGCCGTCGCTCAAAACAACGGCTCGCTCGACCACATTCTGCAACTCACGAATATTCCCCGGCCAAGCATAGGCCTGAAACAATTCCAACGTCTTCTTGGTTATCTTTGTAATTCTTTTCCCCGCTTTCTTTGCATAGCGCTCAACCAGGTACTCTACCAACACAGGAATGTCATCGATGCGTTCCCGAAGCGGCGGAATCTCAATTGGAAAGACATTGAGTCTGTAGAAGAGATCTTGCCTGAAACTTCCCGAGTCGACAGCAGCTTTCAGGTTCCGGTTGGTCGCTGCCAAGACTCGCACGTCGACCGAAATCGGATGGCTTCCTCCCACGCGTTCGAACTCTCGCTCTTGTAGGACCCGTAAGAGCGCTATCTGAGTTTCGGCCGGAAGTTCTCCAACCTCGTCCAGGAAGATCGTTCCCTCATGCGACAGTTCAAACCTTCCCAAACGTCGCTGTGTGGCCCCGGTGAAGGCACCCTTCTCGTGCCCAAAGAGTTCGGACGCGATCAAGGGTTGTGGAATCGCCGCACAATTAACTCGGACGAATGCACGCATTGAACGGTTCGATCGATTGTGAATTGCGCGCGCAATTAATTCCTTTCCTGTTCCAGTCTCGCCAAGAATCAAAACCGTGGAATCGGTGGGTGCCACCTTTGCCACTTGCGATAGGACCCGCCGGAGTGCCGCTGAGGGACCGACGATCTCCTCGAACATTGATGCCTGATCGACTTCTTCGCGTAGCGCAATGTTCTCGTTCTGAAGTCGCTGCTCAGCCTGCTTCCGATCGTCAATATCGGTCGTTGCGGAATACCAACGTGTGACGCGTCCTTGTTCATCTCGTACCGGGTTCAAGCACAAGAGAAACCAGCGATATTTCCCGTCTTTTCCCCGGACACGTGCCTCGCATTCGTGCGGGAGGCCGCTTAAGAATTTATCTTGAGTTTCGCGACTTACGCGTTCCCAATCATCCGGATGAATAAACTCGTGACGATCGGTGTTCTGCCACTCCTCAAGAGTGAACCCGAGATAATCGAGCGCCGTTTGATTGGCATACAGGCGGGTGCGATCGCGATCAGGGGCCAATACGACGACGTTCTGGGGTGCCAAATCCAGGATCTGTCGAAGCTCCGTTTCGCTTCGCCGTATCTTGTCTTCCGCCTTCTTTCGATCTTCAATATCGGTGGCGGTGCCGTACCATCGAACGACGTTTCCCTGCTCATCCATCAACGGCTCGACACGGCACATAAACCAGCGATATTCCCCGTCAAACCTCCGAATGAGACGTTCGCCTTCGCCGGGTTTCTTTGAGGCTATGATGTCACGCCACTCGTCTACGGCGTCTTGCAAATCCTCAGGATGAATCGCAGTTCTCCAACCCCATCCCCGCCCCTCCTCGTCGGAGAGACCTGTGTAGTCGAGCCAGCGCTGATTGTGGAACTCCGCAAAGCCATCAGGCAGTGCGCACCAAGCCATCGCCGGGATTGTATCGATAATGGTTCGGAGGCGTTCTTCTGATTTCTTGATCTCAGTTAATGCTCTCTCCAACGCCTCTTTCGCCCGATGCTGCTCAGTAACATCCATCGTCGTGCCGACGAACTGCACAACATCACCGGCTGAATTGACCACGGGATGAGCTACGATTCGAATATGCTTAGTCGACCCATCAGGAAAGAATAGGTGGGAATCGTAATCGATGTCGGTTTTGGCTCCGATCGACTCTTCTGCTGCTGCCATCAAGCCCGCCCAATCCTCGGGAGAGTGGAGTGCGCGGTCTTCTTCAAAAAGCGGAGCACCTTGTGCTGGATCACGTCCGTGGATCCGACACATCTCGGCTGACCAGTAGACGGGTCCTGGGCGACGAACATCCCATACGAAGCTACCCGAGTGGCTTAATCTTTCTGCCTCCGTTAAGTAACACTGGGTGCGCCGCAAGTGCTCTTCGACCTGAGTGGGGGATTGCGGATCTTCGAGGTGGTTCTTTCCAATTTCAGTTGATCCTGCGTTATCGGGTCCCGTCATCGCAACTCGAATCAGCCGTCTAGGCGTTTCATTGAAATGCGTGCCTGGGTGGCATTGCCCTCGAATCGCTTCGTGGAGATCGGGCGGGCTCAGTGACAGATTCGGGCTCTCCAGGCGCTGTTCAAAATCGTCCAATTAGATGTATGTTTGCGGCAAGGCGATACATGGGCCGGATCGGTAACGAGAAGTCGGCTTGTAGGAAGTGATCTCCGAGCTTGGCATCGACTCTGGACGGATTTACGGGCAAACCGGAAACTGAACCCTTCGGATAAAAACCGAATGCTCTGTAGCTCGTCCGTTTCGACGTTTGGAGTCATTCGCCGCCCTCGTCGTTCTGAAGCTCGATCCACTCGAAAGCGACGACACAACGCTGGAGGAAATCGCGAATGGAGTAAGCAGGAGCCGAGTTCCTTGTACCGAATAATTTTACTTTTGCTGAGCTTTGTTCTATTGGACCCGTCATTTGAGAGTGCTTTCGTTCTCCGATGATTCAGCGTCCTTGTGATCGACCCCCGAGCCCCTGCCCGTAGCTCATCAAATTGCGCCCTCTATCAAGCTCGGATCTTTGCCAATTCATTAAAGATTCGGAAAGGGTCTGCTGCGGCCTGAGTTCTCGAGCCAAGGCAAAAGCGTTCGCGATACCCTTTGACGTGCTCGCTGCTGTATGAGGACGGATGACGAAGGACGCATCCCCAGTCAGGATAGTCCGGTCAAACACGACCTGCGGACAGGCGAGGTCCATGATGGCCTGGACGAAAGGCTCTTTCGTAGCTCTCAGCATCGTTTTGAAAACAGGCGGCAGAACCGATTCTGCGATGGCACGTTGCTTTTCTTCCTGCTCAGGATGAAGTCTTCCGGGTGGAATGGCATACGCTTGGCGGATTCCCTGGGCGTCTGTCAGCAAAGCCGACAACCCTTTTTCAGGCACGTTCCAGTACCAAACCCAATTAAGCCTCCTCTGCCCAACTTTGGTGCTCCCGATTTCACTCGGAATTAGATAAGCGAGAATGTGGCTTCCCCGCGTCTCGAAGAAGGTGAAGCAATCAGCGAAAACCTTCAAAACACTGACTGGAAGGTCAGATTCCGGCACTACTCCGCGCCACGCAACATAGCCCGCATACTCTGGCTGCACCGCCGGCAAAAACAACGCTCGAGTACGTGATCTGAAACCGTCTGCAGCGACTAAAAGATCCGCTGAATCTTCAAAGCCGCTCTTGAAACACGACGTGATGGACGATTCATTTTGCTGAATGTTCTGAAACTCCCGATTGAGATGATAGTTCTGCTCTGGAAAGCTCTTCTTGAACCACGAGTAAAGCAGTCCCCACGAGGTCATCAGCTGAGGCATATGCTGAGACGAAAGGATTGAGCCGTCTGCGGCCAGATACTGTCTGCTCGTGAGCCAGACACCAACCTCGCCGTCAGACGTCGCCCCACAGAGCCGCAGCATCTGGAGGGTTTCTGGCTGCATCACGATACCCGCTCCTCGATCAGAAAGGCTCTGCGGACTCCTTTCGAAGATGTTCACTTCCCAGCCAATTTTGCGAAGCAAGATTCCCGCTGCCAGACCCGTCAAAGAGCCGCCTACAATTGTTGCTCGCCTCATCTACCTTCTCCGTCAGACCTCGCAGACGCCATTCTCACAACGTCCTGCCGTTCCCAGAATCTGCCGCATTGAAGCGGCGATTAGCTCTTCTTGTTGGGCACCTGTTGCAACTACCGTCCCTTGGAACGTAATTTGAGGAACTCCGCTAATGCCAGCGGACACCGCCATGCGCTCAGCCTCCTTCACCTCGCTTACGAGGGCTGGGCTGTCGAAATCTTCGACCTGTCCGAGCAATGAGACACCAAACTCCCGGGCTATCCGCAGCAGTGTCGTTGGATCACCAACGTCCTCACCCTTGATGAAGTAGGCTTGGAAAAGTCGTTCGGCAACTCTGTTCTGGATCTCTAAGCCTTCCCTCAGCGCAGCCGCGAGCAGCACGTGTCCTCTGAATGTGTTCGGTGTTAGCTTCATCAAATCGTGGCGGAACTCGATGCCGACCTCTTTTCCTGCGGCAGCGACCTGTGCATCGAGCCGTTGCGACTGCTCCCAACTGCCAAATTTGGCGGAGCGATACAGCCGCCGATTTAGGCCATCGACGGGCATCTCCGGGTTAAGTTGGAAGGGGTGCCAGCGCATCTCTAATGATTTTCCCAAGATCGATGCAGCTCTATCAATGCGACGCTTTGCGACAAAGCACCAGGGACAGATCAAATCCGAAATCACGTCGACGACCAGACCATCCGTGTGCTGCGCACCTGTGGCTAGAACTTTGTTAGTCATATGTGGCGCTCCTGCACTCATGGGTTTATTATAGAGACTAGGTCACCACGCAACAAGTAGGCACCAATTGGTTACCATGAACACAGATATGAGAAAAACGACCGGCTCCGCAGGGGGCGAACCACTTTACGACCCGAAGTACCCAGCGCGACAGGTATTACGGGTCATTGCCGACACGTGGACTCCAATCGTCCTGTTCTGCCTAAAAGGGCGAACTCGCCGTTTCAGCGAACTACAACGTTCCATCCCAGATATTTCTAAGAAAATGCTGACCCAAACTCTACGGAAGTTAGAGCGATGGGGTCTCGTCAATCGTCTTGTTCATCCAGTAGTGCCTCCACACGTTGATTACAGCCTGACCGCGGTCGGCGCAAAGTTCGCGGAGGCAGTAGGGCTCCTCTGCAATTGGGCCGAGAAGAATAAGGCGATGTTGAAACAGGTTGACAGAACGCTAAATCGTACCAATTGAGCTGCAACTACAATTTCAGATGGTTGCCGGGTGGGTTCGCTAGGAGAGCCGTGGTTACGTTTCTGACTTGAGAAGGAGACACCTGACGGCAGGATTCGTTCCGTAGCTTCGGGTCGGATCCTTTCACAGGAGCGACTCGGCGGGCTGCACCATCGTTATAATCGAGCGGCCTAGTTCGGATCGACTTTCCGCTAGTCCTTTATATACGCGCGTCCCACGCGCACTCGGGTTCGTGCCCTCCAGAGTCTTCATGCTGTATCGAGGCGATAATCGTATTCAGACCAACTCTACTAAGAACCGCCTCGTCTTCGGCCTCGGCTCAAGTTTTGGCGAACCACTGGATTTGAACCATCGACCTCCTGGTCCCGAACCAAGTATCTAAATCCCATAAACGCTTTATTTGGCGTCGCTTACGGGATCAGAAACGTTGTTTCCCCTCTCTTAGTTGTCCGTAAGTTGTCCGTAGCGCAACGACCTGAAACATAAAGCATTCGGTTAACAGGGTCGAGAGATCAACTTCATTAGAACTTGCCGGAGATGGCGCTAATCGAAGGAAATCAGCAAGTTGCGACTAAACCCGATGAATCGCTTTCTCCTTCTTTATTCACTGTTTGTTCGATTTTTGTCTTGATTCATCGCAATTAGTAATACGCATTTTTACGACAGCGCGCCCTCGGAGTGAATGGTGCGAGATTTCGGCCTCGAAACAAATATCAGATAGGTTGGCGATTGCTTCCAAGTAGCCGACCACAGAAGGTGGCCAGACCAGTCAATATAAGCGCGTTTCTCGGTATTAATCCGACGGACGGGCCCACAACTTCCAGGTTGCCGTCATCCGGGGATGATCCGCTCAGACGCCAAGTCTGCCTTTCTCCTCCGCGTACTGCCTGGTACCTTCCCGCCGCGCCTAACATCTAAGTAGTGTTGCCTGGGTTCCGGTGACTCATGCATATGGAGAACTTAGTAGAAACGAGGAAAGGAATGATGGTAGAGAAGTTGGAAACGCGAAGCGCTCCCGCGCTCGCAGCGATCAACGCTTTTGTGCGTGGATCTTCTGCCCGGCTGTGCTCCAGCAACAAACTAAGATGGGACGGAGTTTATCTGGAACATCATAGGATGTTTCCAGGTGAACGAAACAATTCTGTTTCCACTCACCATTTAGTTGTGCTCTGTACCAGCCATGTAGCGCGAGGGGAAACCTCATGGGAGCGCGCGCACTTCGTCCCCTACTCCTACTCTCCGGGAGACATGAAACTTTATTCTGCAGGTCTGATCGGCGCAGCCAGGCGATTCACCGACGCCACAGCGATCTCGTGCGCCCTCGACCCTAAGTTGGTGTCGGAAGTCGGAGACGATCTTGGCGCTCCTTCAACGGTGGAGTTTCGACCGATCGCGAATCTTCGTGATGATTCTCTGCAAGGCGTAGTCAAGCTCTTGGCGGCAGAAGCAAATTCCCAGGGAGCATCGGGAAAGCTATATGCGGATCACCTAGCTCACGCTCTCGCTCTTCGATTTCGACAGCTTTCCGGCGGAGTACGAGGTCCCAAACCGTCACAATCTGGGAAGATGCCGACTCGGATTCTGCAGCGGGTTCTCGACAAAATGAGGGCTGACCTCGCCACCAACCTTGATCTACATACTATCGCTGCAGAAAGCGGATACAGCCGAACCCATTTCTTGCGTACCTTTCGGGCATCGACGGGATACTCCCCGCACCAGTGGCTAACGCACCTGCGGATAGAAGAAGCGAAGACCCTCCTGCAGAAAGCTTCCAATTCACTGATCGATATCGCGCTAGACTGTGGTTTTTCGAGCCATGGGCATTTTTCGAACATCTTCCGCAGAATCGTCGGAATAACTCCCCGCGAATACCGCCGCAATTATGGTTTGATTCTGTAAGAATGGCTTCTTTTCGTGAGCAACCTCTTAAGCCCTTCGCTATGCTCTCGATGATGGTCAAAGACCATCGGACTGAATGCGCGCAAATCGTTGCACAACGATACGGCTGCGCGGTCAAAGGAGAGCAATATGCCTTTAGGGCAACAAATGGAAGGGCGCGCAACATCGTCGGGACTGGATTCACCAGTTAGAACAAAAGTCGCAATCAGTCACCATGACACCATCAAATGGTTTGAGGCAATCCCCGGAGAACAATTGTGTATCCGGGTTCACGGAACACAGGTGAATGGCCGCTATGCAATTATGGAAAATATTGCGGCGCCAGGCACAGCAACACCGATGCACTTCCATGCGGAAGATGAAATTTTTCACATCCTTGAAGGGACTGTGACCTTCAGCATCGACGGCGACGTTTTCAATGCCTCCGTCGGCTCAATTGTGGTTATTCCAGCAGGCGCACATCACGCGTGGAGGAATCGTTCGAACGCTCCGATCCGCATGTCGACCTTCTTTTCACCAGGTGGCGTAGAAGAGCTTTACCCCAAGCTTGTCGGCTTGTCGCTAGAAGAGCTATCTACTGTAGTCGAACCATTCGGATCAGGCATTGTTGGGCCGCCCATCGATGAGTAACGTCTCCGCAGCGGACGTTTATTTCGACAGCCAAGAGAACCGGCTGATTTCCTATCGTCCAGATCCGGCGAACCTGCTTGGACTGGCTAACACAAAGGAGAAACAAATGGCGAGATTTGTCTTGGTGCATGGAGGATTTTCCGGCGCATGGATTTGGTCACCACTGATGGACAGTCTAGCGGCGGCTGGCCATTCAGTTGAGGCGTTCGACCTGCCGGGGATGGGCGACGACCACATCGACGTTTCGACCACACTTGACAGGACAACTATTAATACGCATAGTTATCCCCATGGCCCAAGTGAAAGCAAAATTGGACGGCGCAGCAAAACAGAAGCACCTCGTGCATTCGCGCCAGCAAGCCGCAGTGGTAAGCATCCTGCGTACCGCGAATTATTTGCGCCGTTTTTCTTCACCGGTGTTCAATCAACATGGCATCACCTGGCAGCAATACAACGTCCTGCGCATCCTGCGAGGCGCAGGCCTGGGGGGGCTTCCGACACTGGACATCGCAGAGAGGATGATCGAAC
>WNFO01003844.1_pt1 | contig 12882 bp, 9 predicted proteins | sample 5400251 | NCBI WGS metagenome assembly WNFO01 (sample SAMN13153354, study PRJNA577476) | soil metagenome | isolation source: 100 cm saprolite under Madrone tree | place: USA:California | collected 2016-06-14 | reverse complement strand
ATAACCGGCGCTCACGGAAACTCGATCAGCGGCAAAGACCGGATCGGCTTTCAATTCTTTCAAACTCAGAATCGCGTAATGATGGGCGCCATCATCGGCGAGCACATCGCTGCCGGAGCCGAGCGGCCGCCAGCCAACTCTGCGTTTTTCCAACTCGTGGACGAGTGCCGCCGCTTGCTCTTCACTATCGGGTGACAGCACCCAGTCGACGGCGCCACCCACTCGCAAACTCGTCAACTCGGCAAACCGACGCCCGCGTTCGGCGCGCACCTTCAAACCAGCCGCGACTTCCTCAATCGCCTCATCACGCATTGCTAAATCGTTTATTGCCTCTGTCACTCCAACACCATTCGTAGTCCCGTTAACCACCTCATCAACCTGACATGGCCGGCCTGGTTCAGTAAACATCCACTCTACCGTTTCCGCGATGTCGACGTTGTTGAATCGCCTAAGGTCTTACCCCAGCTCAGCCTCGCCTCGTAACAGAGCCAGCAATTGATCGCCCGCTCGATGTACTGAGCCCGCGCCCAGAGTGATCACCAGATCTCCTGCACGCACCGCCTCGCGCAGCACCTTGGCCGCGCCTTCGACCGCGCCGACATACTCAGCATTCTTATGACCGTAACTCTTGATCCGTTCGGTAAGCACCTCGGCGTTAATCCCTTCGATCGGCGTTTCACTCGCCGCGTAAATATCGGTCACCAGCAGCACGTCGGCATTGTTGAAAGCGCTGGCGAATTCGCCCATCAAATCAGCCGTGCGTGAGTACCGATGTGGCTGGAACAAAACCACGATGCGCCGGTTAGGCGCGCCAATCCGTGCCGCACTCAAGGTCGCTTTGACTTCAGTCGGGTGATGACCGTAATCGTCAACCACCGTGACGCCTGCTTCTTCGCCTTTGAATTGAAAGCGGCGATCGGCGCCGGCGAATTCTCCGAGCGCATGCGCTATCGTGTCGAAAGGCACCTCTAATTCAAGTGCGACCGCAATGGCCGCCAGTGAGTTGTAAACGTTGTGCTTGCCCGGCACCCGTAGCATTACGCGCCCAAGCATGTCGACGCCCCTCAATACCGAGAACTTCGACCCGAACGCCTGGTCATAACTGATGTCGTGCGCTGAGATATCCGCCTGAGCGCTCAAACCATAAGTGACGCGGCGGCGCTCGATCTTCGGAATGACTGCCTGCACGTGCGGATCGTCGAGACAAAGAATCGCGGCGCCGTAGAACGGTACTTTGTTTACGAAATCCGCGAAGCACTTACGCACGTCGTCCATGTCGTGGTAGTAGTCCATGTGTTCGCGATCGATGTTCGTCACCACTGCAATCGTCGGACTTAGCATCAGAAAAGAGCGATCGCTCTCGTCGGCCTCGACCACCATTAGCTCGCTCTTCCCCAGACGGGCATTCGCGCGATAGCTGCGAACAATACCGCCGATAACGAAAGTCGGATCAAGCCCCGCGATTCCGAGGACCGTTGCGACCATCGAAGTCGTGGTCGTCTTGCCGTGCGAGCCGGCCACCGCGACCGTGTGCGGTTTCATGCGCATCAGCTCCGCCAGCATCTCAGCCCGGGGTATCACTGGAATCGAGCGGCGACGCGCTTCAAAAATCTCGGGGTTATCGTCGTGCACAGCCGTCGATCGGACTACAACGTGCGCGTCGCCGACGTTCTCTGCGGCATGTCCCTCAGTCACCTCCATGCCCAGATCTTCGAGGTGCGCGGTTACCTCGGACTTCTTTTGGTCCGAGCCTGAAACACGGAAACCCAGGTTCGCCAGAACTTCGGCGATGCCAGACATACCGATGCCGCCGATGCCGATGAAATGAACGTGCTGAAAACGCCTGAACATATTTGGAGCGCCGACATCCTGTCGGCGGAGCGCGGGCATCCCTGCCCGCATAGCGCGCGAAGCGCGCTCAAGCCCTCCCTAAGGTCGGGCTACTGCCCCGCTCGCTTCGGCAAACGGCCTTTCACCAACTCTTCCATCAAATCGACCGTCGCTTTCGCGGCATCGCGCCGCGCCAGTCTGCGACTCGCTATTTCCATTCGGTCAATTTCCTCGGGCTTTGCCAACAAAGAATTAATTTCGTCGGCGAGTCGCCGGCCGCTCAACTCCTGCTGCAAGATCATTCGCGCGGCGCCCGCGGCTTGCAGCGCTTCCGCGTTCTTGCGCTGATGATCATCGGCGGCCAGCGGAAACGGCACCATGATGGCGGCTTTGCCTGCCGCCACTAACTCCGCGCTGGTGGTGGCGCCGGCGCGACTAATAATCAAATCGGCTTTGCCGAACTCGACTACCATGTCATCAATGTAAGGCCGAACATCGACGTTGTCTTGCCAATCGGCTGCTTCATAACCACGACGCACCTTCTCCAGATCACTTTCCCCGGTCTGATGCGTCACGTGCAAAGACGCCTTCTGCGACCCGAGCTCGGGCAATGCGGCAATCATCGCTTCATTAATTGCGCGCGCGCCCTGCGAACCACCAAACACCAGCAACGAAAGATGCGCTCCGTCACGTTGCCTCGGCGGGATTTCAAAGAACTCGCTCCGAACCGGATTACCCGTCAGAACTCCCTTGCCGCGAAAGTAAGGTAGAGCCTCTGCAAACGAAACCGCGGCCTTGTCGACCCAGCGCGCCAGCACTCGATTAGTCCAACCCGGCAAGGCGTTTGAATCCATTACCAGTGTGGGCCGGCGCATCAACGACGCGGCCAACAATACCGGCCCGGAAACGTAACCACCCGCTCCGGCTACAATGTCGGGATCAAAGTCATCAATCAGCCGGCGCGCCGCAAAAATGCCTTTCGGCAGCAACAGCAGGCCGCGAACCCTGGCCATCAAGCTGACGTTTTTTAGCCCGGCGCTTTCAATGATCGATAGTTCAAAGCCTGCCCTGGGTACCAGCCTGACTTCCAGTCCACGCGCGGTGCCCACAAACTTCACGGCTGACGAAGGATCGCGGCGCGTGATCTCTTTGGCCACCGCGATGCCCGGATAGATGTGCCCGCCGGTGCCGCCGGCCGCGATTAGCACACGCATCGATCAACCGTAACGCGCCCGCGCGACTGCTGCCGCTCGCTGGCGCGGGACGCGCCGCTTTTTCGGCCGCATCTCTTCCTGCCATTCGTCTTCATAATCGTCTGCGGCAAACGTCGCCCGCTTACCGAGAGCGGCGTACTGAGAAATGTTCAGCAGGATGCCGACTCCGATAAGCGTCGGCAGGAGAGAAGATCCTCCGTAAGAAATAAATGGTAACGGAATTCCTTTGGTCGGAACCAGAGCCAGGACGACGCTCATGTTCAGAAGCGCCTGGGCGACAATCCCTACCACGATCCCAATCCCCAGCAACATGCCAAAGCGATCCGGCGCGCGCAACGCGGCTCGCATTCCCCGCCACAAAAAAACGGCAAACATCAGGATTACGACCAGGGCCCCGATCAGGCCCAACTCCTCCCCGATTACCGCAAAAATAAAATCCGAATGTGCGAAAGGCAGAAACAAAAGCTTTTGTCGTCCCTGCGCAAAGCCCAGTCCATGTGGTCCGCCGGAACCAACGGCGATCAGGGACTGCACGACCTGATACCCGCCGCCCTGCTTGTCGGCCCAGGGGTCGATGAACGTGGCCATGCGCCGCCAGCGAAATGGTGTGAAGATCACCATCTTTGCCACAAACAAAAGGCCCGGCACCGCGGCGTAAACGACATGACGAGGCCGGACGCCGGCTGCAAAACAGATCGTCATGGCAATGATTGCCAGCATCAGCGCCGTGCCCAAATCCGGCTCCCTGACGACCAGCCCAGCCAAAACGCCGAGAGGGATCATGCAAGGCACAAAGGTTTTCCAAAACAAACCTTCTTCGCCCGCACGTCTTTCGAGGAAGTATGCCAAGAATATAGCCAGCGCCAGCTTGGCGATCTCGGACGGCTGGGCAGACATCCCGCCGAATTTGATCCAACGGCGCGCGCCGTTAACCGGTGAAAAGGCGAACACCGACAAGAGGAGAAAGATGGTGAGCAGCAATCCCCCGTAGACGATCCACCGTCGATTCAGACGCTGGTAGTCAAAGCGCATGGCGACGAACATGGCCCCGATGCCCATCATCGTCCAGATTCCCTGCTTGATCACATAATGAAACTGGCTGTGATTCTCTGATTGCGCGATTACAGCCGACGCGCTGTAGACCATGACTACGCCGAACAGCGCCAGCCCGACCGTCGCTGAGAATAACCACTTATCGATTTGCAGTTTTTGCGGCATCTGTAAGATTTCCGATTTCAGATTTTTGATTTGGGATTGTTTCGAACGGCTCGGATATCAATCCAAAATCGCAAATCTAAAATCGCAAATTCCTGACTTCTTCCTTGAATACTCTTCCCCGATGCTCAAAACTCTCGAACATGTCAAAGCTGGCGCAAGCCGGAGCCAGTAGCACCACATCGCCCGGGCTCGCCACTGCGAAGGCCCGTTCAACCGCCTCGTGCATGTCCGCCGCATGCTCGAAAGGGGCCGCGTCTTTCAATTCTGTTTCGATGACGCGGGCGTCTTCGCCAATCAAAATCATCTTCCGTACATGAGCTTTGATTAAATCAGCCAACGGCGAGTAGGGCGCCAGCTTTCCTTTCCCCCCCAGAATCAGCACCACCTTGCCACGTTCATCAGCAAACGCTTCGAGTGCTTTCATCGTCGCGTCCACACTGGTGGCCTTTGAGTCGTTATAGAAGCGCACGCCTTTGACCTCGGCAACTTCTTCCAGGCGATGTTCGACCGGCTGAAAGCGTCGCACTGTTTCGCGCAGAGACTCGGGCGCCGCGCCACATGCGAGCCCGGCCGCGGTGGCGGCCAGAACATTCTCGACGTTGTGCGCGCCACGGAGCTTCATTTCGTCACGCGTCAAGAGCACGCGCTCGCCATCCCTTGTTCGCGAAACGAGATCACGTCCCCGCAGGAACAATCCTTCTGTCAACTCGCGCGTGCTGCTGAATTGCACGACGTGCGCCCGCAGACCTTTCGCCCAGGAGGACACGATTGGATCGTCAGCATTCAAAATTGCCACGTCGCCCGCGCTCTGGTTGGTAAATACGCGATGCTTGGCGGCCGCATAGTCGGTCAGCGAATCGTATCGATCCATGTGATTAGGCGTCACGTTCAGCACTGCGGCCACCGCCGGATGAAAATCCACAATCGTCTCGAGTTGAAAGCTTGAAACCTCGACTACGGTCCAACCATCGTCGCGCGAGGACTCAACCAATGAAACCAGCGCCTTGCCGATATTCCCGCCGACCTGCACCTTCATTTGCGCGTCTTTCAACATCTCTCCGATCAAGGACGTGGTTGTGGTCTTGCCATTTGTTCCCGTGATCGCCACGACGCGTCCGCGCAGAAAACGCGAGGCCAACTCGATTTCTCCGATCACTTCGGCCCCGCGGCGATCCGCGTAACGAATCGGAATGGCTTTGGTCGGAACGCCCGGGCTGACGACCACCAGATCGATTTGATCAAGCAACCAGGAGGGCGGGTCCCCGACGATGTGCCCCACGCCTTCAGTTTTCAATTCGAGCGCTGCCGCCGGCCATTCAGCCAGCGGCTTTCGATCATTAAGAGCGACAATCGCACCGCGCTGCGCGAGAAACCGGGCGCTCGCGATGCCGCTGCGGGCCGCGCCGATGACTAAAACTTTCCTGCCCGCAATTTCCACTCGTAAATAATGCCCACTAGCGATCCCGAAGCCCGGAGAAGGACCAGCGCCAACAACAATGAAGCAGCAACTTCAGTCAGGCTCTTCATATCGCGCACCCACGAGACTGGACAACTCTCAAACTCGTTTAGAGGCGAGCTACTGCCCGCTGTTTCTCCGGCCGCACGTATGGCGGGCAGTAGCCCGCCTCTAAACACCTTATTCACCGCAATTTCAAAGTCGTGAGACTTAGCAAAGCAAACAGGATTGCCAGGATCAAAAAGCGAAAGACAATCTTCGACTCTTTCCAGCCCACCATCTCGAAGTGGTGATGCAAAGGCGTCATCTTGAAGACCCGTCGTCCCACTCCGCTGGTGCTTTTCGTCATCTTGAATACAGTCACCTGCAGCATCACGGAAAGAGCTTCGAGCACGAAGACGCCGCCGACCATCAGCAGCATAAATTCCTGTTTAGTCAGCACGGCGATGGTCCCCACGGCGCCGCCAATCGCCAGGCTGCCCACGTCGCCCATGAAGACTTCCGCCGGGGGCGCATTAAACCAAAGGAAGCCCAGACTGGCGCCGGCCATGGCTCCGCAAAACACCGTCAACTCGGCCGCCTCCGGCCGGTGCGCCAGATCCAGATAACGCGCCCAGCGCGCGTCGCTGCTCAAATATGTAAAAGCCGTCAATGCGGTCATGGCGATGAAGGTCACACTGATTGCCAGCCCGTCGAGCCCATCGGTCAAGTTCACTGCATTGGTGGCTCCCAAGAGCACAATCACGATCAGAAAGAGATACATGATCGGTCCAATCGTGCTGATGCCGTTGGGAATCGCGGTGTCCTTGAAGAACGGTATGCTCACATTCCATGAATACTTGGTTTCGAAGTATCGCGTCGAGATATAGAGCGTCAGCCAAACTCCAGAAGCTATGACCAGCTGCAAAATAATCTTTTGACGTCCGGTCAGGCCCAGACTGCGCCGCTTCACCAACTTGAGATAATCGTCGGCGAACCCAACTCCGCCAAAAGCCAGCGTCGCAACTATCACCACCCAAACATAAAAGCTCGACAGTTTCGCCCACAACAAAGTCGAGATGATTACCGACGCTATCAACAGCAACCCGCCCATCGTCGGCGTGTTTTGTTTGGCCATGTGGGCCTCCGGACCTTCTGCGCGAATTTGCTGGCCGATGTTCCATCTCTTCAGCGCATTTATCGCGCGCCGTCCGAACAAAAGCGAAATCAGCAGGGCCGTCACCGAAGCATACGCCGTGCGAAAAGTAACGTACTGAAAAACATTCAGAGCTTTTACCAGCCACCAATCCTGGTTCGAATGGTTAAAGATCAGCTCGTAAAAGATGTAATAGATCATCTAAAAAAGGAGCGCCGAGATCCTGTCAGTGGAGCGCGGGCATCCTGCCCTCACAGCGCGCGTAGCGCGCTCACGCCCACCCTCACGGCGGGCTACTGCCCCGCTCGGCTACTGTTCGGTGTTCTCCGCCGCCAAAGGAAATCTTTCTCTTAAAGCTTTGACGATTTTATCCGTCTCCACGCTGCGCGAGCCTTTAACCAGAATCAGGTCGCCAGCTCTCACTGTGTCAACCAACGCGACAGCTGCGGCATCTGAACTCTCGAAAAAAGTAGTTTCTGCGACTCCCCGTGCCGCTGCCCCGGAGAGTATTTCAGCAGCCAATCCGCGCACGCCCCAAAGTACATCGATGCCCAGCTCGGCGATATCGCGGCCAGCTTCACGGTGCATCTCGGGAGCCTCTGGGCCCAATTCCATCATCTCTCCAGCGATCACAAACCGGCGCTTAACATTCTCGCTCGCTTCAGTCAGCGTGCGCACCATGCTCAACAAAGAACGCGGATTCGAGTTATACGAATCGTCGACGACCGTAAAGCCCGCGGCAAAATCCAGGACCTCGCCGCGCATCCGCGGCGGCTTGGCGGTGCGCAGGGCGTTAGCGATTAATTCAGGCTTGACCTTTAACGCCGAGGCTACTGCCGATGCCGCCAGTGCGTTCATCAGGTTGTGCCGTCCCGTCATTGGCAGCTCGGCGGCCGCTTCACCCAAAGGCGTTTGCAACCGAAATCGGATCGATCCAAAGCGGGCCGTGTCGATGCCGGTCGCGGTGACGTCCGCTTCGTTTTGGATGCCAAAGGTTAGCACCGGACCGTTTGTTTTTGACTTCATTTCCATAATAAGTTTGTCGTCCGCGTTGAGTATCGCGATGCCGCCGGGTTTCAGTCCTTCCAACAACTCGGCCTTCATCGCCGCCACATTCTCGATCGTGCCCAGGTGTTCGAGATGCACCGGCGCGACCATCAATTCCACTCCGATGTCGGGCGGCGTGATTTGCACCAGACGTCGAATCTCGTGTGTGGAAGAGGACATACCCATCTCAAGTACCGCCAAATCATAGTCATCAGGTTTGTTTCCTCTGCTCACCATTTGCAAAACCGAAAGCGGCAGTCCGAGACCATTGTTATAATTGCGCTCGCTCTTTAGGATCCGACTGCCGGTCGAGGCGAGTATGTGCGCTGTCAGCTCTTTAGTGGTCGTCTTCCCAGCGCTACCGGTAATGCCAATTACCGGACGCCCCCACTCTTCGTACACCTTGCGCGCCAGTGTTTGCAGGGCGGCAATCACATCATCAACCAGCAAGAGCCGATCGCTTAAGGCTTGCAGCTCTCCGGCCACGCGTTCGCGCCGGGCGACTGCCGCGACTGCCCCGCGAGCCAACGCCTGCGAGATAAAGTCGTGAGCATCCGCAAACGTACCGTTAAAGCCCGCCCGTTCATAGTCGGGCTGGGACAGAGCAAAGAAAAGCTCTCCGTCGCCGGCCGTCCGCGAGTCAATCGAGAAATCAACTATTTCTTTGTCAAAGAACTCAGCGCGCGTACTTTCAGTCGTGGCGCTCATCAAAGTTGCTGCCGTCTTAATGTTCACTTGTCCTCATCCGCTATTACTCTCTTCGAGAACTGCTTTGTTTAGAGTTCAACCTTCAGGTTGCTGATTCCGAAAGCAAGCTGAAGCTTGAACTCTGAACTAATCCCACTAATTCCGTCGCCCAAAATCGACGCGGACGACCAGCCCCGGATCAACTTCAGCGCCGGGCTCAGGATTCTGTCGCAGCGCATGTCCTTCACCTCGGGCCTCCAGTCGCAGACCCAACTGTTGGCACGTTCGGAGTGCGTCGCGAACACTTTGGCCGTGCAGATCCGGCATCAATGCTGCCCGCTTTGTAGCCACAGCGAAAACCACCTCCTTCGTTTGGCCGCTGAAACTGCGCGCGGCCACCTGCGGCAAGGTCGCCGCACGCGCGTCGGTTTGCTGTTGTTCGTCTTTCTGTAGCTGCGGCGAAGGCCGGGCGCCTTGCGCGATCTTCGGACGTACGGTCTTGAGCTCGATATCGGGCGAGACACTCAAGTTGGGCAGGATTTGCTCGGCAATCTCGCGAAAGACCGGCGCAGCCACGTCACCGCCGTGATACGAGCCCTGTGGCTCATCGATGACCACGATGATCACCACGGCTGGATTCTTTACCGGCGCAAAGCCGACAAACGAACCAATATATTTTGTCGTTGAATAGGCGTGCGTCTTCGGATCGATCTTCTGTGCCGTGCCGGTTTTCCCGGCCGCTGTGTAACCATCCAATTGCGCTTTCCGAGCGGTGCCGCGCAGGGTCACGCCCTCCAGCATGTTGCGCAATGCCTGCGTGGTTTCCGGCTTCAGCGCGCGTCGTGATTCCGGCTTTGCCTGAAAGACAACCGTTCCATCCGTCGATCGCAGTTCACGGACGACGTGTGGCTTGACCAGCATTCCATCGTTGGCCAGCACGCAGTACGCGGTGGCCATTTGTAAAGGCGTGACGCCGATCTCCTGCCCCATCGCCAGTGATCCAATTGACGAAGGTTGCCAGCGGTTCAGAGCGCGCAACTGGCCGGCAGACTCACCAGCCAAATCGATGCCGGTTCGCGAACCAAAGCCGAGACGCTTCATATAGTCATACATCGACTCGTTACCGATCAGGAGACCGAGCTTGATAGCGCCTACGTTGCTGGATTGCGCCAGGGCATCGGCGATGGTAAGCACTCCGAACGGGTGGTGATCGTGAATCAATCGGCCGGCCACTGTAATCTGGCCCATCTGACAATCGATTTTATCTTCCGGCCGAACGAGTCCTTTCTCAATGGCCGCGGAGTAGGCGACGATCTTAAAGGTCGAACCGGGCTCGTAGGTATTTTGCAGCGCGCTGTTCACGCGGCCTTCGGTTGAATCCCTGGTTGGCTGGTTGGGATCGAATGATGGTGCATTAGCCAGTGCCAGAATTTCGCCGGTCTGCGGATCCATCACGATTGCGGTGCCTGATTTTGCGTGGGCCCGCTCAACCGCCGCGAAGAGCGCTTGCTCGGTCCGGTATTGAATCGTCTGATCGATCGTCAGCACTACGGTCTGACCCGGATTCGGCTGGACCTCGTAACTTTCAAAGACGCGCCGCTCGGCAGACCCATCCCGTTCTAGATAGACCTTCCCCGACTCTCCACGGATCTTCTCGTTGTAGTATTGCTCGACTCCGCTCAGTCCTATCTGATCCGCTCCCACAAAACCGAGTACGTGCGCGGCCAAAGAGTCGTTCGGATAATATCGCTTCGATTCCTTGCGTGAATAGATTCCCTTGAGTTCCATCGCGTCCAGCTTCTTGGCCGACTCGATCTCCACCCGCCGGGCAATCCAGACGAATCCCTTTCTTGCGTCCATCGCAGCGGCCAGCCGCTTGGCCAGTTCGTCGCGATCCTGTCCGGTAATCGCGGCGATCCGTTTGGCCGTGTCGTTAGGATTTGCAAAGTCGCGGGGATCGGAACAGTCGGCGTAGAACGATTCTGTTTCGATGCTGCGGGCCAGCTCCCGGCCCTGCCGATCGAGCACCTGCCCACGCGCCGGACTCGTCTCAATCGCGCTTAGTTGTTGGTTTCTGGCACGGGCGGTGAAGTCATCGTGCTGGCTGACTTGCAATTGCACCAGTCGCGCGCCAATCAAGAGCATCCAGGCAACTAAGCCGATGGCTACAAACCGCGCACGGCGGTGCGAGTTGCCGGCCCGTGGCGCTTCGCTGGCGGTAGAACGACGGGGCATTGAGAACTCCAAACACTGCGGTCAAGTTAGCGCCTGCGCGCCGGAATCAATTTGGCTTGCTGCGAGCTCAGTTGCGTCGGGGTTTTCGGCTGCCGGATGACTCTCACCGGCGCGGTTTTCGCCGGCAACGCGGGGGTCACAGTTGCGGCGGTTGAGATCTTTGGGGATGAAACATCGATGGTTGTCTTCAGTGGATCGAGTTGCGCAGCTTGCATCGGCTGCATACCGAGCTGGCGTGCGGCGCGCTCTAAACGCGCGGGGCTGGCCGCGGATTCTCGCTCCAACAGGAAGCGTCGTTGATCTTCGCCCAGGCTGTCTCGGATCTTACGCAGGTTCTGGGTCTCATATCCGAGTTTGAGCGCCGCAAAATGCTGGACGCCGGCATAGACAAAACCGCCGGCCAGGGTCAAGCCACAGAGCAAAAGCAACGCCAGCCGCAACAATACTCCCCCATCGCGTTCGCGAGTGACCCGCGCGTTTCGCTGCTTTGATGGAACCCGTCTGACCATCTCAACTCTCCAATGGATTTCCAGTTAGTTTCGGCTTCGAGAGCTTCTGACAAACTCTCAGTTTTGCGCTGCGGGATCGGGCGTTGGCGGAAATTTCTTCCTCGTCAGCTACTATTGGTCGGCGCGTCAAAATCTCTACTATCTTTTGGGCGCCGCAGATACACTTTGGTAAACGCGGTGGACACTGGCAACGACCCGAAAGCTTCCAAAGAGTTCGCTTGATAATTCGATCCTCAAGCGAGTGAAAACTGATTACCGCCAGACGTCCGTCTGGCTCTAAAAGGTCAACTGCGTCAGTCACGAAACGATCAAGGTTTTCGAGTTCGCTGTTGACCGCTATGCGCAACGCCTGAAACGTGCGCGTGGCGGGATGGATCCTCCGTTTTTTATCAAACCCGACTGCGCGTTCTACTAAAGAGGCGAGGTCGCGAGTCGTTTCAATCGGCGCGCCCTGCTCTCTCTTCTCGACAATCCAGCGAGCAATGCGGCGCGAACGACGTTCTTCACCATACTCAAAAATTATTTGGGCTATCTCTACTTCGGAAAGACGACCGAGCAACTCAGCGGCGGTTTCCACACCGGTCGAAGCGTCCATACGCATGTCGAGCGGCGCGTCGTGCCGGAAACTGAATCCCCGCGTAACGGAATCCAGCTGCAACGACGAAACACCCAGGTCGGCGAGAATGCCACGCGGCTGTTTGACCTCCGCCATCGCGAGGACCCGCGTTATATCGCGGAAGTCAGCATGCACGGCGCGAAAGCGCGACCCAAATCGCGCCAATCGCTCCCTCGCCAGTTCGAGTGCTTCGTCATCCCGATCGATTCCCAGCACTTGCGTGTCACGGGATGTTTCCAGAATTGCTTCGCTATGCCCGCCCAGGCCTACCGTGCAATCGACAAAACACCCGCCCCGCTCCGCTGCGAGCAACTCGATCGTCTCTCGAAGTAGCACAGGGCGATGGGCCAGCGTGCCCCTGCCCCCCAAAGGCTCCGCCATCACCACCGCCCCGTGATCTCGTTCAAAGAACTAAGAAGCTTCACAGACTTCAGTCTGTGATTCCCGAAAGCCAACACAGACTGAAGTCTGTGCCACATCATCAAATTCCCAGCCGCGCGATTGCTGCTTCGTCTTCCTCTGAATAAGGATCCGAAAGCAGACGTTGCTGGAACTTCTCCAGCTCCCAAACTTCCAGGTACGTCAAATATCCGAGCACCACCACGTCGCCGACAACTGCTGCGCTCTTTCTCAGCAGCGGATGAATTAACACGCGACCCTGGGTGTCCATCGACGACTGCTGTCCGTAGTAGTTCGTTCTGTCAAGGAACTTTCGTCTGGCCGGATCCATCGAAGGCAATAACGACAGCCTCTGTTCGATCGCCTCCCACTCGGGCATCGGATAAATCCGGACGCAATCGCCGCTCAAGCTGGTAAGATAAAAAGCTGAGCCATACTTCTCTTCGACGTAGCGCCGAAAAAGAGTCGGCACTTTGAGCCGGCCTTTGGAATCGATTCTCGCTGTATAGTTGCCTCGCAGCATCGGGTCCGGTTTG
>WNFO01003843.1_pt1 | contig 12882 bp, 8 predicted proteins | sample 5400251 | NCBI WGS metagenome assembly WNFO01 (sample SAMN13153354, study PRJNA577476) | soil metagenome | isolation source: 100 cm saprolite under Madrone tree | place: USA:California | collected 2016-06-14 | reverse complement strand
CCGGCGATGCTGATGCTGCAAGTTGGAGTATTGTCGGCGGTCATAGACCGCCGCTACAGTGAGAAAACCAGCCGAACCAGATGTTCCAGGAATTCGGGCCGTATTTCATTCTCGTCGGCGAACACTTTCAACTGATCCGCTGAAAACGACTCGAGTTTCGCAGGCAAATGGCGGGCGCAGGAGTTGCAGCCATCCGTGGCGTACAGGACGCGGTCTTTCGCCGAGTAGGCGAGCATCCGAGGAGATTCGCTGTCACGAAGGATGCGGCCGTTTTTTTCGTATTCGTCGGGATCGACCAGCCAGGTGTCCGGAGTGGTGAGGTGCTCGGCGGAAACGACCTGGCGGATGGAATCGTAATCGAACTGGACCAGATCGAGGGCTTTTGCCGATAGCAGGCAGTCACGGTAGTAATTGAAGACCACGATTACTTCTCCAGCTCACCCGCCACGATATTGAAAGAACCGAGCGCCGCGACAGCATCCGAGAGGTAACCGCCCTTCACCAGGTGATTGAAGGCCTGGAAAATGTAGAAGCATGTTCCGCGGCAGCGAAGACGGTAAGGGCGTTTGCTGCCATCACTGATGAGGTAGAAACCCAGCTCGCCGTTGGCGGCTTCCCAGTACGAATAGACCTCGCCGATGGGCGGCAGAATGCCGTCCTGAATCAGCTCGAAGTGATTCATCAGGTCTTCGATATTCGAGTAGACGCCTTTTTTGGGCGGCAGGCTGATCCGCCGATCGTCGATCTGCACGGGACCTTCGGGCAGATTCTCCAGTGCCTGTTTAATGATCCGAAGGCTCTGCCGGATTTCCTCAATCCGTACCAGGTACCGGTCATAAACGTCACCGCTCTCGCCCACGGGCACATCGAACTCGAACTTGTCGTAGTCGTAATTCGGGAACCACTTCCGGACGTCGTAGGGAACTCCTGCGGCGCGCAACACGGGACCGGTGAATCCCCAGTCGATGGCGTCCTCGGCCGAGATTGCCGTTATTCCTTCGGTACGCATCTTGAAGATCTTGTTATGGCGATTCATCTTCTCGATGTCGTCCACGTATTTTGGAATGTTCTGGAGCAATTGGCGCGAGCGCGTGACGAAATCCTTCGGGATGTCGTCAGCCACGCCGCCGATGCGAACGTAGCTCACGGTCAGGCGCCCGCCGCAGCAGGATTCGATAAGGTCGTAAATCTCTTCTCGGGGGCGGAAGCTGTACCAGAAATTGCTGATGGCGCCGAGGTCTACAAGGTTCGTGCCGATGCAGACCAGGTGGTCCGCAATCCGGCTGAACTCCGAGAGGATCACGCGGATGTATTGTGCCCTCTTCGGTATCTCGACGGCGAACGTTTTCTCGACTGCCATCGCATACGCTACGCCGTTCATCATGGCGGACATGTAGTTGAGGCGATCAGTGAAGGGAATCACCTGCCAGTACATGTGCGTCTCCGACATCTTCTCGAAGCACCGGTGCAGATAGCCGATCTCGGTATCGGCATCGACGATTTTTTCGCCGTCAACGGCCACCTGTAATCTGAAAGTGCCGTGCATTGCGGGATGCTGCGGCCCGACATTCAGGATCTGTGGATGGGCCAGGCCCATGGAATCGGCATATTTCTTTGCACGTTCGACGACCGGCAAATCGACGGTTTCCGTGCACATCGTGCGCTGACCCGGCGGAAAATCCTTCCGAAGGGGATGCCCGACGAACTGCGCGTGCGTCAGGATCCGCCGTAAATCCGGGTGGCCCTTAAACTGGATGCCGAACATGTCGTAAGCTTCCCGCTCGGACCAGTCCGCGCCTTTCCAGACATCGATCACCGAGTCGATGGTCGGGTCGTCTTCCGGAACCGGAACTTTCAAGCGCAATCGATGTTTGTTGGAGAGGGAAAGGAGATGGTAGACCACGTCGTACCTTGACGCGCGCTCCGAGAGATAGTCCACGGCGGTGACGTCCAGCAGCATCTTGAAATCGAAAGCCGGATCGTTCTTGAGCGCACGTAGCACTTCTTTGGAACTCTCCCGCTTGACTGTGATCGAAAGATCCCCGCGAAATTCGCGCATGCTGATCAGTTCGTCTGGAAACCGTTCCTTGAAAGCCTGAGCGATGGGTCCCTGTACGACCTGGTTTTCCTCGAGGAACCGAACCAGCGAGCGCGGCGGTCCCTGGAGATCATGGACGGTGGCATCGATTTCAGGTGTTTTCAGCCGTGTCTGCCGGGGGTGGCGTTCGTAGGAGAGACGCGTATCGTTTTCGACCTGTTGCTGAAGCTTCATCACCGCGTCGAGGACTGCTTCAGGCGTCGGCGGACAGCCGGGGATATAGACATCGACAGGAATGATCTCGTCGATACCCTGCATCACGTGATAGGCGCGATAAAAGCCGCCGCAGGTTGCGCAGGCCCCCATCGAAATCACCCACTTCGGCTCGGCCATCTGAGTGTAGATTTGTTTTAAAACCGGCCCCATCTTGTCGTTAATAGTGCCAAGGACCATCAGGACATCGGCCTGTTTGGGCGCGAATCGCACGACTTCGGAACCAAAACGGGCGATGTCATAGTGCGCCGACGCCACGGCCATGAACTCGATGGCGCAGCAGGCCGTCCCGAAGGGGTAGGGCCAGAGCGAGCTCTTTCGGGCCCAGTTGACGAGCGAACTGTATTTGGTGAGGAAGAAGTTTTCGTGATCCCGCTTGGTCTCGATTTCGGCGACGCTCATAAGCTTTTGATTGTAGCCCGCGTTTACGGGTCGTATGCCAGGTTCGGCGCTAACCAACGCTCGACGACTGCGGTATCCAACTGCTTTCGAGCGCTGTAATCTCTCACCTGATCCCGATCAATCTTGCCCACGCTGAAATACTGCGCGTCGGGATTGGAAAAATAGAGACCACAAACGGAGCTGGCCGGCATCATGGCGTAGCTTTCGGTGAGTTGAATATCCGTGTTGTTTTCGGCCTGGAGCAGATCGAACAGTGTTCGTTTTTCCGTATGATCCGGACTGGCGGGATAACCCGGGGCAGGCCGGATTCCCCGATATCTTTCGTTGATGAGATCTTCGGTCGTGAGATGCTCACCCCTTCCGTAACCCCACTCTTCGCGGACTTGTTTGTGCAGCCGTTCGGCAAAAGCCTCGGCCAGGCGGTCGGCCAGCGCTTTCGCCATGATCGAGTTGTAATCGTCGTGGTCCTTCTCGAATGCGGCGCAAATATCTGCCAGGCCGACACCCGCCGTAACGGCAAATCCCCCGAGGTAATCCACAATGCCTGATGTTTTCGGCGCGATGAAGTCCGCAAGGGCGTAGTTGGGTTCGCTGTCGGCCTTCTTCGTTTGCTGGCGCAGCGTATGAAAAACAGCCAGGACGCCGGTGCGTGATTCGTCCGAGTACACTTCGATGTCGTCGCCCACGCTGTTTGCAGGCCAGAATCCGTAAACACCCCGCGTCATCAGGCGCCGGCCGGAAACGATCTTTCGAAGCAGTTGCTGGGCGTCGTAATAAAGCTCTCTCGCCCTGGTTCCTATGACTCTGTCCTCGAGAATCTTCGGATACGTGCCCCGCAGTTCCCAGGTGTGAAAAAGCGGTGACCAGTCGATAAACGGGATGATTTCGATCAGCGGAAAATCCGTCAGCACGCGTAAGCCGCTGAAAGCCGGCTTTGGCGGCTTTCCCTGCGACGGCCAATCGACGGGGAATTTTCGCCGGCGAGCGTTTTCAAGAGTAACCAGTGGCACGCGCGTCTGGCGTTTCAGGTATTCCTGGCGGGAGGACTCCTGCTCACGCTTCGTGGTTTCCGCGAATTGGCATCGCAACTCTGGATTCAGCAGATTTCCCACAACCCCAACCGCCTTCGACGCATCCGGGACGTGCACAACCGGTTCGTCGTAGGCCGGCGCGATCTTTACAGCGGTATGAATTCGGCTCGTCGTGGCCCCGCCGATGAGCAGCGGGACTTCGAAGCCTTCGCGGCGCATTTCCTGAGCGACGTGAACCATCTCGTCGAGCGACGGCGTGATGAGTCCGCTCACGCCGACGATGTCCACTTTGCGTTCGCGCGCCGCGGCGAGGATCCTGTCGCTCGGCACCATAACGCCCAGGTCGATCACTTCATAGTTATTACATGCCAGCACGACACCGACGATGTTCTTGCCGATATCGTGCACGTCTCCTTTGACCGTAGCCAGCAGTATCTTGCCTTGAGCGCGTGCGCCTTCTTCTTTCTCCGCCTCCATGTACGGAATCAATTGCGCAACGGCTTTCTTCATGACGCGCGCGCTCTTGACGACTTGTGGAAGAAACATCTTGCCGGCGCCGAAAAGATCGCCGACAACGCTCATGGCGCCCATGAGAGGTCCTTCAATGACCTTCAGCGGCTTCTGGTACTTCTGGCGTGCTTCCTCGACATCCTGGTCGATGTAATCGACGATTCCTTTGATCAGGGCGTGTTTCAGACGTTCTTCCACCGGTCCTTCGCGCCATTCATCTTCTTTCACCTCGGCCTTGCCTGTCTGCTTTACCGAATCCGCGAACACCAGCAGGCGTTCGGTGGCGTCGTGCCGGCGATTGAGTAAAACGTCCTCGACCAGCTCGAGCAAATCTTTTGGAATCTCGTCGTACACCGGAAGCTGGCCCGCATTAACGATGCCCATGTCGAGACCGGCGCGGATCGCGTGATAGAGAAAGGCAGCGTGCATCGTGTTGCGGACAGTGTGATTGCCGCGAAAAGAAAACGAAATGTTGCTGATTCCGCCGCTGACCTTCGTGAAGGGCAGCGTGGCTTTGATCCGGCGAGTCGCCTCGATGAAATCGACGGCATAGTTGTTGTGCTCCTCGATTCCAGTCGCCACGGTAAGGATGTTCGGATCGAAGATGATGTCGTGCGGCGGAAAGCCGGCATCTTGAGTCAGGATGCGATATGCGCGGGCGCAGATTTCAACCTTACGGTCGGCCGTGGCCGCCTGGCCCTTTTCATCGAAGGCCATGACGACGACGGCCGCGCCATAGCGTCGAATTCGGCGCGCCTGGTCCTTGAAGACTTCCTCGCCCTCCTTCAGGCTGATCGAATTGACGATGCCTTTGCCTTGAATGCATTTCAGGCCGGCCTCGATGACCGGCCACCTGGAGCTGTCCACCATGATCGGAACGCGGGCTATGTCCGGTTCCGCCGCGATGAGGTTCAGAAAACGCGTCATCGCGGCCTCGGAGTCGAGCAGTCCTTCGTCCATGTTGACGTCGATGACTTGCGCGCCGCCCTCGATTTGCTCTCGAGCGACGCTGAGAGCGTCGTCATATTGGCCGCCGAGGATCAGCTTCGAAAACTTCGGAGACCCCGTCACGTTGGTGCGTTCGCCGATGTTCAGGAAACTCATCTCCGGGCGCAAGGTCAGCGGCTCGAGCCCGCTCAGCCGCGTATGCGGCTCGACCTGCGGACGGATTCGGGGTTTCAATCCGTGAACCGACTCCTCGATCGCCTGAATATGCTCCGGGGTTGTCCCGCAGCATCCGCCGACAATGTTCACCCACCCGCTTGCCGCAAAATCGCGCAGCACGGCGGCGGTTTCGTGGGCGGTTTCGTCGTAACCGCCGAAAGCGTTCGGCAGGCCCGCGTTCGGATGGCAACTAAGAAACACCGGCGCGACGCGCGAAAGCTCCTCGATATAAGGACGCATCTGTTGACCGCCAAGCGCGCAATTGATGCCCACCGACAGAAGCCTGGCATGCGACACCGAGTTCCAGAAGGCTTCGATCGTCTGTCCCGAAAGCGTGCGGCCGCTGTTATCGGTGATTGTGACTGAGGCCATCAAGGGGACGCGGTGGCCGGTTTCCAGAAAATACTTTTCGAAGGCATAGAGCGCGGCTTTCCCGTTGATGGTATCGAAGATCGTTTCAGCCAGGAGAAGATCAACGCCGCCGTCCATCAGGCCGCTCGTCTGGTCGTAGTAGGCAGCGACGAGCGCATCGAAGGTTGCCGCCCGGAATGCGGGATTGTTGACATCCGGCGACATCGACGCGGTGCGATTTGTGGGTCCCACTGAGCCTGCAACGAATTTTGGCTGCCCCGGATTTCGCATCATGAACTCGTCCGCAACGCTGCGCGCGAGTTTCGCCGCCGCAAAGTTCAACTCATAAACCATCGATTGCATCTTGTAGTCGGACATCGAGATGGCATTCGAGTTGAATGTGTTGGTTTCGATGATGTCCGCGCCGGCTTCCAGATACTGCCGATGGATGTTCTTGATGATTCCGGGCTGGGTCAGCGACAGCAGGTCGATGTTTCCTCTGAGGTCGGCCGGATGATCGGTGAAGCGGCCGCGATAGGCCTCCTCATCGAGCTTCAAGGCCTGGACCATCGTTCCGATCGGCCCGTCGAGGATGACGATCCGGTCGCGGAGCAGGCGTTCAATTCCTTCAGCGGAGTTTCTGCGTTGTGTCATCGCTACATACTCTTGTATATTCTCCGCCCAAATGACCGACCTGGCGAAACGGTTGTGTGATCAGATTCGAAAACAAGGGAAAAATCGAGGTCTTCTGATCGCCTTCGAAGGACCGGACGGCTCGGGCAAAACGACGCAGCGAAAGCTATTTAAGGACTGGCTCATCGGTGAAGGGTACGACGTCATCACCACCAAGTGGAATTCATCGAAGCTGATCAAGCCTATCATCAAGGCCCGCAAAAATGCCCGCTCGATCAATCAGGAAGAATTCTGCCTGCTGCATGCCGCCGATTTCCGCCATCGTCTGGAGAACGAAGTCATTCCGGCGCTGGTCCAGGGCAAGATGGTCGTAGCAGACAGATTTCTCTTCACGGCGCTGGCGCGTGATGCCGCTCGCGGCCTGGAGTTGGATTGGCTGCTCCACATTTACTCGCCGTTGTATTGGCCGGACATCGTCTTCTATTTTTCGGTCTCGCCGGAGACGAGCGGCAAGCGCATTGCGGCGACCCGCTCGCCGAAGTATTACGAGTCGGGTCAGGATGTGACCAGGATCGACGACCCGTTTCAGAGCTATCATCAGTTCATCAGCCGTGTCATTCAGGAATACGAGGCACTGGCCGTGATCTTCAAGTTCATCAAGATCGACGCCGAGGCTCCGATTTACGACCAGCACATCACCCTCAGGCGCCTGTTTCAGAAATCGCGCGAACGTCCGTGGCCCGAGTGGAATGAGGAAGCCATCTGCGACTGGGCGCGAACGGCGCCGCAGGCTTGCGAGGTGGTCGTTGGCCACTAGTGTCCCGTCAACGGGCCAGCTTTTCAGCCTTGATGTGATCGATGGACGGGACGTGGTGCCCGCAGCAAAGAAAGTCCTTAAACAACACCACGGGCGGAATGGCATGTCCACGTGGGATTCGTCTTCAATCTTTTTCGAAATGCATGGCCTGGAGGTCGGCGAGCATCCTTCTCCCCGAACGCTCGTGCTGTTGTACGCGGCGGATATTTTCTTCCGCTTGCGCTGGCAGATTCTTCCGGCTCTCGAACAAGGGAAATGCGTGGTCGCGGTGCCTTACCTGGAAACCGGTTTCGCTTTCGGCGCCCTCGCCGGGTTGCCCAAAAGGTGGCTCACGGAAGTTTTTCGTTTCGCACCCAAAGCCGCCGTCAGCTACCGGCTGAACGGATCTTCCGCAAAGCTCGGCCCCCCAACTGCCGGATTCATCGAATTCTGTTCCAATACCCTGAACGAGGATCTCCGGCCGAAATTCGCCGACTACTTCGACGATCTCGAACGCCGCGGCCACTGCCGTTCGCTTTAGGCGAAGTGCCTTTGTGTCTTTGTGTCTTTGTGTTGAAATGTACCTACCTTTCGCCTCTTCCCACCAATGAGAGGTTTATGAACCACAAAGACACAAAGGCACAAAGGCATTTCGTCCCGGAGAACGTTAATCGCGCTTCCAGAGTGGTCGTCGATGCAGCGTTTGCGGTGCATTCGCAACTTGGTCCGGGACTATTGGAGAGCGTCTACGAAAAATGTCTCGCGCACGCAATACGAAGAAGGGGATTGTTAGTGCAGCGACAGGTGCTGCTGCCAATCGAATTCGAAGAACTGCAAATCAACTCCGGTCTTAGGTTGGACATGCTTGTGGATAACTGTCTGGTCGTTGAAGTTAAGGCAGCCGAAGTAGTTTTGCCAGTGCACAAGGCGCAGCTCTTGACCTACCTGAAGTTATCTGGTCACCGACTGGGGCTACTGATCAATTTCAATGTGCCACTAGTGCGGCAAGGCATCATCCGAATGGCCTGTTAACCCTGGACTGAGGTGACGGCTGTACCGTTGGGGGTGGTTACTTTGACGGTGATGTTTCCGTCTACGGTGAAAGGAAGCTGGGCGAAGACCTGGGTGTTGGAAACGTAAACGAGGGAAAGGGGACGATCGTTGATCGTGACGCTTGTGCCGAACATTTCGTCGGGAAGCGCAGAACTGCAGAAAGTGGATTCCTCGGTCGAAAGGGAACGGCCCACTATCCGCACGAGCGCTCCGGCAACCGGCGCGGGTTGGAACGAGACAGGTTTAATGTTCGGGTCGTCCGTGAACATCGGTCTCGGGGTCAAAGTGGTAGTTTCGATCTCGGTTCCATCGTAACGAATCGCATGCACGTCCATGCGGGACCCACGCACTTCGACCCGCAGGTAGTGGTGCTCGGATTCACCGAAGGCCACTTCGGGCCGCCTGTAAACCGGATAAAGAAGCGCTCCGCCCCCGCCGGCCACGAAATAATTGATTCCTGCGTTGGGAGCAACGATGTTTCCCTTTCTCATCGGATGGCTTCGCTGGTAGCTGTGCTCGTGTCCGCTTAAAACCACCTGAACCCCGTAGGTTTCCAGAATTGGAACCACCTGTTCGCGAATCAGGCGGCATGCGCCGTCATTTTGGTTCGGTCCTCCCGCGTAGGGCGGATGGTGAAAGTAAACAACGCGCCAGAACTGCCGAGTGGTCTGCAGGTCGTTATTCAGCCAGCGCAACATCTGGCCGGCACCGGATGCGGCGCGTTCCAGCGGAAGATTGGAATCCAGCGAGACAAAGTGAACGTTGCCCCAATCATAGGAATAGTAACGGCCTCGCTCGGCCACGGGTACGCTGTCGCTCGGAAGGCTGTGGACGGCCAGATAGGGTAATGCACCTTGGACGTTGTAATCGTGATTCCCGGGGGCAGGGAAAAACGGTACTGATCCCATCGAGGCGTAGTAGTAATTGAAATGATTTCGCCCGTATAACTCATGGGTACCATCCGGGTAGACAACATCGCCGACATGGACCACCATCGACGGCTTTTCGGCCAGCAGTTGCCGCGCAATAAGGTACTGATGTTCCGAGTTTCCGAGACCGCTGTCGCCGACTCCGCTGTCACCCAGGACACAGAAATTGAACGGTCCAGGTCCTGCAGTTCTAAAACGGAGATCCCCACCAGCCAGCACTGTCGCGCCGCTGACGAAGGCGTTGTAGAAATACTCGGTATTGGGACTCAAACCCGTGAGTGTCGCCTGATATAGCGTGTAAGGCACAGGTAAGCCGGTTTCTGCAGGTCTGAATGTGCGGCTCCTGGCAGGAGCTCCCCGGTAGCTCACTCCATCCGACGTGTAACGCAGGCTGCCGACACCATTTTCCAGCGTTGCCCAAAGTATTGTGGCCTTATTGTTCTGGACGTTCTGGACGTAAGGAAAGCGGGTCGGTGAAATTTCGGACGGGACCGCATCGGACGGGACCGCATCAGACGAGACCTGATCAGACTGGACCGGATCGAGTCCATATCGAACCCAGTTCTGAGTTGCCGTCGCGAAACCTAATGCTGCGAGGAATCGCCTTCGATTCATTGAGTCGTCACGTCCAGTGGTTGACCCGTTTGGGAAAAATATCGAATCATTCCGGCCGAAGTCTGTCCTGCATAACCGCTGAAAAGTATGAACTGCGTTGTGTAACCGCCCCCATATGCGAAGTGTGGAAATAGCAATTCATCAGCCGTCGGGCTGCTATTCTCTAACACAGGCGGAGTTGTTGTAACAAGAAAATCGCCACGTTCGTTATGGCGCCCCCGCAGTCCAACCATGGAAATCCCGCCGGATGAAGCAGTTGAGGCTCTTAGCACCCCCTGAAAAGGCACCGGCAACGAAACGAAACCTGGTATTTCGCTCAGGAACAGGCCGGTCTGGCCGTTCGACGGAATGGTCATGCCACCGCTGAGTCCCGTCGGGGTACCTGCCAGGGTGGTGAGCTCGAAATTCACGATGGCCGGCGTGCTCGACAGATTCACAACGGCAAGTCCGGTCTGCAAACCCCCGGTTCCGGTCTCGACGTACATTCGGAACGCATTCCCCGAAGAAATTGTCGGGACGCCCGCTTCGCTTACGGTAAACCCATCCTTCTTGAACGAAAAAATCGCAAAGGCTTCCGGCAATCGATCACTGGTCACTACGCGCGCAGATCCGACCTGGATGCTCGTTCCCACGCCAGCGGTCCGCAGGCGCACAGAGCTGCGCGGAGCGATAGTATAGGCAAACGAGCTATTCGTTTGGCCGCCGATCGAGACGGTTACGGGCTGTGCCGGAGCCGTCAGCGTTCCCTGACCGAAAAACTGAACGCTCCCGCTGATCGACTGATCGGAAGGATTTACCAGCACGATTTGAGACGTCCACCCCCCTCCATCTGCGAAGTGCGGAAGAACGGAGGCAGGTGACGGATTGGGCATGTCCACGACCGGCAGCGTTGTGATGAGGAACTCCGATCGCTCATTACTGAATCCTCGTATTGCCACAACAGCTACAGGCACGGACGACGTGAAGGTAAGCGAACCGAAAAGAGAGGCGCCGCCGTTGAAGGGAGCCTCGTTCAGGAAATGAGCGGTCTGGCCATATGCGGCAATCGTGGTGCTGCCTTGATCGAAGTTATTGCCGGACGAGTCCGTGAAATAAAAGCTGATGTTCGCATCCAGTCCGTTTGGATTCGCGATCGCCAGCCCCGTATTCACGGGACCATTCACTTCCGCAAAGATCCGCCCCGATTGTACGAGCCCTGCTGCAGGAACCGAAGCCTCGGTGACGAGCACATTGTTCTGCCGGAAGCCGAAGATTGCCATACCGGCCGGAGTCGTATTGCTGGTGGCCGGTTGAATTCGCGCATAACCGACGACAGGTATGCTCGCTGTTCCCTTGCTCAGGAAAGAAGATCCGCCCCGATCGGAAATCGTGAAGGACTGCTGGCCGCCGGTCACTGCCGCGATCTGGGACGCGACCGTGTCGCTTCGCGTCCGCGCAAATACAGTTATGAAGGCGACCTCGGCATCGAATTGAGCATTCGTGCAGGGCCTCAGTGCGCCGGTATGTCCGGGATCGCACTCTTTGTTCGTATCCAGATATGCCGCATCACGGGTCAGCGCATAAACCCGGCCGATCTCTTTTTCCATCCATCCTCCGGCGCCGCCGGCCAGGCTTCGGGCGCGTGATAAGGCGTCCACAAACATCGCCTTGAGACTGGGTACCGCAAGGGTTCTACGCATGAGAACGTTTTCATTGGTGTTTTGCCAGACGGACCGGTCCTGCGCGTCGAAAGCGTTGCTCTTATCCCAGGGTATGAATTGAAAGCGAGTCGTGTTGACGAACTGGTAGAGATAGAAATTATTGACTCCGTAGTCGCCGAGAATCCCGTCCTGTTCGGCAAGAAAAGCTTCGGCCGCGATCTCCGTCAGGAATGGATTGAAGTTGAGATACGGCGCCATTGCCGATGTGAAGCTGGCATCGGGCGCTTGATTGATGGTGCGAACCAGCGCCTCAATGGCAGCGGGATTCGGGTTGTCTTCGTGCGTTTCGGGCTTGAAAGGCTTCGGGACGTAGAGCGCGGGATTCGAACCTTTGTATTCGAATAACCAGGGCTTATCGCCGGGATTATAGTCGTACTGGTAAAGGTAGCCACCGTCTTCGCCAAAGTGTTCGTTGAGGAAAGTTTTGTCCGGGGATTCGACGACGGTGTAGAGACCCAGGTATGCGCCGTTAACGTACAGTTTGGTGAACGCTTCGCGCATTGCTGGCAGCCCCATGCGCCGCATCAATCCCATCGCGATGAATTCGTGCATCATGGACGCGTCCTGCGTGTTGTTGCGAAGGATGAACGATTTCAAACCCGCGAACTTCTGCTTTGAGTCGTAGCGGTCGAAGTCCACACGGAGGCCGGGTTTGAGAGAACTGCGGCTTCCTGTGCCTCTGGAGCGGATGCCGATTTGAGGTATCGCCACATCCTGACCCTTGAACCGCCAGGTCATATCGGATGGGTAGTATGTATTGTCCAGGAAGTTTGCTTTCAGCTTCTCCCAGTCGGCGGGAAAGATATCGAGCCGGATTTCTTGCAGGATCGTGTCGTTGAAGAAATCATCAGCCGTCTGGGCGGACAGGGAAATTGAAAAGGAAAGGAATAAAACCAGGAGGCAGAAATTCCGCATCACATCACAAATTGCAGCCGCAGGAGACCCATCCAATAATCAGCGCGGCCGGAAATCGGACTGCGTTGAAGGTCCTCGAGCCTGTCGTGGATACCATTCACCTGAATTTTAACGAAGTTGTTCAAATACCAGTTCACGCCTGCCGTCCACACGCGATCGCTGTTGGCGAGAATGTTCGAAGCCCGCGGAGTTCGCGAAGGCGCTCCGATATGCTCGCTGCTGCCGAATCGAAGTTGCTCGTAACGGGCGGCCAGTTCGATGGCGCCCATACCGCCGGCAACAAATAATGGACGCCGGGGCTCGATACCGTTGGCCTTTTTCTCACCCGTGATCACCCATGTCCCGGTGACGTACCAGCCTCTTGAAATGAGGAAAGGCAAATCGGTTCCACGGATGCTTTGTCCGGATCGCTCGTCGCGAGCGTGAATGAATTCGCTCTTTACTGAAAACGGTCCGGGACTCCAGTTCAGTT
>WNFO01003842.1_pt1 | contig 12883 bp, 11 predicted proteins | sample 5400251 | NCBI WGS metagenome assembly WNFO01 (sample SAMN13153354, study PRJNA577476) | soil metagenome | isolation source: 100 cm saprolite under Madrone tree | place: USA:California | collected 2016-06-14 | reverse complement strand
TTCGTCGCTCTTGATGAACCGCAAGGTCTGCATGTTGTGCAGGCGGTCGGCTAGCTTGACCAGCAGCACGCGAATGTCCTCGGACATCGCGAGGACAAGCTTGCGGAAATTCTCGGCCTGCTTGGTTTGATCGGACTGCAGCTCGATCCGCGACAGCTTGGTCACGCCGTCGACGAGCCGAGCCGTCTCGGAGCCGAACACGCGCTCGATATCCTCGAGGGTAGCGACGGTATCTTCAACCGTATCGTGCAGCAAACCGGTCACAATCGAGGCGGTGTCGAGCTTCATCTGGGCAAGGATGCCCGCGACCTCGATGGGATGCGAAAAGTACGGGTCGCCGGAATCGCGCAGTTGCGCGCCGTGTGCTTTCATCGAATAGACGTAAGCGCGATTGAGCGCGTCCTCGTCCGCATTGGGATCGTAGGACTTGACGAGCTCAGCCAGCTCGAATTGCCGCATCATGGCGAGCGTTCCCGCCCTTCGCCTCGCTTGCCGCCACCGGCACGGCGCGTGGGTAGCAAGGTCTGCATCAGCGGCGCCGCTCCCCCAGGCTGGTTGCGGCTCCCGGGGTTACAGCTCCTCGTCAAAATCACCAGGCAAATCGCGCTCGGGACCATCCCCGAGATCAACCTCCTCCTCCACCCCAAGAATATCTTCGGCCAACCCCTCTTCGAGGGCTTCCTCTTCGATAACTGCTTCCTCCTCCCCGAGGTCCTCTGCCACTTCGGCGGTCTCGTCCTCGAGCTCCGCGCCCGCCCGCGCAGCGATCCCGAATAGCGCCGTATCGAGCTCGAGTTCATGGGCCTCTTCAGGCTCGTCGAGCTCGACATGCTTCTGCATGCCACGCACCACCGAACCTCTCAGGTGTTCCAGGCCGACCGTGTCCTCAGCGATTTCGCGAAGTGCGATCACCGGGTTCTTATCGTCATCGCGGTCGAGGGTCAGCGGAGCACCCGAGGTGATTTCGCGGGCACGTTGCGCCGCGAGCAGGACCAGCTCGAATCGATTCGGAACTTTGAGAACACAATCTTCGACGGTAACGCGCGCCATTGCGAGACTCTTCATTGGCAAGGGAATCAGTCTATAATATGGGGCCAATCGGCCGACGGCAACAGCAAGCGTAGACGCGCGGCAGCCCCGGAATCGCTACGCTTGACCCTTGCCGGCGCGGGCGCCTATATGGCTCCCCTTCGCCGGCCGGATGGCAGAGTGGCTATGCAGAGGACTGCAAATCCTCGTACAGCGGTTCGATTCCGCTTCCGGCCTCCAAAAAGGATCCCTGAAACTTAGCCGCTTATAGCTCTCCTGCGATTGTGCGGGTGAGCGGCCCTTCACACACTTCCTTTCTATCTAACAGCTCAATGTCTTCCCGGCGACCGTGCGGGGAGCGCTGTGGGTTCGCCTTAAGCCCTGTCACCGGCATGTTTGACCGCGACTGACGAGCCGAGTTGGCGAAACCCGATCTTGCGCTCGGTAGCGAAAACAACGCCACGCGTCCGCTTGATATGCTTGCAGGCCGGCTAAGACGCTTTTCCAGGACGTCGCAATCAGCAATCGCGCTGGAAGTTCCTCGGGCCTGCAATATCTCGCGAATCCGAGGGATCTCGAACCGCCGTTGCGCCGAGTTCGGCGCCGCAGCATGCAACCGCTCGATCCCCATCCGGCTTCATCGTGGCGTCGCGTCGAGCGAAAAAAATGGCGCATCGAAAGCGCTCGTCCCCGCCATCGCCGTTCAGCGCGACGGTGACCTTGCGACACGCCATTTCGGCGCCGTAATAGGTCGGGATCGCTGACGGATCGGTCAAAGGCTCGCAACAGTGCCAGACGAGGCGCGGCAGCACGCTGTCGGCGTCGGGTTCGACAACCCGCTCTTAACAATGATCGGTCCCATAGCGTTCCGCCACCTTTGATTTCCGAGCCGTAAAGAAAGGCAGCGCCGAGTGGCGGTAATAGAGCGGCTTCTTGCCGACCCGATCCCGCGCAAGGATCGGACGCCTCCAGGCGCGCCAGCCGTTGACGATGACCCTCGGTGTCGCTGCAGCTGCGGAAGGGATAATGAGCTCCTCGGAACTCCCGCCGGATCTCCCCGAAGTTATAGTTTTCGCCGTTACAGGTAATTCAGACGCTCTCTTCCGCGCAGGCCATCGGTTGGTGTCCGGCGGGCGAGAGGTCGATGATCGACAGCCGCGCATGGGCAGAGACCCACCCGGCCGTCAGCCCAAATGCCTTCGTCATCCGGGCCGCGGTGCCGCACATCGCGATCATCGCCGAAAGCGAGATTTGAGCTCGTTGCAAGGCGACATCGCCTGGTCTAGAAGGAAACCGCCAATGCCGCGCATGCCTCGTCGGGTGGAATTTTGTGACGCTACTTGGACTGTGCACGCGATGAGCAAGGGTGAACAGTCGGGTTTCACACTAGTTGAGGTGCTGGTTACGCTCGTTCTGCTGGGCATGGTGGCGGCGATTCTCTTTGGAGGGCTGAAGCAGGTCATCGAAGCACGTACCCGACTCAGGCCGTACCTGGACCAATCGGAGCAGACGACTATGGTGGCCGGCTGGTTTCGGCAGACGGTGCAGGGTCTGATGGCAGATTACGATACCGGCCCCCGTCGCTTCGCAGCCACGCCGAAGGATTTCTCCGGGTTGACGGTGTCACCGCTGGTCGGGCCACCCGGTACACCGACGGAGTTCCATTGGTCGCTGCACTACGACAGTGCGAACGATCTAACCATCTTGCAGTATGAGGAAGCGCGGGTCAAAACCATACGGGTTGTCGACTGGCCCGGTGCAGAAGGCTCATTCAGCTATTACGGCCAGGATCAGGAATGGCATACCCGCTGGGTGCCGCCGGAGAAGGCAGAGTCTCAAACGATCCCCCAACTCCCCCGGCTCGTCCGCCTCGGTGGTTTGCCGCGCGACCAGTTCCCGGTCATTGTTGCCGCGCCGCGCGGATCACCGTTTCCTCGTCCGCTGCCATTTGACCTTATGAGTAACGCGTCACTTCAAAATTGAATTGTCGGGCGCGCGTCACCTGGTATCTCCGGATACCGGCGCAATGGTATCCCGGACGCGTCGATAGCCGACCTGGCGAAGCTTGAATGTCGTCAGGATCGATCCCGACGCCTCCGCGACCTCGACCTCGCTTTCATAGAGCGCTACCCGATAATTGCTGATCCCAGCAGGATATCCCGTCCCGTCGGTAACGGATGTGGTTGTCGCGCTCCTCCAGTGAACTTTATACGGTCCGAGATCGATCTGTCCGGATTCCTGTATCATCGGGTTGATTGCGGTCATCGCTTCGATCGCGTTCAATGTGACTTCGACCGAAGCATTTGATTGTCCGATATGATTCGCCGAACTTAGAATGCCGCCGACGAGCGTGAAGATCGCTACCAGAGTACCGGCCAAAATCGCGATGGCCACAATTGCTTCCAGCAGGCCGAACCCGTCCTGGCCGCTGGCGGCCGGAAGTAGTGGCATCGTCAACTCCCGCCTCACAACGGGTGCAGCCGGCAATAAGGCGCGAGCAACTGGTACGTCTTCTCTCCCACCGGAGTGAGCAAGCGCACTATGCCCCCGGTGCACAGACCGTCGTACCGGAACGCGATCGGTGGCCTCGCCTCCAAGTTCCAGCCGCGCGGCAGATCGATCGGTGCGTCATCCGCGACCGCCGGAGCACCGGGTCGATTCGATCGCAGAAAGATCGTGCGGCCGCCGCGACGCGCCTCACTCCCCAGACCCACCACGGAGTCCTCGAACCTTCCCTGCGCCGAGGAAAGCTCTAGACGATCAACCCACCCCGCCAGTCTAGGTAGAACAAATGTCAGGGTCATGCCGACAATCGCGATCGCAACCACCAGCTCGATCAGGGTGAACCCCGCTTCAGCTCGCCGGTAAGAATCCAACTGCATCGCCGCCGGGCCTTCCTGTCGGACCGTAACTATACAAAGTCAGTGCGTTCAGCTCGCGGCCGAGCGGGCTATATTGATACGGATTCCCCCATGGGTCGAGCGGCACGTCCCCTTCGAGATAGGGTCCATGCCAGCGAGACCGGAGCTGCGCATCCGTGGGCACTTGCACCAGCAGCGTGAGCCCCTCCTCGGCAGTCGGATAGCGCCCAATGTCAAGCCGCATCGTATCGAGCGCGGTCTTGAGCATGCGAACCTGAGTCTGGGCTGCTACTACTTTAGAGCCCTCCAATCGTTCGAACAGTCGGGGGCCGATCAGCGCACCGAGAAGGCCGATGATCGCCAGCACGACAAGCAGTTCGAGAAGGGTGAAGCCATCCGGGCGGCGCGTCTTGTCCTCTTCTCGGCCCTCCACCGCCCGGGTCGGACTGCCGGCGCCTCTACAGTGGAACATTGTTGATGCTCGCGATTGCGGTAAACAAGGATACGACGATCACGCCGATCATCCCGCCGATCACGATGATCGTCGCAGGTTCGAGGAACGCCATCGCTCGTTTGATCCGGTCGCGTCCCCTCTGCTCGGCCAACGACGCTGCCGATTTGAGCATATCGGCAAGGCGCCCCGATCGTTCTCCGACCCGAACCAAATTCACCAGGGTCTCGTCGAAGATTGCGTAATCCTCTAAGGCCGCGCCGAGGGCGCTCCCGCCCCGCACCGCGCGTTCCACCTGGGCGAGACGAGCCTTCAAACTTTCGAGGTGCAAAGCACCGCGCGCAAGAGCCAAGCTCTGCACCAGCGGCACCCGATTTTGCAGCAATGTCGCGAGCATCGCCGTCCAGCGCCCCGCCTCGGCCTCGGCGAAGAAATTTCCGAGCACCGGTAAGCGGATGGCGAGTTCCGGTAGGCGGAGCCGGACCGCAGGCCGTCGCAAAATGACGGCGAGCCCAGCAAGCAGGAGAACCGCCAGCGCAGCCAGCGCCGGGAGATTGTCGCGCATGAAGAGCCCGATGAGAAAAATGTTTCGAGAAAATCCCGGCAACAGCAATACGCGATCCTTCAAGATCGCTGCAAATCTAGGAACCACAAATAGAAAGATGAACAGCGTCGAGATAATACCCATGCCGATCAAGAACGATGGATAAATCAGTGCGTTGCGTATGTCTTTCCGCACGCGGTCGTCAAATTGCATCTGTAGGCTGGCATCCTTGAGGGCGTCTGTAATCATACCGGTGTGATTGCCGGCATCCACGAGTTGATAAACGTATAACGGAAAGGTGGTAATGTTATTGCGGACTGCCGTCGGTACATTGATGCCGCGGCGAAGGTCCCGGCCGAGATCGCTGAGTGCATCACCGAATATTCGATAAACCGAGGAGCGAGAGGTGACGTCGATGGCTTCATTGAGACTGACTCCGGCCTCGATCAGCACAGCCAGCTCGTTGACCAGGCGGATATGATCCTCAAGGTTCGCCCGTTTTCTCCAACCCACGCGGCGCCGTTCGGCTTGTGCGGCAATTCCGAGGGACAACGGTGTTAGCCCGCGCCGCCTCAGCTCGCGCAGCGCGGCGCGTTCGTGTTCGGCGACCACCTCCCCGCTGACGCTCTGTCCGACGCCGCTCAGGGCGCTGTAACTGAAAACCGGCATCGACGACCGCCGCTAAAGGCCGACTGCCCCGCCTGTCACCCGAAAAACCTCATCGAGACTGGTCTCGCCACGCCACGCCTTGGCGATGCCGTCCTCGCGAAGAGTACGTTTGCCTTGCTCGTCGGCCATGTCGCGCATCGCTTGGGCTGAGGCGCGACGCAGAATGGCATCATGAATGTCCTGGTTGACGCCGACCATCTCGTAGAGGCCGAGCCGCCCCTTGAAACCGAAGCCATAGCACTCCGAGCAGCCGACCGGACGGAGCCAGCGCGGGGCACCAGCGAAGAGCTGCGGCGAGCGTTGCCGCGCGGTTAAGACTTGCGCTGCGACCTCCCCGGAGGGGTGTTCCGGTTGCGCGCAGCGCGGGCACAAGCGGCGGGCCAGCCGTTGCGCCATGACAACCCGCACCGCTGAGGCGACGAGGAAGGGTTCGACCCCCATATCGATCAAGCGGGTGAAGGCGCTCAGCGAATCGTTCGTGTGCAAGGTCGAGAAGACCATGTGCCCAGTCAACGCCGCCTGCACTGCAATCTGCGCCGTCTCGAGATCCCGGATCTCGCCGACCATGATCTTGTCAGGGTCCTGCCGCAATATTGCCCGCAATGCCCGCGCGAACGTATAGCCGATTTCGGGCTGCGCGTGAACTTGGCTGATTCCGTTGACGGTATACTCGACCGGTTCTTCGACGGTGACGATCTTAGACGATCCGTCGTTGATTTCTTCCAAGGTGGCATAGAGCGTGGTTGACTTTCCCGAGCCGGTCGGACCGGTGATCAGAATGATCCCGTGCGGCTCGTGGATCCAGAACCTAAAGTTTTCAAGATCGGCCGGCATCATGCCAAGGCGGTCCAGCGTGAACTGCTTGCGCTCCTTCGGCAGTAGCCTCAGCACGATCGATTCGCCCCAGGTGCTTGGCAGCGAGGAGATGCGTATGTCGACCATCTCCCCGCTCAGCCGCAGGGCGAGACGCCCGTCTTGTGGTAAACGACGCTCGGCGATGTCGAGACCCGAGATCAGCTTGATCCGGGACGCCACCGCATCGAAGCGGTCGCGCGGCCAAGTAAATCGGGTATGCAGAACACCGTCGAGCCGAAAGCGAACGCGGAAATCGTGTTCAGCGGGCTCGACGTGGATATCCGAGGCCTGCTCCTCGAAGGCTTGCCCGATCAGATTATTGACGAGCTCGATGACCGGCGCTTCCTCGGCCAGCTCCCGCAGATGGCCGACTTCGTCCAGAAGGTTGCGCCCGTCGCTGGTGCTTCGCTGGTGTACCCGGTCGATGGCCCGATCGAGAACCTGGGTCGCGACCACGCTCCAGCGAATGGTCGTGGCTCCGTAGCTCGCGCAGACGAATTCCTGAAGGTCAGGCACCAGCGGGTCTTTAGCGACGACCCAGGTTTCATCATCCATGAACCATGGCAGCGCTTCCTGATCGATCCACCAATCAACCGGATAACCGGATTGCTCGATCGCCTCGAGATAAGCCGCCGGATCGCTCGGAAGATCACGTTCGCCGAGCAGCGGGATGCCGAGCTGCGCGCTCAATATCGGCAGCAGACGCTCTTCCGAGAGTGCGCCGAGCCGCACGAGGATACTCCCCAGTCTCCCGCCGTAGCGCCGCTGAAAGGCCAACCCCTTCTCAAGGTCGTTCTCGCCGATGAGGCCCGCCTCGATCAACAGCCGGCCGAGCGGCAGAGCCGGGCGAAACTCCTCGCGCAGAGAACGCTCGGGCTCGGCTGCGGAACGTCCGCGACCGTACCGAGCTTCGGCGATGCCCGGCTGCTCCCCCGGTCGGTCCATCGACGCTGCGACACGCAGCCCGACCGCCTGCAGCCCCCGCCGAAGTGACGCATTCCTTTTCAATCTCGTATCCCCCCGGTCGTTATACCCGGAGATGACCCGGGCTTCCCCAATGACGGTCAAAGAAAGCCGACGCGGAAACAACCTACAAAGATACTTTATATCAAGCCGGAAACATATACAATGTTCACCAGTGCAGTGTCGACGCCGGCTGAGGCACAGACTCGTAGCGGTTCTTGAATGATTCGGCAATACTTGCTGCGTCCTCGGCCGAGTTGACTATATAAGGGGTGATAAACACAAAGAGCTCGCTGCGGGTTTTCGCCACCTGCTGGGTTCCGAACAGAAAACCCACTCCCGGCAGATCCTTCAGCCCGGGGATGCCGGCGGAGGTGCTACTGGCGTTTTCCATGATCAACCCGCCGAGCAATACCGTAGCACCATCGTTCAACGACAGCTGAGTGTTGACGGTCCGGGTGTTGATGACCGGAGTGGCCAGGCCCGACGTGGTATTCTGAACCGCCTCGCTGACTTCCTGCTTGATCTCGAGATCGATTTGATCGCCGGCGTAGATCGTCGGCTTGACGGACAGGATGACTCCGGTGTCGCGATATTGAATGCTTTGCAGGATGGCGCTGGTCCCGGCTTGCTGAAGCTGCGAGCTGGTGCCTTGGCTGGTGACGATCGGGACCTGCGCGCCGACCTGGATCCTCGCCTCGCCGCCGCTGCGCGACAGGATCTTTGGCGTGGACAGGACCCTCACGCGATTATCGGTCGCCAGCGCGTTCAAGGTGGCGCGGGTGGCTCCCCCTCTGCTCAGGATCGTAAAGATGAAGCCGTTGGTGCCGATACCGGTTCCAATGTTTTGGATGACCTCGTTTGGCGTCGCACCCAGGCTGAGTATCCACTCGACGCCGAGAGTGTTGTTGTCGGTCAGGGTCACCTCGGCAACGGTGCACTCGATGATGACCGCGCGCGCCGCCCGATCGAGGTTTTCGAGCAATGGGCGGAGCTGCTCGAATTCCTCGGCGCTGCCCTGAAAGATGATCGCATTGCGCGCCGCGTCGGTCACGATCTTTGCCGAGGTCGTCGGTCCCGGGCCGGGCGGGGGGACGCCGCCTCCCGGAGCGCCCTGAGGGCCGGCTGCCGCACCCGGCGGCGGCGCCCCAGCGGGCCCCGCAAGCTCGGGCGCCGCCGCCGGGGTTCGAGCCGCGGCGCCTCCCTGCAGCACCGCATTCAGCACCGCGGCGACGCCTTCCGCGGTGGTGTTCCGGACGCGATAATAATAGACGCTCTTCTGCGGATCGGCACGCGAGGCGCGATCCAGATCGCGCGCCCAATCCTCGACATGGGAGAGCGTCTTTTGATCATCGGCGAAGACGACCAGGGAGTTGCTCGGCCGCAGCGCGAGAAGGACGATGACAGCGGGGTTCTGCATGGACGTCGAAGCGTTGTAACCCTCGGCGCGGAGAATGTCGGTCAGCCTTTCGGCCAGCTGGCTCGCGGTCCAGAAAGCGGGCTCGATCCTGATGCTGCGGCGCCCTGCCAAACGCGGCTGGTCCAGCGTACGGATGGCTTGAAGGGCCGCTTCGATATCGTCGGCTAGCCCGAGAAGCAGCAGCGCGCCTCCCGCCGGCGTCACTCGAACCTTGGTGCCGAACGCACTCTGCAGCCAGCCCGCCATGTCGGCTGCCGCGATATTCGCGAGCGGCACGTATTGGAAGATCGGCCTCATGTTTTGGTCGATCTCGGCCGTGCCGCGCCCGCGGACGATTCTCGGTGATTGCGACAGCAGCGCCTCGTTAGGAATGATCCTCGCGAGATTGCCGGAGAAGACGACCTCGATCCCGTAATCGCGCAGGATCGCCCGCGCCAGAGCGAGAATTTCATTGGGCGGCAACGGCCGGCCGGTGCGCAGCGTCACCAGATCGTTGCGCTGTGCGATCCGCGGATCGATCTCGAAATTGACGTGCAGGGTATCGCCGAAAACCGTGTTGATAAAGGCCGGCAGCGGCATTTGCTCGATCGTCAAACTGGTCGACCCACCCGCCAGGGTGAGCGGCGCCTGCGGGAGGATCGGGGTCTCGGCCGCTCCGGGCGGCGCCGGGCCGCCGTGGACGGCGGAGCGCCGCGGCCCGCCGCCGGCGGCTACCAGCGGGCCCCCGGGCGCCGGGCCGGTCGGCTCTTCGCCCTTCTCCGGCAGGGTCCGCAAATCGGCGCCGGGGTTACCGACTGTGCTATAGGGTGCACAACCCGCCAGCGACAGAAACGCCGTCAGGCAGATCGCAAAGACCGAGTGCCCGCCCGGCAATGAACCGACCGCGTTCAACCAATTGTCCCCTGCGTCGCCCCCGCGACAGCCTGACTTTTGCCGACATCCCGGCATCGGACAAGCCCTTCGTCTCTCCCTGAGCTCAGGGAGAACCCCCGCCCGAGCGTCCGAAAAGCGTCCTCCCGACGTCGATAATATACTATAAATCAGTAACTTGGATATGAGTTGGCGGGCCGGTCGGCAGCGGAATTTTGGGCCGTTCTCAGGGACCAAAATGGCGGCGGCAGGGGAATTCGGTGCAGGTTGGCGACATTGCATAAATCTCATCCACAAAGCTATTTGATAATTGACAATACCTCACCCATGCGTTATATGAGAGCAACCTCGCTCTTGTCAATAGGGCACCCGAACCCCGTGTCATGCGATATTGGCAAATCTATCGAAATGGTACTAATTCTGCGCGAACATCTTGATCCGGACGATCGTGCCCTGGCGGTCGACGGTGACGGCGGTCGGTTCGATTGAACGGACAACGCTCCCGTCGGGGAGATTGTCTCCCGGATGTCGGATCTCGTGGCGCGCCGATTTTTCGCCCGGTTTGCGAATCAGAACGGTCAGATACCGGTCGGTCTCGGTCGTCACCACACCGACGACGCGCCATTCCACGGGAACCGAGTTTGCGGCGACCGGTGCGCCGGGCACCGCCGCCACGGCCGGGCTCCCGGCGGGTGTTGCGGGGGTGCCGAAAGGTTGCCTCTCGGCCAGGGTCTTGGCATCCCCCGCCAGGTCCGGAATTAGCGGCTTGACCGGGTGCCAGTCCGAATCGGCCATATCGGCCGCGGCACCCCGACGTCCGTCGTCCTGCTGCCACCATCCGAGCGCAAACGCCGAGATGGCGACGGCCGCGAGCACGAGGCCGATGGCGGTTTGGCGAAGCGTCGGCCGCATCGATCAGCCGGCCCGCTGTGGCGGGCTCGGGCGCAGAAAAGTCCCGAGCACCATCTCGAAGCGGGAGACCGGCACGGTCTGGATCTCGAGCCGATTGACGACAAGGAGACGATCATGACCGGCAATTGCTTGGAGCAGCTTGAAAAAGGGGCCGGCATCGAAGCGACCGGTGACCTGCGCCGAGAGCTGGCGCAATTTCAAAGGATTGTTTGCGTTCGGATTGATGCTGGTATGAATCTCGACCGACCCGAGGCCGGCTCGCGCCGCCTCGTCCAGGACCCATGATTGAAAATTTGCTTGAGCAAGCCCGTCGGTCTCCGCCTCCCACAACCGCGCTTCGGACTGCACGCGCGAGAGGTCGGTCTCGCTCCGGCGTTGACGCCATACGCCGGTCTCGCCCAAATGCTCGATACGGACGAGCTGCCGCTGCCGTTCCGCGAGCCTGCGCTGCATGTTGGCGTCGGCCGAATCGAGGATCGCGGCACCGCCCGCTGCAAGCACAAACCCGAATGCGACGAGCAGAAACCGCGATCGGCGGTTGGCGAGGTTGTCGCGCAGCCACTTGTTCAGCCAAGCCGGCGCGACGCGTTCGATCGACGGGCTGGAAATGCTCATGAGCGGGCGAGGCGCAGCTTGATCCGCAGGCTGCGGTCGCTGTCGGCGCGGTCCGCGGTCACGTCGGTGAACCCCGCGACCGCCGAATAGGTCTTGACGTAAAACAGGATGTCAGGCGCGATCGCCGGCGAGGCAATGGTGAATTGCAATTCGCCGTCCTGATAGGACCAGGTAGTTATCCGAGCGCCGTTCTTCGGCAATTGCGCCGCGACGCGCGCGAACAGCGTGAGCTGCGGCGGATGAGGGGTGAGTTTCGCAACGCCGGCGAGAAATTCTTGGTTCGCCAGCGCACCCTTCCGCTCGAGGACAACCGGGCCCGATCGCTGCTCGGCGCTGCGCAAGCGATCCTCGACCGCCGACAGCGAGGCGCCATCGCGCGCGAGCGATCCCCCGACATAGGCATAGACGGCGAGCAGCAGACCAATGCCCACTATCACAACCTCACGGCTCCGGCGCTCGATGCCGAACGCCAACCCCTCCCCCGAATTCGTCCAGGGCCGCCCGCGCCACACCGGTTCTTCGAGCGGCGGGGTGCCGCCGAGCATCTCGACCGCGATCCCGCTCGCCCGTTGAAACTCGAGCCATTGTTGAGGCGTTGGCGCCCCCGGCCACCACCGGCTCGTCTGCAACTCCCCTTCTACCCAGAACTGCCCCTCGACGCCATCGACACACTCGATCAAACGTAGCCCATCTGCGGCGCGGGCTTGCAGTGCCGTCTCGGGAAGCACCGTGATGCGCCCCGGCCGGACCTCGGTCGCCGCCATGCCGTCACCGACCCGGGCCGCATCCCAGGTCCAGATGCGCGCGGCGTCTCGGCTCAGATGCGCATGGAAGCCGACCTCGGTGAAAGGCGCCCACTCGCGCGCCTTGATGGCCGCAAAGTTTCTGAGATCACCACGTGCGGCGTTGGGCAAACGAAAGGTACGAAACCCACACAACGACCGGCTGAGGACCCAATAACGACGGCCGCGCCAACTCGTCGGCCGTTCGGTCCCTTCACGGGTTTGCAGAAAGAAGCCGGGATAAGGGGAGGTCATCGGCAGCGGGTTCGGAAGTCATATCGCGCGCGGTTCGCGGCAATTCGACATCATAATCGATGATCCACGGATGATCCCGCGACTTCGGCGTCAGGCGGACCGCGATCCGGCGCTCGAGCGGCCAGTTTTTGGCGGAGAGTGTCAGGATCAGGCTGTTCGCCGGGAAGGCCCTATCGCGCAACGGGTCTTCGCGCACCGGGATGCCGGTCACGAGGCCGAGCTGAAAGTTGCCGGCGATCGGCTGCTCAGCCCGCCAGCGGAGAATTTTCGCCACGGCGTCCGGCGTCATCCAGGGAATCAGCGCAAGGAGGGCCGGCGGGGCGGTGTTGATGTTGAACCCGGCGAGGGGTGCCGTCGCGGTCAGCAACGGCCAGGAGGTGTCCTCCCGCATGATCCCGGGGACTTTGTCCCAGTCGAGAATCCGCCGTACTTCCCAGGGCGTCCGCAACGGCGCATTGGCCGGCGGCTCCAAACCGGCCTCTTCGTATTCGGGCGCCTCCGCCCCGTTCAGCCTCACCAGCGAATCGGCGTCGATATAATCCTGCAATTTGGCGATCAGCGGGCCCCGCGCGGCGGCCTCGACCCCGAAGAGGCCGAGCAGGGCGTAGAGGTCGTAATCGGATCTGAGGTTCAAATTAATCAGCCCGCGCGCGTCCT
>WNFO01016205.1_pt1 | contig 12886 bp, 13 predicted proteins | sample 5400251 | NCBI WGS metagenome assembly WNFO01 (sample SAMN13153354, study PRJNA577476) | soil metagenome | isolation source: 100 cm saprolite under Madrone tree | place: USA:California | collected 2016-06-14 | reverse complement strand
TTCGCTTTTTGAAGTTGACTAACTTGTTCCAACAAGCCCTTGGTTTCTTTCCGAGTGCCGCTGGTGACGAAGTACCAGAACCCTGCGTAGACAAAGCCAGCTAACACAACGAAGATGCTCAGTCTTGCGTACCAGGGAATGCCGCTTAGATTTCCAATTCTCATGATATTTTCCTTGGGAACTCCGTTGCTCGTCGTCTAGTTTTTTGCAACGTGATTGGCGGGAGTTGTTGACGCTGGGCTCGTACTATTCTGCTGCCCGCTGTTGCGCGCGTAGTTGCACTTGATGGTAAACGTAACAACCTCTGGAGGCGCACTCTGATCTTGCTGAGCGGCAGAATCTTGTTGTCCGGGCGCTACAGCCTTAGCTGTCTGTCTTTCCGTCTCGATGTTCAGATTAGTAAACATCCCCGACGAGAATTCCAGAGTCTGGCCAAAGCGGGTGATGGCTGCTTCGTTGGGCGACTCGCCTTTTATGACCAACTCGGTGTCCTTTTGCTCGACGCTCTTCAAATACAAGCCGGGCACGCCGTCAAATCGAGACTTGATCTCTGCCAACACGCCGCTTGGGCCTTGTTGCGATGCGCGCAGTTTTTGAATTGCGTCGATGCGAAAGTTGATGTCGGCTATTTTCTTTTCCAGGTCAGCTTGCTCGCGCTTGACAGCATTCATCTGATCGTTGATGCGGCGCTGCTTTTCCAATTCTTTGGTGGCCGCGTCGTGTTGCGCATGTGCGCTTACGTAGTCATAGCCCATGCCGAGCACCATCAAAGCCATGACGGTCAGGGCCAACAGGAATGTTTGCGTGCGCGTGCTTGAGACCTTGTCTTCAACAAACGCGACGCCTGCGGGTCGGTCGGTTACCGATTCCAGAAGATTTACTTTGATCACCGGGCGTCAACTCCTCTCAGTGCTAGTCCGACGGCAATCGCCATCTCCGGCACGATCTCTCGCATGTATTCGGGATCGAAACCGCGACTGTCAACCCGAATCTTGCGGAACGGATCGAACATTTCAACGGGTATTTCAAAGCGCTTGGACAAGAATTCAACCAGCCCTTTCAGTTTTGAGCCGCCACCCGAAACCAGAATCTGCTGGACTGCTGAGTCGCCATCCTCAACTGTTGCTCGATAGAAGTCCATGGTTTTCTGGATCTCCAGGGCCAGGATGTCTGAAACCGTATCGAGGATCGGTTCGATTTCGCGATGCTCCACGTCATCCGGCAAAGGCATTCCGCGTTTTACACGTTCGGCCTGATCGAATGTCAACCCGACTTCCTTTTGCAGCAGCGACGTGTACTGATTGCCGCCAAAGGTCGCGTCTCTGGTGAATACCGACCGCGCGCCATTCAAAATATTTATGTTAGTCGTCGATGCGCCAATGTTCAGCAGTGCGACGATGCGTCCAGGTTGAGGGTCGTAGTTCAGCTCATAACAGTTCTGAAGGGCAAAGGCGTCAACGTCAATCACGGCTGGCTGCTTGCCGGCAAGCTGAATCGTTTGCTTCAGATTCGCAACTTTGTCTCGCTTGCAAGCGGCCAATAGGACGTGGATTGCGTCAGGCGTGCTGCCAGTAACGTGATAGTCGAGATTGACGTCCGAGATATCAAAAGGAATGTCGTCTTGATTTTGTGTTCGTTGAAAATATTGCCAATGGCAGTCGAGACCGCATTCAATTCCATTATCTGGCCATCAACGACTGAGTCCGGCTGCAAGCCTTCATATCCCAGGCTAAGCAACTGAAAGTCTCCGCCTTTACTTCGGAGTTCGACGGCCTTGACTGAACTCGAGCCGATATCGACACCAACCATGCTCTTGTTGCCACGTTTCCAAATCATCTATGGTTCCTCGCAATCCTAAACATTTGCATGCGCTGTCGCCGCACTCGAGCCCGCGCGCGACGAGCACGCGGCAAGCTTCCACGTACTAGTCTGCACCGAAGGGGATTTATTTTCATCGTTTGAATCTTTCGCTTTAGTTTTGGAGACTCGTTATTGGTGAAGGGCGGGGCGATTAATCAGGCGGGCTGGCCGCTCTTTTAGAACGCCGCTGAGGCTGAAAGAACATGGCCCCGTGTCGGGATGGTGCCAAGGCTTCTACCGCCGACTCCAAGGCTACAACACGAGGCCAACACATGTCAACATTATTTTCCCATCTTTAACGCTGTAATCACAGCCTGGTAGAAAGACCTGGCCCAAGAGTAGGACACTGCCCCGTGGGAACGGAAGAGGAAAACATTTTCAACAGAGGGCGACAGTTGCCCGCTTTGCTCACAGAGTTTAGGATGAATGCCTTGATCAAATCCCGTCGCATTAGGCTCTTGCTTTCCGTTGCGACCCTGGGACTCGTCGCCGCTTGGATCTATTGGAGCCAGCCACATCGCGCAGACATGGCGACGTTTGCGCCCTCGGATTGTTTGGCCTTCATTGAAGCAGACAACGCTTCGGAACTCCTGGCGGGCCTCGAAGAATCTCAGGGATGGCGGGCACTGGCTGGCCCTATTGGCGCCAGGTCGAATCTGCTGACTAATCACTGGCTGGTGCGAGTTGCTCGATGGGTTGGGATCGGGAATGCGGACGCACTACTACTCGCTCGTTCACAGGTCGGGATCGTATTCACCGGCGCGCAGGTGGGCGAGACCGGCCCGACTTTGACGATTCGTCCGCTTGCGACTCTTATCATTGAAACTCATAGCTCACAGAGACGAGTGCGGCCCGCATTGGAGGGTCATATTGAGGAATTTGCCCGACGCATTTACGGCCAGCCACAATTTTCGCGAAAGCAAATCGAGGGCGCAGATATCGCCGAATGGTCTTCGTCTGATGGCGTGCGACATATCGTCATGGCCTTTCTTGATTCTGCGGCCATCATCGGAAATGATGAGACCTCTGTCGTGAGCTGCCTGGAAACAAAGCGCGGAAAGCGAGCAGCACTCGCCGGCGACAAATTCTTTGAAGACTTTCGCGGCAGAGTTAATATTCCAGACTCATCTCTATTCGGCTTTGTCTCTAAGTCGGGAGTGAAATCCATTTTGCAAGCATATGCACTTTACAAGGCCGCTTCATCGGACGCGGTAACTGCTTCTCGTCTCCTCTCGGACACCGCTGGAAATCTCATCAACGGGCTCGGGTGCCGTTCACAATTTGTAGAGGGCATGGTCGAGGATCGCTGTTTCCTCGCGCTCGCTGATGGTGTAGCGGATAAGCTTCGTTCAACCATGGTTGCGCAGGATCGACTCGAAATCGGGGACCTGCCCTTTGTGCCACCGGATGCTTACTCAGTCTCGATTTATCATCTTCGCGACGTTGATGGACTCTGGAACGATCTGAATGCTGTAGTGTCGTCGCATGCTGATGTAATCAGCGCCCTCGCTGCGCGTCCTCTATTGCGCTCACTTCTTAAACCCTACGGGATCGAGGATCCGGACACCTTCGTGCATGCGATCGGTGCTCGAATCGAGACCATTAGGTTTGAAGAAAATTCACCTTCCGTTCTAGTGACAGAGGCGCTTGACCGACAAAGTCTACGAAAACTTGCCGAACAACGGCTTGGACCCAAACCAAGAGCCGAGACGGTCGGCGAGTTTGAGTTGCTATTTTCAAGTTCTGATAGTTGGGGAGCAAGCTTTGCCGACAATCACTTTCTCATCGGCCCAGCAGAATCAGTTCGTCGCTGTCTCCAGGTTCAGCCTCAATCACTTGCCTCGATCGAAGCCCTACGACGTTCGGAGCGCCTGGTTGATGTTTCATTGCCTTTGACCGCTCTTACTTTCAGAAGTGACCGGCAAACGGCCATTTCGTTCGTTGAACTATTTTCTGAACATGAACGGCCCTCTTTCTCGGCCAACGCGGACGCTGTGGATCGGGCGGCACGTTCGTTACCATACGCCGTTAACGTCACGATGCTGAAGGACAACGGATTCGAGTGGACCTCGCGATCTGGCTTCGGCCTTCCTGGATCTCTTGTAACCGCACTTGCCCCGGAGCGCTAACGGTGACTCGTTTGCTTATCGCAACATGGAATAAAGGAAAGCGCCGCGAACTTCAGCAACTGCTGTCCGATTTGCCCTTCGCCTTGATGCGCCTTGACGATATTCTTGGGCTCGAGCCGGTTTTAGAAACCGGCGGGACGTTTCTTGAAAATGCGAGTCTTAAAGCCAGCGGTTATGCAATCCAAAGCGGCCTACTCACGTTGGCGGATGACTCAGGTTTAGAGGTTGACGCTCTCGGAGGCGCGCCCGGTGTGCTTTCGGCCCGTTACGCCGGCGATGGTGCGTCTGATCGACAGCGTGTTGAGAAGCTGCTCGGGGATCTCCGGAATGTGGATGAACCGGACCGAACAGCTCGGTTTGTTTCAGCCGTTGCGACCGCAAGCTCCAATGGCAGCATTCTCAATATGAGTCTGGGAAGATGCGAAGGTCGAATCGCATTCGAGCCGCAGGGATCAGGTGGATTCGGATATGATCCCATCTTCATTCCAGCCGGCTCGGAAATGACTTTCGCGGAGTTACCACCAGAAATTAAGAATCAAATTAGTCACAGACATACTGCGCTGGAAAAGGCACGTGAATTCCTTAGAAACTTGACCTGTGATTCCGCCGCTCGCTAGAATGTAGCGCCTTTTTCTTTATGAAGCGGAAACTCTCACTAGGATTCGGGGCGTAGCACAGCCTGGTAGTGCGCTCGGTTTGGGACCGAGAGGTCGGAGGTTCGAATCCTCTCGCCCCGACCAGATTTCGGATGAAACCTCATCAAAGGCCCACTCCTATTGTTCAGCAATAGATTGAAGCGACTTCCCGGGCACGCGTGACGTGGATCCAGATTTCGTCGCGAAAGTCCCGTTTTGCTCAGCGTTTTTGAATTGTGCCGGAGAAATCGTAGTCGGGATAAAATTATTGCTGCGCTTACCTTGAGTCAGTTTCTGGCGTCACCCAAGCTGCACCTTCAGCCTCGACTCATAGAGCGGATATTGCACAAGCAAAAATATTTTTCTCAAAAAGGCCGAAAGAGTGCGAATTTTTGCAGACTTTATGCTCCGTCTGTGATATATCTGGCGCGATAGTTTTCCCAATTTTGCTCAATTCTTGGAGGTATCAGACCACACATGGCGAACGGCACGGCAGCAGGCAAGAAGCGCATGACGCAGTCTGACGTATTTAATCATTTTGCGGAACGGACGGGTATGAAGCGCGCTCAGGTGAAGCAATTCTTTGAGGATTTAGCTAGCCTAGCGACTTCTGAAGTGAAGAATAATGGCGAGTTCGTTCTGCCCGGCTTTGGCAAACTAGTTCGCTCAGAGCGGAAGGCACGCGAAGGTCGAAATCCCGCAACGGGCGAAACTATTCAGATTCCGGCGAAAACAACCCTCAAGTTTCGCGTCGGAAAGTCGATGAAAGACTCCGTTCTTCCCAAGAAGTAAGGAAACGGCCCGTACAAACCTTGACGAAGGACCTGGAAGCGTCGGTGTAGTCTCTCCCGCGCAGAGGTACAACCGACGCTTTTCTCCTTTGACTGCTGGCTGCGGCCAACATAGTTCAACTTGGCCTTTTCCCTTCTCAAACAAAAATCAAAAAAATATCTCGACCAAAAAAATGAACCATGTTATAGTCTTGGTTTCTGCCGAGACAGTTTAGAGTAGCTATCCCTCAGTGGGCTAGTGCTTTGCAAAACTTCCCTAAAACCGCAAGGAGTTTGCATCCTGCGGGGCTGTGGAAAGCATCTATAGTGAAGAACGGAAACGTATTCGTGGCTAATTTTTAGAAGGAGAGAGAATCGAATCGTGAATCTTGACAAGGGCCTGCCGCTGGCTGAGCGGCTACAGAGAATCGATCACATCCAGGCTCGCCGCTTTTCGAAGTTGACCGGTCCGCCGAGGGAAATCGCAACCGAAGGAATTATTCGGCATCTGGCGGCGTGTGATCGGATGGACGTTAATCCTGACATTTCTGCCGTGCGAGAGATCATTGATGATGCTCTCAATGGGCGGCGTCATTCTTAAGAAGAGAAGGCTACCGGAAAATTTTCCGGTAGCCTTCTTTATCGTAACAGAGGTTTTTTTGGAGCAATTCAGGAGGCATGCTAACATCTGCAGCGCTTACGTTAGTGCTCCCGTAGCTCAGTGGATAGAGCATCTGCCTTCTAAGCAGAGGGCCGCAGGTTCGAGTCCTGCCGGGGGCACCACCCTTGTTTCGAATCTAGTTGTTGTCTTCAGACCTCGCTCCCGGGTTCCTCTGATTTCCGGAACGCTCTCTTCCGACATTGAGGTGATCATAGTTCAGCGCGGCGTTGAAAAGTAAGAAGAAGCTGCCTTGAGTTTGATGACGCCACATTGGATTATTCGCAAACATCACCACATGGCCATGGCCAACAGGCACATCGATCACTGCTGGCGCATTCGCCAGTTCCGATCCGCCGGCCAACATTCCGCTGATGAGAAGATTTTTTTCATCGGAGGCAAATCTCAGGACGATCCGAGGTCTCAATGTCGGTGGCGTGAAGAATGGACCTTGCTGAAGCCGCTGCTCGTCAGTTAGTTGTTCCCCGCCGGGTGACCGCTGCGGCGCGGGCTCTGCCTGGGGCATCGCTTGAACGATATCAGGATCAGTCAGCGTTCCACGGCCGGATGGTCTTCCACTCGCGCCGCCACCTTCGCCGCCGCCTCCCCCGCCTCCTCCCGTAGATACTTGGAAGAGAGGCGCTTGGTTGAAATAAATGGGTAAGCTCTCACCATAGCCGTACGCGATCGGACTTCGGCGATCAGAAAACGTCGCGTTGTAAACCGAGCCGCGAGCCTGAAGCTGTCGGGGTTCCTGGATTGCGACCCCTGACACGATGCCGTAATCAATGGCTAGACGATTGCAATTGGTGACGGGAATGAAGACGCCACCGTCCTCCACGAACTTTTGCAGATTCAGAACGCCGCGCAAGCTCATGCCGCCGCGCATGTCATTAGTTTGATCGGGACCAAGTCCCATGTTTGGCGTGACTTCGCTTCCCTTCCAGGGGATCGGCGCTCCGCGCATCGGCAATCCATTAACAATCGACTGCGCTGAACCTCCAACCGGCGGGAAAATGATCACATCGTACTTCTCTCTGAGGTTTAGAGTGTCGCGGATTACCTGATCAGAGATGTATGCGTAAGGTATTTGCAAGTGATCGAATTCTACGCGGAACCAGCCGTCGTTTTGAGTATTAGTCCACGTGTGAAGAATCGCGATGCGGGGAACTCCCAGCTCGTGGCTTTTGATCTCCGGCAGCTTGTCGACTCCAATCGCCTTGAGCCCGGATTCCGCTACGGGTCGTTCCAGCTTCTGTCGCAAGCCTCCAGGATTATCCGCGGACTTGATGATGAACGTTCCGGCATTGAACTTTTGCCCGCCAGCTTCGAACGGCTCTTCGGCGGCGGCAATCTTTAGGTCTTTCAGCTTGTATCGAAGAGCCATCAGCGTGTTTTCAGCGTTGTGATTAATCAGATACGCTGTAGAAGATGGCCCGCCAACAATACTGCCGGCCATGCTTGCATCTTTCGTTAAGAGCGTCATCGGCGCCTGCAACACGCCCTTGTCAGTCACACGGACGGTCTTAACATTTCGCAGCGCACCCAAAGTCCAACCCGTATCGTCGTAAGGGCGCGGATCATTCACGTTGTAGTACTGCGTGTCCAGAAGCATGTCTGCCATGCGCGAATAAGGTTGATCCATGCGAACCACATATGAGCCCGCGGGAAACTTCTGATCCTTAGCGCTGAAATCTTTATCGACGGTGTGCACTTCGACGCCCATCAGCCGGAGTAAATTGACCGTGTCTGCGGCTTCCACCACGCGAGTTTGATCGGAAGGAATGACCCACGCCGCCGGCCCTTCATTCGTGGCTTTAGTGACCGAACGCTTGCTCTTCAGATAGAAATTCTTCAGAAATCGATCCTTGTTATTCGAAACAAAATTCATCGCTAGCAAGATTGCCGATTCCTGCATGTTGACATTGTTTCGCAGCGACCACTTCACGCGCGGCAGCGGCGGATTGGGACGAAACCAATCACGCTGGGATTGGCCGGGCACCGTCCGGTCCATCGTGTCGGCGACACCGTTGCCAAAGGTTTCGTAGAAACGGCCAATCGCATTGTGTCCATTCGCCACATAGAACATGTAATTGGGCGCCCAGCCATCATAGAATCCATGCGTCCAGACGCCGGGCACGCCGCGCTTCGTCATCTCTTCGATCTCGTGATAGGCGAGCAAGTTCCACTCGTCGATCACGATCGGATCCAGCCAGGCATTATAGGGACCGGTGCCGGTTGAGGTGTAAAGAAAAGGCACCGACTCGTGCAGGTCGTGCAGAATTGTCGGATGATATTCGATAAAGGTCTTCATCTGATTGCGCGACAGGGCCAACGCCATCCCCAATCCATCACGATTGTTGTCGTGAGCCACGTAATGCCCCCAGTAAACCAGAGGCGGTGCGGCTTTATCAGGATTAGCCTTACGGTAGTTGTACGTGTCCACCATTCGGTCACGGCCATCGACCTCCAACGCGGGAGTGATGAGGACAATGACGTTTTTGCGAATCGCTTGGATGAATGGCGTCTCCTCAGTCGCGAGTCGATAAGCCAGTTCCATAAGCATTTCGCATGAACCAGTCTCCGGCGAATGAATCGAACCCGACGCCCAATACAACGCTTTTCCTTCACCGATGAGTTGCTCCGCTTCAGCGTCGCTGATCTTTCGTGGATCTGCGAGCTTCGCCGTGATCTCTTTGTATCGAGCGAGCTTCGCAATCGCCGCTTCGTCGCCAACCGCGACGAGCATCTGCTCCTTCCCTTCCTCGCTTTTCTCCGGTGCCATGAAGGTCCGAACTCGAGACGTGGTTTTCTCCAGCTCGCGATAGTAGTGATACATATCCTTCGTGTAAGTGAGATGGCCCGGCGCACCTATGGTGTAACCGAGGACTTTGTCCGGAGACGGCACCTTATCGGACTCAGGTAAATGGTCCACAAACTCAGTCATGAAATAAGGTTGAGTGGTGTACTCTTTGACCTTTGCGGCATATTCAGCATTATTAGCGGGTGCCTCGGTCTTATTGTTGGCCGTCTTGCTTTCCGTTTTATTTGGATGGGCTGTCCTCGGCTTCTCCACCTTCTGCGCGTGTGCGTGCATAGATAGTTGCCAAAGAGCTAGGCCCATAGTTAACACGAGCGCGATCACTCGAATCCTCTTGAGCGTCATTCCTGCTGTCATAATCAACTCCTGGGTTTCAATTTTTTGTCGGGCCCGCGAAGAATACTGCAACCAGCGAAAAGTTGCCAGAGTCAAAGCCCTCAACTTGAACAATTCTGATGACTGGTGTAAACCTTGAGTTCAGGACTTATAATCTGAACTATTCGATGATTCACGGCGGCTATAGTTCAGTTGGTTAGAACGCCTGACTGTGGATCAGGAGGTCGTCGGTTCAAGTCCGACTAGCCGCCCCAGAAAAGACTAATTACTATGCCAGACGCACAAAGAACCGCAACTCATTCGCAGACTTACGTCGTAGACGCCGAGAATTTTTCTTTCGACACGATCGAGCACGAGAATGGACAAGCTGTTGTGATCCAATTTCCACTTGACGACCCGCGATATCACGCGGGCGATGTGCTCCTGGTTTTATCGGGCACTGACATTCACTTTCATGGGATGATCGGAAGGATGGCGGACGGCCGGGCCATTGCTACAGATCGGCGTGGCTCGCTGTTACCGGCGACAGTACAATAATTGAATGGCGGCACGCCCGCCTACTAACGGACGAGAGACTCCGGTTTCTCGAACGGAGGTAACCATGAAACGCCTCTTCTTCATTGCGATTCTTGGTATCCTGGTTTTTCCGCCCTATGCGTTGGGCCAACGTTCCCAATCGGCAAAGAAATACGTCAAACAGGGGATCCAGAGTTTCAGCCGCGGCGACATTGCCGGCGCAGTCGCTTATTACGAACGCGCGTTGAGCATCGATCCAAAGCTCGCAGAGGCATATCTCCATCGCGGGAAAGCAAGACGGGCCGGCGGCGATTTGGACGGCGCCATTGCCGATTTCGAAACCGTATGGGAACTGGAGCCCGGTCTGGCTGCAAATAATCGGGACGTTGCTCAAGCTTATCTGAATCGCGGCTATATCAGATCGAACCGTTTGGACCTCGATGGCGCTCTATCAGACTTTGACCATGCGATCGGATTCGATCCAAATGACGCCGACGCGTATTTCAAGCGCGGCCGGGCATTCCTGATAGAAGGCAACGTCAAGTTTGCCATCGCGGATTTTGACAAGAGCATTTCGTTGGACGATCGTAACCCGCTGGTCTACGCCGAACGCGGCCTGGCGCGTCAAACCGAAGGCAGAGCAGACGAGGCGCAGAAGGATTTTGAACGTGGATTGAAGCTGAACCACGATCTGCGCTTGATGCTTGACATGCATCTGCTGGATCTGCAAATGCAAATGAAGGAGATGCGCCGCCGACAGGCCGCCTCTCAGAAGAACATTGCCTAGCCTTATAGGCCCACCTTCGACTTCAACTCGCGACTTCCTGCCCATGATGCGCCAATTTTATTTTCGCCATTCCCGCCGTCGAGCCAAATCGCAATATCGCAGGCCTGACCCCGTTTTGTTTCCCTCTTGAGCAAGTCTTTGTTAGTCATCCTGAACTGCCTCAGATTATCTGCCGACCTGTAAACGCCAGGAGCGATTTCGGTGCATCCGGGGAATCAGAAGAATCCGGGTGCTGCAGGATCGGACTTATTGCGCTAGGGAGAGCCGGTAAGGGGTCTGAAGAACCCTAGAGTGTCCTTCCATTGGGAAAATATCGTGTAGCTTGCCAAAAGTAACGAGCGCCTCTCCGCTTATTCAGCGCATTGAGCCGCTCCACTTCTTCGCGTGCCTGCTCCGCGGTTGGAAGTATCTCCTTTATTGTTAGAGCATCCTCCGTTAATCGATCACGATCAATTCGAATGACTGCGAATACCTGGGTGATCTCCCTTTGAGCTCTTGGCATATTAAGTTTCGAATCGTAAGATTTATTGAGCTTTTGTGTCTATCATCCGAGATCCAGAATCTCCCATTCCTCTGGTTTCGGCATTTGCGTAATGGGTGAGGAGTCATCCTTGTAGATCTCAAGCTCGTCGACTTTCTTATCTACAACGAATAGGAGCGCATGAATCCACATACCATCCTTATCCTGGTATTGTGCCTCAACCGGGAACTTACTTTGCTCCATGTGTTGAGACTCAAGATCGCGAACAAACTCTAGACTACCTTCTCGATCAAGTTCCTTAACGTGGTCTTCGACATCAAATGAGGTTCCTCCCACTTCACTTGGACGAAAGGAAAGTATCCGATCAATAAGAGATCGTTCAGCGGCTGTTATTTTTCTCCATGACATGTCAGTGCCCCGGTGGAATATAATAGGTTCCTACGTTGATTGTGCCATTTGGCAATGTAAAGGCGCGATACTCGATCAGTCTTCCGCCGACGGCTACCCTGCCGTAGAATGATCCTGTTGGGGCTCCCTGCGCAATATCCTTAACTTGTAGTCGGATGGCCTCCTCTACCTCAGCTTGTGAAAGGCCTGTACCAACTAGGTGACGGGCTCCATGTCCAAACGCAATTGTTTCGGCTTCTTCTACAGTTTGCAAGCCACCAACCGCCGGAATAGCGATCATCATATCGGGCGTTTTGAACGTCCGACCGTCACGCAAGGTCACGGTCTGGCCGCGTATGATGCTGTTCTCTGCCCCTCGGCGTAAGAACCGATCAGTTTGGCCCTGCATCCATACGTCGTAGCGATGGTAATAGATTTGGCTCAACGCGATCGATGCAGTAATACCTCCAACCACAGTCTTCATTCCGCCCCAAATCTTGCTCCAGATTCGATGTAGACCAGGCTCGCTGTGATTGATGACGATGACATCTAGCGGCCCGTCGGGCGGTAAGGGGTCTTGACCTTGGAAACCGAAGCCTGAACGTCCATTATTCCCTAGGCCCGGAATTCTTTCACTCCAAGGCCCGTTACCCGAACCGACGATGATCGCGCCAGTTTGTACGCCGCTAAGGCCGGATAAGATTTCGGCCAATAGTGGAGCCACTTTGAACAACAAAAACTTTGCAAAGCCAAGAGCGGCTGAGCCGGCGGGAGCTGCATACGCTATGACCAGCGCAACCACGACGACCGCAACGAGAACAATGGTGATTATCTTTATAGCCTTGCCAATCGCTTTGAATACCTTGCCGATGAAACTAAAGAAACTGAGCCCGCTGGGATCAAGGTGATTGATTGGGTCATTTGCACAGTACGCGTACAGATTTAGGGTCTGTGGGTTGGTAAGACCTACTGATCTCATCCCTATCGGATCGACTTGGGTAAATCTTCCCTGCTGCGGATCGTAGTGACGATTGACGGCGTAGTCGAGTTTGGTCGTCGAACTGCGGTCATATGATGTAAAGCGACGATTAGTTTCGCCGGTTATTGCGCCGGATGGCGGAGATTCGTTAAGCGCTGTGCCGAATGGGAGCGTCTGTTGCTCGAAGAAACTTCCATTTGAAGGATTGGTGACCAGTCTCGTGCCAAGTCGATCAGCGTGATGAAATTGAATGCTCTCGCCGCTGCTGCCATTTGGGGTCAATGTCGAAAGTAATCTGTTGCCGAGATAGACGTAGCTCTTAGACCATGCGGGACTCACGGAACCACCGCTCTCAGTGTATTCCGCAATGACACTTCCGCCTTCAGAATCATAGTAAGTCCGATACCCGTTTTCTTCCGCAATCAACCGCTCACTTGAATCGCCATACGTGTAGGTCGCTAGTACAGTCACATTGTCATCAGCCCTGACCTTCACCAAACGATTTGCGGTGTCATATTGAAAGCGCT
>WNFO01003839.1_pt1 | contig 12888 bp, 9 predicted proteins | sample 5400251 | NCBI WGS metagenome assembly WNFO01 (sample SAMN13153354, study PRJNA577476) | soil metagenome | isolation source: 100 cm saprolite under Madrone tree | place: USA:California | collected 2016-06-14 | reverse complement strand
AAAATCGTTGTCCAGGTAAGGCGACCGAACGACGAGCTGTGTCTGCTCCAGGGAAAGAATTCCGTGATGGTACCAGGGAGACTGGCGGAAAGCCGCGAAAGTAACCGGGTGTTCTTGGCGAAGTCCTTCGTAGGTAGTTTGCGCCTGGTCGACATAGTTTAGGAATTCAGGGTTATACAATCCCGCCATCGGCACTTCCGGACTCAACATGACGTCGTGACGGAAGACCTAGCTGCCGTAAGTACCTACGACTTTTACGGGCGCGATCTGACGCGCTTTCTCACTCACATAGAGATCTGAAGAATGAGAAACGTCGATAGTCCCCTCGGTGAGGTATATGCTGCGCTTGGCGAAATGCGCGAATCGTGAAAGGAATTCAGTTCCAACTTCAATCACCTCGTGTGATTGACGGCATTCGATTGCAACTTGTCGCGCGACTCGAACGTCTTCGCAATCGCGAAGCATTCCTCCGAAAGTATAGCAGGGAAGTGACCCGGGTGTGGCCTTTTGCCACGCCATAATTGCTCTGGTATCCAACCCACCGGTAAGAGTCATCCCAATCGGTAGGTCACCCATGAAGTAGCGCGGGAGATTCCGTGAAAAGACGTCTCGAATCTCGCGATAATATGATTCCGCATCCAACGGGGCTTGCTCTTCCCATTCGTGCGGTTGGAAATAGGAGTCTTTTTTCTCTAGCGAGCCATTGCGAAAGGTCCAAGCCGACCCGGCCGGCACTACATGAATTTCTTTAAATAATGTCCGGTCTTCCAGGACGCAACTGTAGGCGACAAATTCCCCCAGACCCTTCGAGTCAATTGTTCGGAGTTCCGGGCGTGCAGCTAGGATCGCTTTGGCTTCGGCAGCGAAATAAAACGCATCCTTGGACTGGTGATAACAAATCCGATGCATCCCGTATCGGTCATTGAAGAGCTTCGCCGTACCAAGTCGCTCGTCAATCAACAGGCCATGGAACATTCCGTTCAATCCCGCGGGAAAGGACTGATCTTCTTCGTAAAGGTGGACGAGATAGGAGGATCCGCGGACGTCGAAAGAATGCCCCCGATCTTTTAGTCCTCGGGCCGTTCCAGGTTTTGGGTATTCTTCCCCCGAAAAAACGAGTGAGATATCACCTTGTTCGTTGGCGAGTGGCATCCCATCGGAAAAGGAACCCTCCAGCGCACTCCACCCAACATACAATCCCAGAGACTCACCGATCCATGTACCCGTTTTGTAGAAGTCCTCGTGGCGAAGGGCTTCGACCATGCGTAGCAATTCCGCTTCAGCTCGCGGCCGATGCATCTTGGTAATAAGACCTACGATTCCTGGCATAAGATCTATTTGCTAAGAAGCATCGCTCGAAGTCTGGAGCTTGCGCGTGTGCCAGGCAGAACGGAGCCTTCGGAGCCCGGCCATTACAGGTTCGGGTAAATAGTCAACTAGTTTATGATGCAGACCTAGGCGGAACGCGGCCTCACCGATGCTCGTCAAAGGGACGTAGTAACGAGGAAGGTCCATGCGTTGAAACCCATTGACTTCTTTGAACTGGCTGAGACTGTCTCCCTGCTTCTTGCCATAGGAAAAGTTCTCATACACGAGATAAGAGATCTGTCTGTTAGCGCATGACCGCACCGCTTGCGCAATGAGCGCATTCGTCGGAGCCTTGTCCCTGTGCCGCAGCATCGAGAGGATATGTATCGCGCACGCATACGTTCGAGCCTCGTCACACACCAACTTGATGAAACCAATCATGCTGTCGCCGAGAAATGCGCCGATAAAAATGCTACGGTCTAGAAATGTACCCGCGTATTTACGCGCTCTATCGATGCTCATTCCGTAGTGGGGAAAGCGTCTCCCTTGGCGAATGGGACTCTCGTTGTAAATCCCACAAATTCCTTTCAGGAGCGCCTCATCGAATGGTACCTCTCGAAGTACTACTCCCTTCTTCTCGGCTTGGCGGGCCCTATTACGAGGGAAAGAACGGATTTGGTGCGTCCACCAGTGGTCGAATGTCGACACCGGCAGGACAGCAAGGTTGTCCCACTCCATCGAGTATTTGTACTTGGGCGAGGTTTCGGGAACATTCTGCAGGAACGTAAACAGATCGATTCGCGTTCCACACTCTCGCAAGTTGTCGAGCATCTCCTCTGGATCGCTAGGAGTCGTGAATTTTTCTCCGTCAAGCGAGGCGATCCGGATCAAATGCCCGTCAACTTTGATATCTTTACCACAAATATTAATAAATTCCTTTTTTCCCATCACTTTCCCCTATCTTTGAACTCTTTTTGCGCGTCAGCCGCGACGCGCAAGGCCCTCTGACAATTCGATTGGAGGTTTTCCTGTTTGGTATCGAGTTGAACCCAGACGGATTCCAAGGTTCTAGTCGCCACAGTATGCACCGGAACGGAAGGATCGCAGACGCGTTTCCTACGCTGGAGCTAGAAAAAGAGGCGCTGTCACGCACTCCTGCGTTGTGTGCCGACCTTTACGAGTGCCTTCAATCGCTGCATCTGCTCCCTGCGGCAGAACTCAATCAGTTCGCGAGAGACCGGCCTTTCGACACGTCTGAGTAAGGACCAAACATAACCAGCTCCCGTCATTAGTCCACCCAAGATGAGAGGTTTTTTGGTCATCTGATAGGCCGTTCTGAATAATTCCCAAACCGGACTGGTTCCCACAGAGTAGTCCTTGGCTCCATCCTTAAACTTTGAGATTAGCACGCCTTGCTGCGAGGTTCCGGTTGCCCGATGGTGCAGATACACCTTTTCGGTAAATGACCTGGTCTGCCATCCCTTCATTCTGGCCGAGATATCGGCAATCCGATCAATGGCACCACCTTTCACCGGCAGGTATCCGCCGATCGCTTCGAAGCACTCGCGGCGAAACAGTTGGCAGGGGCCGGTCACGTGGTCGACGCTCACGTACCGATAGTCGTATGGGTCATTGAGTGGGTCCTTGTACGGTGTTCCGACCAATCCCAGTGCGGGATTCTCCGCCAATTTCCGAAGCAAGAACGAAAAGTACTCCTCATCGAAGGAGACATCGGCGTCTAGATTGCCAATCACTTCGTAATCCAACTCTGCTAGTTTCGCCTGCCCGGCGTTGAAAGCACTCACTTTGCCCACAAAGTCGCGCTGCGAGCGGTCCGGCAGAGTTAGCAGTTCGATCCAGGAATACCGGGCAGCGAATTTACGGACGATATCATCGGTACCGTCAGTCGAACCGTCGCTGACGATTACCCATTTAACGGGCAGAACGGTCTGCACTACCACCGACTCGATGGTTTTCTCGATGAAGGCCGCTTCATTCCGCGCGGGTGTCACGAGGACATAACTTGGTAAACTATCCGGCAAACGCCCTCCTGAAGACTTGCGAAAGATCTTGCCTTGCAGACCGGCATTCGTCTATGTGAAGCCTTTAGCAGTTTCCTATGATCTGCCTCATGCATCGTTTAGCGGCTCAGTTTGAAGTTTTGCGGCGCCACGAAGTTTTCGAGTCTTTTGGAGAATCGCACTCAGAACTCGGCTTGTATCGACGTAATTATCTCGGAGCTCACTTAGAAAGCGCCGAATTCGCACTTTTGCCTGATGGGTGTGCGTCCCCCTCCATGATACGCCAGCGAACTCAGATTCCTCCGGGCTGATCTTGATCTCGGCCGTTTGCCCAGCACCCAATGACAGAGGGATCTTCAATTGACCGTTGTCTTGCTCACGTTCCCATTCGCGTCCATCAATGGCTATGGAGAGCAGTTTCTCATCCGCTGTTCGCCGGGGAAACAGAACGAATCTCTGGGTCTGCAGTTGCGTATTCGTTAGCGAGAACCGACCCGTGTAGAAGCGCACATGGATATCACCGTTCTCGGCTGTCCTCGTGAGGCTAGCACGAGAACAAATTGTCCCAAGATTTGTCCATTGAAGGTTTTCTTCGATGTTGTTAAGCCGCTCGACAAAGCCTTCAAGTGATCCGTACCCATTCCGGAAGTAGCCATGATGCTCAACCGCCAAAACTGGCTTTCCTAGGAAAAGATCAAACGCAAATCCCGCCACGTCGTGAGGATAGCGACGGCAAAAAAGCGGAAAATCATCAAATTCAGTAACGGCCACTTCCAACAAGTCACGAAGTACCAATGGATTTGGTCCGGTCGAAGGAAAGGGGTCGGTATTGACAGCGGCCAGATAACCTGCGGCCTTCAATGCCTTTATAGCTTCCGCAGAAAATAACCCTTGCGGGAACACCATAACGTCGTCGAACGGAACCCCTGAAAGTTGCTGGTGCGCCCGCATCCGTTCTAGTGCTAACTTCGCCTTCGCGCGGAGTAACTCAAACTGTGTGCTTGCGAATTCTGCGCGTGTATGGTCGCAACCATGAATACATAGACAGAGCGCGCCGCGGTCAGATGAAAAGAAATCCGCGACATTTTTTTTCGATCTTTGGAAATTCCATGGAATGAACGCGACGCAAGTGGAAAACCCACACTTGCGCATGCTCTCTGTGAGCCGTTCATATTCCAAAAACCCATAGCGGCTCCGCAATAAAGGATCGTCGACTATGAAACATGCTCGTGGGGTTTCGTTGTGCCAGAGGCGGTTCCCCAGGGCACCTCTCAGGAACATCATCAGTGGCGCCAATCTCGAAAACCACGAAAACAAGGAAGCGCCACGCTGTACCTTTTCGCCTAAATCTGCCAATTCGCTAGAGGCCAGGAAAAAGGTTTGCGATCCACCCTTGCTCCCGTGCAGGAAGAAAGGCTTCTGGCCGGCCCGCACTAAAACGTTCAGTGGCTGGTCCGCATTGCTCTCAAGGAAGCACCGCTCTCTCGATGGGTCTACGGTGCCAAAGGAGAGCCCGGAGAACTGCCCACACCATTCACGTGCGCTCCCCGTGACGTTGAAATTTGCATCACCGCCAGATAGCGGTTGGACTCCGGCCAGACCTCCATCAGAAAGTGCGCGCAGTATTGCGGCGTGACAATCTGTTGATTGGAAGCCATAGATAAAAACATTTGCTGCCAAATCATTAAAGCTGGCCAATCCATTCACCCCACCTCTCAGCATTCCCCCGTACTTTGCAAGAGTCTCCACATCGACTATCAGGCAGGCACACTTCGGAACGGATTTCCCAAGCAGTCCGGCGTCTCCCACCGCGGCCTCACTGAGAGATACAAATGTGGTCTCGGCTCCCAAGAAGGTACTGATCCCGAAAGCGTTTCGATCAGATTTTGACGGCGTTTCCCAACAGAGAACGACGACTTGGCTAATCGGCGAGGACATTTCGAGAACCATTGGTCTTGATGGGCATGGCGTCCATTAAGGCGTACATTGAGAAGTGTGACCAGCACGCTTTACGCTAGAAAATGGTCAAGTTTCGAACCAACTAGAAATTATCTCATAATGGTTTTGTGGCAGGGAAACCACGAAACGGCCGTTATGGAATCAGGCGGAAAGTGATGATTTTGCTGAGTTTCAACCCTTTCGTCCTGTAAGTGTCGTCTTTTCCGCAATGTTCGAGCATTTATGAGATGGCTTCTAGCTAATATTTCGTCAACGTGTTCGCAGATTAAGAATGCCTGCTGATTTCCCGATCAATGCGAACTCTAAGTAAGTGAGTGAGAACTCTCAGACGCTCGTAGATCGAAAAGTTCTTATGGTTCCGCGACGCTCACTTCGGCGACGTCCGAGCATGCGATCACTGGACCTGCAGATCCCGCGACGTCTTCGATCAGCTTCAAGTACCGCTGCTTCATTACTTCCCAGCGTATAGGAATGTACTCCTGCTTGGCTCGCGCCGCCAGCTGGGCGCGCAAACCACTGTCCCGGTACAGCCTGACCATTTGCCTAGCCAAATCCGCAGAATTGTGCGGCTCAAAATAACTGAGCGCCTCTTCACTAAAGTAGCGCCGAATCGTCTTCAGACGAGACACGAGCACCGGTCGTTCCATAATTATGAATTCCGGCAGCTTATTGGGAAAGGCAAAATCCAGAAACACATCGCGCCGGATTGGCAAAATTCCAGCGTCAGCCCTTTTGAGCCAGGATGAGATCTCGGAAGAAGGTACCTGCCCAACTAATTTGACCCTCGATTCCAAACCAAGCCTTCGCGCAAGCTCTTCCAGGGCTTCCTTCTCGGTCCCGGATCCAAGAATCCAGAGTTCCGCTCCCGGCATTTCTTTGTGTGCAAGATGGAACGCCTCGATCGCTATGTCTAGCCCATATAATTTCGTGAGAGTCCCATGATAAATCATTCTGAATCCGTCTGAAGTTCCATCGGCAATTGGAGAAGGTTTGCTCGAAGAAAAGTGCGTTTCGTCAGCCGAATTCATGACCACGATAGTTTTGGCCGGATCGAGCCCGCGACTGATTAGCAGCTCCTGTATGGGCTCGGTAATAGTGACTACATGATCGGCGAAATTAAAACTGACTTTTTCCAGGTAGTTGAGTAGGCGGATCAGCCTAGAATCGGGCGAGACGCCATACTTAGACATGTAGAACTCAGGAGTGATTTCGTGCATGTCCAAAACCAGCTTGGCTCCGAACCATCTGCTTGGAGCCGCTGCAAAAATCAAGAAATCTGGCAGCGTGTTTACGTCAATGACGACATACCCTTTCTGTCGGGTCAACCAAAGTAAGCGGAAAAATGCCCATGCAAAGAATGCGGCGTATTCATAGACGTATCGGGCCAACGAACCCCGCTTCTTGCCCAAGGAAACTGTCTGGACGTTTACATTGTTGAGGGTATAGGACTTCTTGGCATTCGGCCCGGCGAGCGCCAGAACGTCAACGGAATAACCTGCCGACGCCAAGGCCTCAGCTTTTCGCCTCACCCGCGTATCCACGTCGTAGAAGTTTTGAACGATGATGCAGACAGACTTCATCGGCAGTTCCTGAGGGGAGACAGTCCAACCTGTAGTTCGCTGAACTTCTGAAGGGAGGTATCGAACTCGAAGATGCTTGTAGTTTTCCACGAAATGTCCGTGTAGTTGACACACTGATCGCTCGAGGGCAGTCCGTCGCTTTCAACAGAGGGCCGATAGACCCTTAGGCACAACGCTGGCAGCGTCTCTTCCCCTTCCTCAATACATATCGCCCGCGTGCCATCAGCGCTCTCTAGTCGGTCGAAGCGCACTTCACGCCGTTTCCGAAACCAGCTCACCGCCTTTGCAGCCGTGGCAAACCAGGCGTCGGAAGATTTCAACACTTGGATCAGACTGATGTAAAAATCGCCCCAAAACCGTTCTGGCCCGTGACTTCTGTCATGCCAAAGAACGGTAAGGACCCCTCCAAATTTTCCCGCGTTTTGAATCAGATCCTTACACCGAATTTCAGCTTCCGGCTCGGATAGGTCAAGCCTGTTGTGGTAGAACAACGCCCCGTCTTGGATGTGCAGTGGGAGTTCAAGGAGAGTCTTTGCACCCAAAGGACGAAACACTTGCGAAGTCCCACATCGGTACCCTATCGTCTCATTGTAACCTGCAGTGGAATCGTACGAATATCCTCCTTCATCGAGAACACTGCCGGTGTTCGCGTTTTGCAAGAGCCAGTGCATACGGATGCCGATCGCCGTCTCGCCCGTAATATCTGCGATTCTCGCTAGCTCAAGACGGCCTTTCTCGGCACTGTGCCAGGAATCTATCCCATGGACACCGAGTTCGCATCCTTCTCTCTCAAGAGTTGCCGCCCAGCTTCGGATATCTTCAACGTCATACGCCGTCGCGCGCCAAGCCGCATGTGAACCCTGTACGTGTTCACCCATGCGGCGCTTAAATGGAATCAAATAGTAAGTTGCAGGCAGATCCTTCTCGACTTGCAGGTACCACTCAAAGGGGCTCCAGAAGTCCTTGGCCCAACCTAGGTAAACGAATGGAAGAGAGGCAGCCGCGCGGAAAGTGCTCAAAAGTCGGCTGATCGAGATTCTTTGACGCATGAAATTTCGAACCGCGCCGACGGTTGATCGGTGCAAGAATCCCCACATCGTATGATCAAACTTATGTTCTCGTATTCCGACAAAATCAATATCGTGTGTCAAACAAACGGCAAAGGCGTGCCCTGCGGGGGCAGGAGGGATTTCCAATAGCGGAATTCCCTCGCCGAGTATCCAATTCCTCAGCATGCCAATGTGAATATCCAGTGTGGGGATCCGCGCGTTCTCGACGGGCTGGCCTGCCGATAATAGGAACTGGACTTCCTGAAACAAGTCATACCCGATTCGCAGTACAACTATGCCCTTCATTGACCCGACCCGCATCCCAGCCACTCCAATTGTTGCTTGGAGGCAGGGAACATTTTTGCCTTCTGCCCGAAAGGTAGCTAGATGGCCATAGATCGGGAGCGCAGTCTCTTCGCACTCCAGGAGTCCGCCTTCATGCCGCGAATTCGCCGCGATGCCGTTTCGCGCGTCGGTGTTCTTTGTCCCCGCTCCGTACACTAGGAGCAGCCTCGCGTTGACTTCTGGTATCTCGTCCGCGGTGACCACAACAACGTCATAGCCGCGAGTTGGCTCGTAGTACTCCCAAGGAGTCTTGAAGAGCTCGAAAAACTCTTCAACTACCGCGGCCTGGTCAGGTTTGGATATGACTCCAATCAAGGGATTAGCGAGGGGTCGGAGGGCCGACGAGCTCTGAAGTTCCTTGGTTCGACGGAGCGTGGGCGGACGGACTTATCGTGAAAAACTCACGAATCGATTCGACCACGTACTTGAGTTGGGCTTCGGAGAGTTCAGGATAAATCGGTAACGCCACCGTCTCCCTGGCCGCACCTTCGCTTTCGGGAAAACTCCCGATTCCATGGCCCAGGTAAGCGAAGCATTCTTGCAGGTACATGGGGACTGGATAATACACTTCGGTGCCTATTTTTCGCTGTTGGAGGGCAGCCTGTAGCTGATCTCGGTCTGTCACCCGAATGACGTATTGATTGAAGATGTGTCGGTCAGTCACGATGCTTGGCAACCCGACAAGTGAGGACTTGCCGCTCACCACAGCTAAACCAGCCCCGGCAAACAGTTGGTCGTATTTCTTGGCATTCCTTTGGCGCCCAGCCGTCCATTCATCCAGATGCTGCAGCTTGGCGGCCACGATTGCCGCCTGCAGCGCGTCGAGCCGGAAATTGCCTCCTACAACTTTGTGATGATATTTCGGTTTCGAGCCGTGTGCGCGCAGGCACTTCAGTTTTTCTGTCCGCCCTGCGTCCTTGGTCACAATCATTCCGCCGTCACCAGCTGCGCCAAGGTTTTTAGACGGGAAGAAGGAAAAACATCCATAATGTCCAATGGAGCCGGCGCGTCGGCCTTTGTATTCAGCGCCTATAGCTTGCGCCGCGTCTTCGATGACCACCAGACCATGTTTCTCGGCGATGTCCATCACCGTATCCATGTCCGCCATTTGGCCGTACAAATGAACCGGGATAATTGCGCGGGTCTTCCCTGTCACTTTCGCTGAGATTTGATTTGTGTCCAGGTTGTAGGTGACTGGATCGATGTCAACAAACACCGGGGTGGCTCCTACTCGAGCGATCGCACCAACGGTTGCAAAGAATGTGTATGGCGTGGTGATGACCTCGTCACCAGGGCCGATGTTCTCCGCCATCAAGCAGGCCAACAAGGCGTCTGTGCCGGAAGAAACTCCTACGGCGTGCGAGCAGCCGCTATACTGCGCGATTGCTTTCTCGCATTCTTCCACCTTCGGTCCCAAGATGAAATGCTGGGACTCCATCACCTCCGCGATCGCAACCTCAACCTCGGCCTTGATCGTTGCGTATTGCGCCTTAAGATCGAGTAGTGGCACATGCATATGTGGCTTCCTCTTTCAGTTGTTTGTAAGACTTTGTGCCCTTGTTCAGGTTCTCTGGTAGCGGTGCTTCCTCATCCAGGTCGAGGCAGCGCAAAAGGCCTGGCTCAATTTCTTGATAACGGTACCCGCTCTCTGGGCACAGCATCACTCCATTGGAGTCTGGCGACTGGAGGCGGTGACCGTGGCGGCTCATCCAACCCGCTTGTCTCGCTGGATTTCCAACCACCAACGCGAAGTCTGGAACTTTCTTGGTGACCACCGAACCGGCTCCAACAAACGCGTATCGGCCGATCTCTACTCCGCAGACGATTGTCGCATTTGCTCCGATTGTGCAGCCGCGCTTCAGCAGAGTAGTTTCGTACAACGAGTGCCGGTTCACCTGGGACCTTGGATTAATGACATTTGTCAGAACACACGATGGGCCAAGAAACACGTCGTCCTCAATGACCGCACCCGTATAGACGGACACGTTGTTCTGAATCTTGACGTTGTTCCCGATTACCGTCCCGCCATCGACGTTCACATTTTGTCCAATAACACACCGTTCGCCGATCTTAGCCCCTCTCATCACATGAGAAAAGTGCCAAATTTTGGTGCCAGCTCCGATCTGAGCGCCTTCATCGGCATAGGCAGAATCGTGCACGAAATAAGGAAGCACCTGCTTTTCCTTCTTGATGCTGGGCGCTTCTAGCGCAATTTCCCCATCGCGCAATGCCCGCTGACAGGCATCCAGGACTCGCAATACCCTGAGTCCTTCGTTCCCATCGCTCACAGGAGAAGTCCTGGATTCCACGCAGTCGAGGAAGTGCTGGCACTCCGCGCGCAGTGGCTCTTGCTCCTCCAGATTGACGATTTCACCGTTCGCCTTTACTGCCGTGGGAATTCGATTTTTCCATTCCACCTTGTGAGGATACAAAATCAGCTTGTGCTCGGCCGTGTCGTCGAAGACCGCCATTTTTTCTGACCCAACAATCACGAGTCGTTGTTCCTTGACCGGATGCAACCAGCTGACAAAAATGTGAGCTTGGACTCCACTCGGGAACTCGAAGTGGCTTAACGTGATGTCAGGGATCCCGTGATTCAAGTCAGCTTTCCCCTGACAAGTAACGCGAGTCGGCATTTCATTGAGCAGCGACAGCATTACGGAGATATCGTGGGGAGCAAAACTCCAGAGGATATTTTCCTCAGTCCGTATTTTTCCGATATTGAGCCGATTGGAATACAAATAGTTGATTTTTCCGAGGGTGCCGTCCTGGATCAGCTGCTGCAATTTCAAGATTGCCGGATGATAGCGAAGGATGTGTCCAACCATCAGAATCCGGCGCTTTTCTTGCGCCAGTTTGACGAGTTCGTCGCCGTGTTTCACGTCAATTGCCAGGGGCTTCTCGACGATTACGTCCTTTCCGGCTTCGAGGGCTGCCTTGGCCATTTCATAGTGGGTCACCGCCGGCGTAGCCAGCGCCACTGCGTCGATCGAAGCATCCGAGAGGACTTCGCGGTATTCCCAGCAAAACCTGACATCCCCGTAAGAGCGTTTGTAGGCCGCCTCCACTGATCTATCCGCGTCGCAGAGGGCTGCTAGCGCTCCTAGCTCATGGAAATTTCGTACGAGGTTTTTGCCCCAATAGCCAACACCAACAACCGCCACCCTGGCCTTTGATTTATTCGCGTTAGGATGCATATTCGGCCCTTTCGGCAAGACCCATTGCCTCGGATCCGGCCCCAAGAAGATCTACACATTTACCGGCAGCGTCTCCGTCGCCGTACAACAGTGGATGCGAATCCGACGGATAAAATGAGTTTACGGCGTCTACAATTTTGTCCAAATCGGAACCCACCAAAATGTTCCAACCTGCCTCGACGGTCTCTACCCATTCGGTCTCGTTTCGCATTGTGAGACAGGGCACACCGAGCCAGTACGCCTCCTTTTGCAGGCCGCCCGAATCCGTGAGTGCCATCCGTGCAGCCCCAAGGAGTTTGACCATTTCCAGGTATCCCACCGGCTCGATCAGATGCACGTGAGGTTCTGGCCGGAAACCCATTTCGGTGATAATCTTTCGGGCCCGCGGATGAACAGGGAAGATGACCGGCTCATCCATCACATTAAACGCGCTCAAAATACTTGAGATTCTCGACGGTTCGTCCGTGTTCTCGCTGCGGTGCACGGTTGCCAACAGGTACGCCTGCTTGCCCAATCCAAATCGTTCCAAAATTTCCGACTGTTTTGCCTCAGCGCGTTGTTTTGCCCAGTTGAGAACATCGAGCATCACGTCGCCCACGAGATGAACATTTTCCTTGATGCCTTCTGCGGCCAGATTACTGACTGCAGTCTCACTTGGACAAAGCAGTAAATTCGACGTGTGATCCGCCATCACTCGGTTGATTTCTTCGGGCATGCGGCGATTGAAACTCCGCAGACCTGCCTCGACGTGGGCAATCGGAATGGATAATTTTGCCGCCGCCAGCGCCCCGGCCAACGTCGAGTTCGTGTCGCCGTAGACTAAAACGTAGTCCGGGCGTTCAATGAGCAGCACATCTTCAATGGCTTTCAGCATCGCGCCGGTCTGAGCGCCATGCGAGCCCGAACCAACCCCTAAACTTGCCTTGGGCTGGGGTATTTCCAGTCCATCAAAGAAAATGCCGGACATTTCATAGTCATAATGCTGTCCAGTGTGGACCAGAACTTCTTCGTGTCGGCCTCGCAACTTACGGCTCACTGCGGCAGCCTTTATGAATTGAGGCCTCGCTCCGACGATGGTGACAATCTTCACGGGTTCCCCGCTACTCTGTAATGGGTTGCATGCTGAATGGTCAGACAGTCTAGGCTTGCAAGAGCGATCGCATCTGGGCCGCTAAGAATTTCTTAAGTTCGCTCACCACCCTCATTTGCTGATCCTCGCGCAATTGCGGATACATAGGAAGAGAAAGGACTTCCGCAGCGGCTTGTTCTGCGATGGGAAAGTCGCCCTTCTTATACCCAAGCGCTGTATAAGCATTCTGAAGGTGCAAGGAAATCGGGTAGTGAATTCCCGTACCGATACCGACGGATGAGAAGTACTTTATCAGTTCTTCCCGATTCTTAACTCTCACCACAAAAAGGTGATAAACAG
>WNFO01025183.1_pt1 | contig 12893 bp, 12 predicted proteins | sample 5400251 | NCBI WGS metagenome assembly WNFO01 (sample SAMN13153354, study PRJNA577476) | soil metagenome | isolation source: 100 cm saprolite under Madrone tree | place: USA:California | collected 2016-06-14 | reverse complement strand
CCGGTGGCAATGGTGAATGGCTCCAACAACGGGATGTTTAAGGGCTCGACGCTAATCGAGCGAATGGTGGTACGCGACATCTTCGTTCCCCCTATAGACTGGTTCTGTTGCGCTGGCGGTCGTCGTGACGCTCAATGGCTAGCTCAATCAGACGATCCAATAATTGGCTGTAGGAGAGACCGCTCGCCTCCCACAGTTTGGGATACATGCTGATCTGAGTGAAGCCTGGGAGGGTGTTGACTTCGTTGATGTAGACCTTGCCAGTCTCCTTCTCCAGAAAGAAATCGACACGAGCGAGGCCGCTGAGATCAAGTGCGAGAAATGCCTGCACCGCCCAACGCCGTACGTTCTCGGCAGTGACCTGCGGGATATCAGCAGGTATGATGGCCTGGGATTTGCCGTCGATGTACTTAGCGTTGTAGTCGTAAAATTCGTTGCTGGGGATGACTTCGCCGACGACCGAGGCCAGCGGTTCGTCGTTGCCGAGGACGGAACACTCCAGCTCACGGCAATCGATACCGACCTCAATGATGATTTTGCGATCGTATTCTGCAGCTACTCGTATGGCGTGCTGCAGTTCCTCGCGGTTGTGCGCTTTGTTGACGCCGACACTTGAGCCGAGATTGACGGGTTTGACGAAGCAGGGATAGCAGATACGGTGTTCGACGGCGTTAATGATCTCCTCCGGTGAACGCTCCCACTGATTGCGTCGATAGGTGAGCGAATCAAGGACGGGCAAACCGACTGAGCGGAAGACCATTTTCATCTTCTCTTTGTCCATGCCCAGGGCCGAACCCAGCACGCCACAACCAACATAAGGGACATTCGCCATTTCCAGCAGCCCTTGCAGGGCACCATCTTCGCCGTAGGTACCATGCAGAACGGGGAAGATCACGTCGAGCGTGCCTTCTGCGCCGAGCGGTTCGTTGCTGTGTACGGGGATGAGACGGCGCAGACTAGGGTCGCCGGTTAAAGTGACGGCAGTTGTTTGCTCCAGGCCTACATCAGGGGCCACACTCTGCGAGTAACCAGGAGCCCTCCCTGGTGATGCCGATAGGCACCACGTCGTATTTGTCTTTGTCGAGGTTCGCCATGACGGACGTGGCCGAGGCGAGGGAGACTTCGTGTTCGCCGGAGCGTCCACCGAAGATGAGGCCGATACGCATCTTTTTTTCTGGCATCTGTTAGTCCCTTCTAATTCTAAACCGGCTTGTAATCTTTCAGGTGCCTGACACCTCGCCGCCTCCGGCGGCCCGCATTTTCTTTTGCTGCGGATTTTGCAGACGGCGTCTGCAAAATCCGCAGCAAAAAACTTTTTGCGAACCACCGAAGGTGGTGAGGAGTCCTGAAAAGTTATAGCATATTTAACATCGTTTCTATGTGCATGCCGCGTGATCCTTTGAGCAGAACAAGATCAATACTATGCACCTTTTGTTTGAGCAGATCGGCGGCGGCGCGTTTGGTGGCTTCTAATGCAGCGCTATTCTCAACGTCAGCAGCAAACAGGTAGGTATTCTGTGAGGGCATACCCGCCTGGGTTGCGCCTTCGACGAAGAAACGCGCCTGGTCGCCGATGGCAACGAGATAGTCTACAACGCCTGCCAATGCAGCTCCGGTGGCAAGATGCTCGGCACGTGTATATGGGCCGAGTTCGAAAATGTCGCCCAGCAATGCCCAGCGTTTGCCGTTGGTAGGGAGCGAGGTGGCTTGCATAGCTCGCGTGATGGCAATGATGGATTGGCGATTAGCGTTGTAAGTATCGTCGATCAAGGTGCTGCCGTTGGGGCCTGGCTTGATCTGGCAACGTCCTTTGGCGGGTGTCAAGTCCTCTAAGGCTGCTCGGATATCGTCAAGGGACAGCTCCGCGGCGCATCCGGCAGCGGCAGCCGCCAGGGCAATGGTGACGCCGTGCTCGCCGGGTAAGTGCAATTGCACACGGGTTTGCCGTCCGTGGTAGTGCAGGGTGAAGCTGCATCCCAGCAGAGGATCACCGTTGATGTGACTGGCACGGACATCTGCACCTTCACCAAGACCGTAGTAGATAACGCGGGCGGCTGTTTTCTGGTTCATGGCGCGTACGTTCGGATCATCGTAGTTGAGTATAGCGATGCCGTCTGGGGTGAGAACCTGCACCAATTCGCTTTTAGCGAGGGCGACGTGCTCCTGCGAGCCAAAAAATTCGAGGTGTGCTGCGCCGACGGTGGTAATGAGCGACCAATGGGGGCTGGCAATATCGCGACAAAGCCAGGCAAGTTCTCCGACCCACTGTGCTCCCATCTCCAGTACGGCATAGCGATGTTGTGGCTCCAGGCCCAGCAGGGTGAGCGGATAGCCGATTTCGGTGTTGTAGGAGGCATAAGTCTTGAGGGTTGGTGCCTGGCGACTCAGGACGGCAGCGGTGGCCTCTTTGGTGCTGGTCTTGCCATTGCTGCCGGTGATGCCTATGAGGATAGTGTTTTGCTGGCGTTGTGTGCGCACACGGGCAGTTGCGTGCAGGGCTTTGATGACATCCGGGACGACAATCTGCAAGAAATCAGGGGGCACGTCGCTTGCGGGTTCGGTGCAGAGAGCGGCACCTGCCCCGGCTTGTGCCGCGACTGGGATGAAGCGGTGTCCATCGACATGCGCTCCTTTGATGGCGATGAAGAGGTCGCCTGGGCCGATGTGGTTGCTGTTGTCGCGTGCGGCGGGAAAGGATTGTGCCGGGTCAGGCGGTGTTGCTCTGTGCAGGTAAATATGCGTCCTACAGCCTTGCAGTATGTCGTTGAGGGTGAACATGATGGTGTGTCCTCTGCCATTGCCGAATAACCTTTTCGTTGGGCAAATTATATCATACGATGACGACTCCCCACGCCTGAACAGTAATTGATGCTCTTGCCGAAAGCCGCTTACGCCTTGAAGATCTGCATTGACCCTCAATAATGTCTCAAGTTTGACTACTGTATCTTGCGAACGTGGCGTAAAGATCGCCATCTGGAGCGTGGGCGCTTCTGGAACAAGCAGCATTGCACTATGGACGAGCAGGTGCCCAACCTGCGGATGATTCAATTCCTTCTCGTGGGGATCGCATGACCATTGAATATCGTGTTGTGGCCACAAGTTGCGAAATATCAACCTGACGAACCAGGAAGTTGCTCCCTTACGTCTTGCTCTAGGAAGCGACACCTATACGCTCTTGAAAGCGAAGCTACCACTGCGCCTTGAACAATTAGAAGCGAACAAAGATATCACGTTCTCCACGGATGCGGATGATCTGGATGAAACAGCCAGTAGGTGGAGACAACTTCTCCCTGAAAGCTAAACAATAGAGAGTTTTCATACAACATTTACACTTCGAGCAAATGTTGTATGAAAACTCTCTATTGTTTCAAACGTGGCCGAGAAGGACCTCCTTCCCGATCAACATCTCGTGGATTCGGGATATGTCACTATCGCCAATCTCGTGAAAACGCAATCAGGCTATGGGGGGGAACAGGCTAGCCATGCCATACATTTCAAATTGTTCTGCTGGCCGTATGAGTTTTTTCGCGTGGGCCCCACAGAGCTACCACGGACTATATTACGGGAGGATGCTCAATGACATAGATACACTTCTGTCTGTGGGCGTGATATACTGCGGCTAACCCACCTTATCATGACTGGTTTCATGACGCTATCTTGGAAACAGCGGATTGTCTTCCTCACGCGGAAGAGGAGAGTTACATGCGAGCAGTAATAATCACCAGGCCGGGTGGCCCGGAGGTACTAGAGGTACAGGACGTAGAGACGCCGGAGCCGACAGGGGACCAGGTACGGGTACGGGTGCGAGCGTCGGGTGTCAATCGGGCTGATTTGTTCCAGCGTGCTGGAGGCTATCCTGTGCCTCCAGGATCACCAGCGTTTATTCCAGGGCTAGAATTTGCGGGTGAGGTTGATGCTGTTGGGCCGCTGGTACGGGCGTGGAAGCCGGGTCAGCGGGTAATGGGATTGGCAGGTGGTGGAGCGCAAGCAGAGTATCTCCTGGCGCATGAAGGATTGCTGGTGGAGATTCCACAGAATCTGGATTTTGCGCAAGCGGCAGGTGTGCCAGAGGTATTCATGACCGCTCATGATGCGTTATTTACGCAGGCAGGTTTGCAGATGGGTGAGCGTGTGTTGATTCATGCTGCTGGCAGCGGTGTAGGGACGGCGGCTATTCAGCTTGCACACGCCACAGGGGCAACGGTGTTCGGTACGTCGCGCACGCCTGGTAAGCTGGAACGGGCTAAGGCTCTGGGTTTGGATGTGGCGCTTTCGGACCAGGACTTTGCTGCGGAGGTGAATCGTCTGGCGACGTTGGGTGGTACACAGGCAAACGTGAACCTGGGTTTGCTGATGGGAAAACGTATTTCGATCCGCGGCGTGATGTTGCGTACGCGGACGTTGGAGGAGAAGTTAGTGGTGACGCGCCGTTTCGCGACACATGTGCTGCCGTTGCTGGCGAGTGGGAAGGTGCAGCCGATTATTGAGCAGGTCTATCCCATGGAGGAGATTGCGGCGGCACATACGCTGATGGGAGAGAATAGGAACTTTGGGAAGTTGATCATAGCCATAGCATGAAACTCGCACTCACCATCACCCCCCAACGCAGCACCCAATACAGCAATATGACCGAAGCGTTGGCAGCCCCCGAGCTGCTCACCAGCCCGCTCGGACCCGCCATCAGCAGCGTCGAATCCGTGACGTTATCGGGACAAGCCTACTTGCTCGTCACCATCAACGAGGAGATTGCAACTCCGGCAATGCTCGCTATCCTCTCTCGCCTGGGTGCAACAAGCGGAGTATATGAATATTTTGCACACATCGGCGAGGTGGAAGGGCCACTTTTGCGCCCGTTGGAACCGCACTTCACGCCGCTTGTTCCACTGGAGATGGCGGAGGTGCGTCGTTACAAGGGCAAGACCAATGAAGTCTTTACGCAGGTGTTGCTCAACATCGCCATCTTCGCAGGCGCGTACAGTGGGCAGTTCCGTGAGCGACTGCGCGTGCTCGATCCGCTGGCGGGCGGCGGGACGACGCTGTTTCTGGCGTTGGCGGCTGGTTATGATGCCTTTGGCATAGAGCGTGAACGGCAGGATGTCGAGACAACCGCCGTTTTTGTCAAGCAATATTTGCATAGCGAGCATATACCGTATAAAGAGTTGGATGAGCGTGGGCGTCGCTTGGGGCGCCGTTATCAGTTCGAGATCGGGCAGAAGGGGGCGACACGTATGCTAGTGCTGGCCCATGGTGATAGCGGCCAGGCCAATGTACATATGCAGGAGGTTCCCGGTGGTCCACACATGCATGCCATCGTAGGCGATCTACCCTATGGTATCCAGCATTTTGCCGAGATTGCGCAGTTGCTAAGCAAAGCGCTACCTGTCTGGGAGAGTATGCTGCTGCCTGGTGGCACGTTGGCATTGGCGTGGAATGCGACACGCATTGAGCGCACAGCGATGGTGGAACTGGTAGAGCAACGTACGCGTTTGCGGGTACGTAATGACCCACCGTATACGCAGTTTGTGCATACGGTGGATCGAGTGATAAAGCGACGCGACGTGCTGGTGGCCGTGGCTACAGACCCAACAACGCTTTGATCATAACAGCACTTGCAATCGAACCATTGGCATTGCTATAGACATAGAGTACAACTACCCCTTCCTCAGCACCTCTCTGGAAGGTGGAGTGGTAGGTGACGGGCGCAGAGAAGGTGGTCATGCCATTTCCGATAGCTCCGTTGGCAACGGCATGACCGATATCGGTATAGAGGTGATCCAACACAGTGACGGTGCCAATCTGGCCCTCAAAGGCATTACCTGTTCCGGTGACGGTGACGGGGCTGCTCAGTTTGTCGCGCTCGATGGGTGCCGTGATGGAGGCAGCATCTGCCTGAACACGAGTGATTTCCCAGATACCACCGTTGGTGCTGCCTTCGAGACGGCCCAGGGTGACGGTGATGCTACCACTAACAGGGCTGGTACTCCTAACAGTGACGACTGCGTTGACATCGTGAGGCCCACCTCCGCTCATAATGGTTGTGGGAGCAGTGATAGGCCACTTGAGCAGCTTGACGGCAAGTGTTGTGGCGGTCAGGGCGGCATCGAGTTTCCAGCTATCATGCCCTTGATCGACCTTTGCCTGATCATCCTCGGCCTGGAAGCGGGTGAGGTCGGGAAAGATGCCGGGGAAGCTGACCTGCACGAATGCGCCTGCGGCATCAGACCACTGGAACTCGCGGAAGAGGTCCCGGACGAGATCCGCGTCGGGTTGGCCGCTGTTGACGCTAGACGCTGCATCGACCTCAGCAGTGATGATCGTGTTATACTTGCTGATCCTGGCATCACCCTCAATGAGATCCTGCAACTTGAAGAGCTGAGTCGGTCTCGGGTTGGTGATGTTGTCATAGACATAAACGTCCAGAATGGCAGCGGTGCCATCACTGCGGGCTGTAACCAGCACTTGCAAGGACGGATTTCGCATAAGGTGAGCGCAGGTCACGCTCTCCACTCTGGCAAACGTGTCTGGTATACCAATGATAGCAGCCCAGTGTGCAGGAGCCCTCACTGCATCTGGGCAGGGTTGCGCGCCCGAACCTAGAGCTGGTGTTGGCGTCGTACCGAGGCTATTGTCGGGAGTTTTTGTGTGTGTGCTGCTACCAGCGGTGGTTGCGTTATGACTTGATGGTGAGGGTATGCTGGTGCTATTGCGACCTCCACATGCGGTGAGAGTGAGGATGAGTAAGAAGAGCAGATTTGCACCCAATAGATACTTTGAAGGCTGTGCTTTCATCTAGGCTACCTCCTGGGAGACGCTTTTATTTCCCTGAATGGCAATCTTGGCTTGATGCGAGCTTGAAATAGCCTTGTGCATTCCCACTAAAGGAGCGTACCTCAAGCCAAGTTTGCCATTCAGCGGTTCACTTCTAATATAGCATTACTGCACGAGCAGATATGCGACCTGTATCCCAATTTGGAGCCCGTTCCACTAAATTAACCAGCGACCATCCGTTGTCCAGAGGAAGTTATCAACCAGGCGTGCCTTGCCGATGTGTGCTGCGATAGCCAGCAATGTGCCAGGTACAGCCTCTGCCAGTTCTGCAAAGGTGTCGGGGTGGCAGACTGCGGCATAATCTAGTTGGACCATGGTTTCGCTGGCTACCAGATCGGCCATGGCTTTTTCAATGACGGCAGAACGCCCTTCACCGCTATCGATCAGTGCCTTAGCCGCCAGCAGTGCTCGATAGAGTATAGTGGCGACTGGTCGCTCAGATGCAGAGAGAAGGACGGATAACTGCTATCTGCTGGGCATCTTTCTGCCCCAGGTAGGCAATATCAGGCCGCACGAGTTGAAATAACTTAGTAGTCACCGTGGCAACTCCACGTAAATATGCTGGACGGCTGGCTCCTTCCAATCGTTCCGCGAGTGGGCCAGATGGTGTAACATAGGTAGAAAAATCAGGAGGGTACATATCCTCGGCACTGGGAGTAAAGATGATAGCGACATTTGCGGCATTTAAGAGTTGAAGGTCCTGGGCAAGGTTGCGTGGATAGTCTGCCGGGTCCTCTGTGGGATCAAATTGCAGTGGGTTCACCAAAATACTCACGACGCTGATTTCGCATTCCTGGTGGGCTGCTTGCACCAGCGTGAGATGTCCAGCATGGAGATGGCCCATGGTGGGCACAAAACCGACCGACCCACCAGCGAGCCATCCTCGTGCTGTTTCGGTCATCTCGTCCAGGTTGTTGATAATTCGCATAGTATCTCCTGGGATAAGTTATGCGTATTGTAGTTTGCATAACGTATAGCGTCAATAGTTATAGCCATGCTATACTAGCAGGAGAGAAGGAAGGAAGGAAAATGCAGAGAATAGTACACCGTTTCTTGAGCCTCTTGCAGTTGCTCGGTCTAATTGCACTAGGTGCACTTATTGCTGCTATGATTGTGGCACTGTGGCATCACATCATAGACAGTCCCAGGCCGCTTGAGAGTGCCCTACCAGGCGAGGCCCGCCTTTATCGCTGGAAACACGGCCATATCTTCTATAAAGTGCTTGGAGCTGCGGATGCTCCTCCACTTGTCCTGCTACACGCGCCTGGCATCGGCGCATCTACCTATGAGATGCGCAAGATTATGGAGCCATTGGCACAGCAGTATCGTGTCTATGTCCCTGACCTGCTGGGTTTCGGCTTGTCTGATCGCCCGCATATAGACTATTCCGCCGAAACCTATGAGACGTTGTGTCACGATTTTCTTGCAGATGTTGTCACAGGACCAGCCACACTGCTGGCAAGCGGACTGAGTTGCAACTATGCAGTAGCGATGGCGGCACAATTCCCAGAATTATGCAAGGGGCTCATACTGATCTCACCCACAACCCTATCTGTGGGTGAACAGGCACGCAAACAAGACCGGCAGAGGAAACTGCTACAGGTTCCGTTGGTTGGGTTGATCCTGTATCCACTGATGAGTACTCGTCCTGCTCTTCGCTACACAATAAAACGGCAGCATCTTGACTATACCATGTCTGAGCTTGACTATCTGTATGCCACAACACATCAGCTTGGTGCGCAACATGCTCCCCTGGCGCTGCTTGCAGGTAAACTGACACAGGATGTGTCACAACACATGGAAACACTGCAACAACCAACCCTGATTATTTGTACACTGAACAATAGCCACCCTATTCCTCATCAGCTATCGGCGAAAGCCCAGGTTGTCCTTCTACGGGACAGTGGGAGATATGTTCACGAGGAACGTCCTGAAACAGTGGCGGCGAATGTGCAGAAGTGGAGCAAAGTCTGCGTTACGAGCACGTCGGCGGCTGAAGAGCACGCGGCGGAGGTAGCCAGTATACCAGTAATAGACACGAGCGAAGCAGGCGTTACGAGCATGTCAGCAGCTGGAGAGGATATCGTGGAAGTAGTCAGTATACCAGTAATAGACATGAGCGAACCTCCCATTACGAGCATGTCTGCGGCTGAAGAGGATGCCACAGATGTAGTCAGCACATCCGTGGTTGAAGCATATTGTGTGAAGTGTAAAAAGAAAGTGCCGATGCAGAATCCGCAGGGGATCATCATGAAAAATGGCCGTCCGGCTCTACGGGGAACTTGCCCGGTGTGCGGCACAGGACTTCACCGCATTGGACGAACCTAAAAGGAAAGGTTACTAGACAATCGGGCGAAGGCGTATATATCCAAGGATCAAAATTGACCACCGAAGTCACTTGACGTTGGGCGTTCTAGACCGTATAATCTCACTCACGCACATATTGAGGACAGAGGCGGAGAGTTGTGAGAGGTCAGAAAGACATAGGTTGAGTACCTCAAATCAGGGAGGAGTTTTTATGAGTATTGGTGGACAGAGTGACGCAAAGCAAGAGCAGAAAATCTACCATCTGACACCTGAGGGTTTTGCCAAGAAGAAGGAGCGCCTGGACTACCTGCGCACAATAAAGCGTAAGGAGATCGCTGATTACATCCATGACGCCAAAGAAGCTGGTGATATCAGCGAAAGCAGTGCTTACGAGGATGCCAAGCACGAGCAGGCCAAAGTAGAAGGCGAGATTCTGCAACTGGAGCAATTGCTGACAGTGGCCGAGATTATGACGCCGGATATGCACACGGATGAAGAAGGGCCACCTGTTGTGCGCATCGGGATGCAGGTACAGGTTGAGAGTGAAACGGGTGTGAAACGCACCTTCAAGATAGTCGAAACGTTTGAAGCCGACCCCAAAGCAGGCTTGATCTCGGACCAGTCACCAGTGGGCAAAGCACTTATGGGGCATCGGGAAGGCGATGAGGTAAGCGTGTCAACCCCCGGTGGGGTGACGACCTATCTCATTCATTCGATCCAGTCCATGTATTAGCTCGCTCATTCATGTGGTGAGGGTGGGCTTTGCCGCCGTTGGCGGCAAAGCCCACCCTCACCACAAAATGCTTGCGAACTGCTGTACGTAGAATGCCGATTTATCCGCACTCTACACACATCGTCTGGTCCGAAGACGGGCTACGCAGGTGCGCTGGTCTTTCCTAATGCTGCCAGTGCTGTGACCAGTTTGGCTCCGTCGGGTGTCCCTAATCCTGTACATGCATCCCAGCCTGGCCCGGCGGAATAGGCTCCATTGTTGCCCTCGGTCACATCCCGCAATGCATTGTTCTGCATGAGTTGAGCGTAATTCTGGTAGAGAAGAGGATTCAGGTAGCCAATGTGTTGCCCTCGCTGCTGATTGATGAGCGCGATCAAGCCTGCCCACAGCGGCGCAACTGCACTGGTACCACCGATCACGGCGCTTTGCCCGTCAACATAGATCTGGTATCCCGTATCAGGATCGGCGTCACCTGCGACATCAGGCACACCGCGTCCAACACGCTGATTCGCATTTCGTGATGCTGGTACATTTGCCCTGGTCTGCCACTGCGGAACGTCGAAGACATCACTGATGCCCCCACCTGTGGATGAGTTGGGGCCGTTGTTCCATACCACCTCACGAGTGACGACGCCATTGGCCGACTCCAGCCGCGTGCCGCCGCAGGCCAATGCGTAGGAACTGGATGCAGGAAAATCCACATGTGCCAGCCCATCGGTGAGGCCATCCCCTGAGCCGTTGTCGCCAGCGGCACAGCAGACCGTGATACCCAGGGCAACGGCCGCTTGAAATGACTGGTCCAGCAATTGCATGGCCTGGGCTGTCCAATTCGCTTCAGCACTACCCCAACTGATCGAGATCACGGATGGATTATTTGCGCTATCGTGCGTAGCCTGGGTGATGGCATCGACAAAGCCTCGATCGGTGTTCGGAGCGAAATAGACAGCGATATGTGCACCAGAGGCAATGGCACCTGCCACCTCAATATCCAGATCCACTTCGCCATCTGCGCTGTTTGGGTCGCCCGCGGGCTGATTGAGCCCTCCATCGACTGATAGACTGGTAACCTTCGGCAGTGGCATGTTCAATTGTTGAAAGTACGTCGTGAGATCGTCGCTATTGTACCCTCCACCAAGCTCAATGATCGCGATACACTGACCGCTACCGTCAAGGTTGGTGGGAAAGTCGTAGAGCCTGGCCAGTTGCAGTGGTGTGTAGGAGTTGGTGGCAGCACGCGCCTGCACCCCAGGATCATAATATCGCAGACGTGGCTCGGTCTGCGGACGATCATCGAGTCCTAGAACAGCTACAACGATCTGATCCAGCTCTTTTGGAATGTGCACATGACCGGTGCGACCCCGGTATGTGCGCCCAGCGTATTCATAGCGCTGCAGTTTGACGGCAAAGGCTGCACTCATGGCGGCGGCTGTACCCGCAAGGACCACCTTTCGACTGACAGGGTCCGTTTCGACGACCGTCAGATCATGCTTACGTGCGAACTGTTCGACCTTCGCGATGTCATCGGGGGCAGCACTATGATGAGCAGCGTACTCTTCGCGGGTGAGCGGTCGGCTTTGCTGTTGTACTTGCTCAGCGATTCTGTCAGCCAGATTGCTAGTAGAAGGTGCCCTCAGGTAGACGGTAACCTCAACACGCTCGTTGGGATCCACTGAACCGAGTGGGTGTGCACCAGCAAGGGGCTGCCGCTCACTATTGGCGAGCCTGGTGTATCCTTGAGGTAATGTGTTAGCCCCGCTATCTTGCGGTGATGTAGACATGATTCGCTCCTTTTTTCCTCGGTAGTTCCTACAAAAAGATGTCTCGGCTTGATACTCCAACTAGACAACGTTCGTCCCGTTGTTTTTTCGTTGCGCACGTTTCCTTATTCGTGACATGTCGCAACGCAGGCAAAAAACCCATAGTATTATAGCCGAAATCTCTTCTTTTGTCTGCATTGCTTTTACTCCAGCTAGGGCTTCGCAAAAGTCGCATTGCTCAGCGAGACTAGCCGCCTGCGGCGGCAAAAGAGGGCGAGAAAGAGCGTGGCGCGGCACGCCGCGCCACGCTCTTTCTCGCCTTTCGGGGTGAGGCGGGGAGCACATTTGACGACTCTTGCGAAGCCCTGTATTCCAGCATGGTTTCTAACAAGAAGCAGATGTAACTCTTCAGGGCTCCTCATCCCCATTCTTGACGAGACTACACAGCAGAATATCTGCCATATCCTCAATAAAACGCAGAGGTTCAGGTGGATCCTCAATAATGCCGATCACGATAACGTTATACAAGAAGACACGTGCTATCTCTTGTATATTCTTCACTGGCTCGTGCTGTCCAGCCTGTAAAGACGCTTGCAAATAAGATGCGATGAGCTGAATTTGCTCTTCGCGCAGTGCATGAAATTGTGCCGCTACCTCTGGATGGGAACGAAACTCCCGCAGCAGAATTGAAGCCAGTTCTTTGTGTTGCTTCAATAGCTCCAGGTAGCGCGAACCTAGCGTGATCAATGCAGACCTGGGATCAGTCACAACCAGCATATCGATGATACCCCGAAGTTCTACGAGGATATTCCGCTCGTCGATCACGCTCTGCAGCAGGGCTTTCTTCGTAGGAAAATAGTAAAAGGTGAGGCCAGCAGGCACTCCAGCCTGCTGTGCAATAGCTTTGGTAGTGGTGGCATGAAAGCCATGGGTGGCAAATAAGGTTTGTGCAGCATCAAGAATCCGCTTGCGAGGCTCATCTGAATATACCTCTGCTCCCTCTGCCAATAGTGTTTCTGCGGTAGACGCTCCAAAGGAAGAGTTTACTGGAGTGGGGGGTGATGGAGGGCCCTTCGGGCTTTTGCGTTTGACCATGTTACTCCTTTTTACTTACTTTACATGTAACTACTCAGGACTCCTCACCACCTTCGGTGGTTCGCGAGGTTTTTTTTGCTGCGGGCATTGCCGCCTGCGGCCAATACCACTAAAATAAGAGCAAAGGGAACGCAAAATCTGACATACTAGAAAAAAAGCGTTTGCCAAAGTCA
>WNFO01003834.1_pt1 | contig 12897 bp, 11 predicted proteins | sample 5400251 | NCBI WGS metagenome assembly WNFO01 (sample SAMN13153354, study PRJNA577476) | soil metagenome | isolation source: 100 cm saprolite under Madrone tree | place: USA:California | collected 2016-06-14 | reverse complement strand
TTTATCCATCACGGGTGAAACCTGGTTTCACCACCATAATTTATGGGCGAACACGCAGCTCATCCTTGCTTGTTCGCCCTCATTGGCTTGTTATTACTGTCTATCACTAGTTTTACTATCAATAGTATTTTACCACGCGATGAGATAAAAAAGAAACACCCGGAACCTTGTTAGCAGTACTTCGGGTATCTTTCGCAATCTCGCTGACTCTGAGACGGTGTAAAAAAAGTAGCTAATTCCCTTATAGTGATACTTGTGTACTGCAAGAGGCGACTTGTGTGTTACTTCCAGGACCATAGTTCAGCACAATCCCAAAGGTACCAGGCTTTGTAGCATGGAGATGGCCATCAACAAATTCACTCGCGGGAAACTGCTTCGCAAGGGAGGCACTGAAATAGACCCTTTCCACTCCGACTATCTGATTATGCCCTCCAGTCAGTGTCAAGCTATACTGGTAGTAGGCATCGGACGGAGAGAGTGCAACGCACGCATTTGTCGCATCATTGATGCTCAATGAACGGCCATTTGGAGAATTGTAGACGATGGCCAGTGCACGTGTCGCATAAGGTGGAGGGTCGTTTCCAGCCATCACCTCTATCCCACCGGTTTTAAACGTGTAATATCCCCCCTGTACTTGAATAACCTGTCCATATTTGGTAATGAACGTGGAGAGATCGGCTCCGAGAATAGCCGGAGTAGTACTGGCACCAGGTTGAGTTGGCGCAGAAGTCGGGTGTGCGGTAGGATGATCGACTGGCTGTGTCGGCTGGTTTGAGGGTTGTGTGACCTTTACCTGGGTTGTTGATGCTGGCGCGGGATTCTGATGTGCATGGAAGATGCCAGCAATTGCAGCAAAGAGCACAGCGACAACGAGAGCAACCGCTATCCAAAGTTTGCGTAAATGGTGTTTTGGTTTGGGAGCCGGTGGCATCGGCTGTATGGGTAACTCTGGCGGATAGGGGTACGGCGGGATAGATTGTGGTTGTGTTGATTGTTGCCAAGATTGGTACTCAGTTCCCGAGCCTGATGGCACTGGCACCCTAAACTGTTGCCGCTGAGGTGGTTGTCTAGGTGGTTGTGGTGGAAACGGTGGAGGAAATTGTGACATGCTACCCCCTTCACTAACATGACATCATGCGAACATTTATTTTTGACTGGTACTCCATAATCAGTTCAACGAAAGCCGACGCGATTGATAACTGCTATAGGTAAATACTAGCCATCTTAGAGCTTCCCCACAAGCTGCGCGAAGACGAAGACCACGATTACAGCGAAGAGCAGGCTGTCAACGCGGTCGAGGATACCACCATGACCGGGCATAAACTGACCACTGTCTTTAACATGTGTCTGGCGCTTGATAAGAGACTCCGCCAGGTCACCGAGCGTAGCCGCCACTGCAATCAAAACGCCCAATAGGATAGCCAGGTACCACGGCACACCTAGAGGCCGAATGGTAATGAGCAGGGCAGCCGTGACAGAGAGTACCAGGCCACCAGCCACTCCCTCCCATGTCTTGCCGGGGCTGATGCGGGGAGCGAGTTTGTGGCGGCCAAAGAAGTGCCCGGCGAAGAATGCTCCCGTATCGAATCCCCAGACACCAAACAGCACCACCAGTGCCCACCAGAAGCCGTTACTGATACCCACCTGAAAGCCGCGCAATAGTGGAAAGAGGCTCATGGGCCAGCCCAGATAAATGGCGATTGCCAGCGTCAGCGACCAATCCACCATAGCCCCTTCGAGTTTCTTGCGGAAGAAGAGCAAGGGGAAGGTAATCAGCAGGGCTATGCTCAGGCCAGATTCAAGCAGCACAAGCCGCTCTTGCGGTATCATGGCAGCCACAACAAAGAGTAGACTGAGTACCAGGCTGACCACTATCAGCGGGTGATAGCCCTCGTGAAGCATCATCGTATGCAGTTCATAGGTGCCCAGGATCACCACGATTGCGGAAGCCGCAAACGCCCACCAGCCGCCAAACCATACGAAAGCCAGCACGACCGGTATGGCTATTATGGACGTGAGGGTACGTAAGCCAACAGAGCGATACCATTGACGCTCGGCCTTTGCGGATGCACTCGTTTCCTCTTTTTGCTCACTTAGGGGTTGCACACGGCTCCTTATAGCAGGCCTCACACCACGACATAATAGCCGCTAATTTTTCTTGATGCGCGTGGGTGATAGTTGCCAAACATTTAGATAATTATAACATATCTAGCTGTTTGACCTTCACCTACGCCCGTTGACGTCCGCTACCGCGCATTTGTTAGGTAGGACCTGCCACTATCAGCAATAGTAAAAGATTCAGGCTTTAGCCAGTTGACGGCGACTGGACGGGACCTCGAAAGTGTACGTATCGCCATGGTAGAGATAATGGACGCGGTCCTGGAGACCATTATCGACGACGGCGCATTGGAAATCTGCAAGAGGCGATTTGAAGGCCGTGTAGTCGTTGTAGTGGATGGGGATGGCCTTGCGTGGATTGATCAGTTTGATGATTTCCACTCCCTGACGGGCATCCATAGTGACCAGGAGTCCGAAGATTCTCGTTCCGCCCAGGTGTATCAAGGCAAGATCGATGTCATGGTAACGCCATGGGATATCTTTTAACTGATCATAGTAGAGAGTGTCTCCGCTGATGTAGAGCCGTATCAACACGTCTCCTGCGGCATTCTTAAATTCGAGCATGCTGCCCATGACCTCTGGCAAGAGAGGCGCAAGGCGACCAGGTGCATGCCGACCCGGCATGGAGCTGACACTGAGTGTGCTATTTCCTCGCTCAAAGTTGAGCGTTTGCCATGTTTTGAGGGGATGGGTAACTTGAAAGCCCATTTTGCTCAGTCCCTCAGCAGCTTTGGGAGTAGTGACAATGGGAATAGTCTTCTGGAGATTGCGTGCTACCAGGCGGTCAAAGTGGTCCTCGTGCAGGTGTGAGAGGAGAATGAGGTCTGGAGGCGGTAGATTTTCAAGTTCTGCCGCAGGGTTGGTCAGGCGCCTGGCGCGCGCGCCGTAACCAAGATGCACACGATCGCCCTGGTGCAGGAAATTGGGGTCCGTCAAGATAGTGAAGCCCGCGTATTTGAGCAAGACCGTGGCTGTGCCAATGAAAAAGAGGGAACCGTGTTCTAGCTCGACAGGCTCATTTTTCCTGGATAAGCTGATACTTTGAATGTCGTTCATAGCAATTCCTCCCCTGGCTTGTTTGATGGTTTCTACTACTCTGGATGACTGTAAATGTTTAAATTCCAAAAAGTTTGCATTTATACCTAATATAATGAGGAAGCGTCATGAAAACGTCATGAGCAGCGTCATGAATGGGAAGTGCCTCCACACGAGGCCACATCGCTGCTACCGGAAGCTAGTTTGTGAGGGAATGCTTGTGTTTGCCATTGCGCTGGCTGCTTGCTCGACAAGAAGGAACCGCAGTTGGTGCCTCATTACAACGAAGACTCCGAAGGAGAAAAGAACTATGACTGATATTTATATAGAACTGGGTGGAAAGAAGGCCATTGCCTGGTCGCTGGAGTGGCCCGGTTGGTGCCGGATTCGCACAGGCGAGGAGGCGGCTTTGCAGGCGTTGATCGATGCGGCAGCGCGCTACCGGCTGATCGCGCAGCGAGCAGGGCTGGATTTTGCACCTGGCGATCTCGTGGTTGTTGAACGTCTCCCAGGCGATGCCAACACTGCCTGGGGAGTACCTTCGGTTCTGGCTTCTGCCGAAACCAGACCAATCGATGCTCTAACCGCGCAGCGCAACGTGGCACTCCTGCACGCGTCGTGGGACATGCTAGAAGAGGTCGTCGCGGCCTCGCCAGCGGAACTGCGCAAAGGTCCGCGTGGTGGAGGTCGCAACCGAGACGAGATCCGGTGCCACGTCATCGAAGCCGAACGGGCTTATGCGCGCAAGATCGGGGTGCGACACAAACCGTTCGAGGTGAACGACCTCAGTGCCCTCAAAGCCATGCGGGAAGAGATCGCTGCCGTGCTGAGCAAGCACTCCACCGGCGAGCCCCTGGTTTCTGGGGGATGGAACGCCAGCTACGCGGTCCGGCGCATGGCGTGGCACGTGGTCGATCACATCTGGGAGATAGAAGATCGTCGAAGCTGATCGCGTGGGCGCGCATGGAGGCACCGACCCTTGCCCGCTACACGTTACGGGGTGACAAGGCAAGCATCTTGTCACCCGATTTTTGGCAGGACCACAGAGCGACCAAATTTACAAATTTACAAATTCCCTATTATATGCTATGACACCTGGAGACGTCCAAAGCGCCGCTGCCGTTGACGGTAACTCTCCAACGCTTTGCGCAAGTCTTCTCGCCCAAAATCGGGCCAGAGCGTAGGCGTTGCGTAGTATTCACTGTAAGCTGATTGCCAGAGCAGGAAGTTACTGACACGCATCTCCCCGGCCGTACGAATAACCATATCAGGGTCCGGTAGATCGCGGGTATACAGGTAGGAACTTATCAACTCCTCGGTGATGGTATCGGGATCACGCCCATCGGCGATAATCTGGCGAACCGCATCTACCAGTTCGGCCCGGCCACCGTAATTGAAGCAGACGTTGAGGCCGATGCGGGTATTATTGCGCGTAATCTCTACCGAGTCCCGCACAGCTTTTTGGATATCGGGGGAGAGGTCTTGCAAACGACCAAGATGACGCAGGCGCACTCCATCGCGGTGCAGTTTTTCTAAATCCGAGCGGATGGTCTCCCAGAAGAGGCGCATCAGTCCCTCTACCTCGATGCGCGGCCGGGCCCAGTTCTCGGTTGAAAAGGCGTACACGCTGAGCATTTCGATATGTTCATCAGAAGCGGCTTCGACTACCCGTCGAAGGGCATTCACGCCGGCTTTGTGCCCGGCAAGGCGCGGCAGGTGGCGCCTGGCGGCCCAGCGCCCATTGCCATCCATAATAATGGCAAGGTGGCGCAGTCCAGGTTGTTGTTCGGATTGCGACTGCATGGTCTCTTTCCCTTTTGAGGAGGGAATGAGATTCTGTAGCTTGGCCAAGGTTAGACCTCCAATATCTCCAGTTCCTTGGTTTTCCCAACCCTCTCCATTTCATCAATGAAGCGGTCGGTGAGCTTCTGTAGACGTTCGGCGCTACGTTTTAGCTCATCCTCGGAAATTTCCTTCTTTTTTTCACGATCACGCAATTTGTCATGAGCATCACGGCGAATGTTGCGAATGGCAACTTTATGCTCGTCCAATTTCCTGTGGAGGGTCTTGACCATTTCACGACGACGCTCCTCGTTGAGCGGGGGAATAGCAAGGCGTATCACCTGGCCATCATTGTTTGGATTGATACCCAGGTCAGATCTCTGAATGGCTTTCTCGATATCGGTCAGCAGTTTACGGTCCCAGGGCTGAATTACCAGCAAACGCGCTTCAGGAACAGAAATCGAGGCGACCTGGTTAATGGGTGTCGGTGCCCCATAGTAATCGACTGTGATACGTTCCACAAGCGCCGAACTGGCACGGCCAGTACGAATTGCCGATAGGTCCTGTTTCAATATCTCCACCGCCTTTTGCATACGCCGCTCAGCATCCCCGAAAATATCGTCTACCATAGCAATGCTCCCTTTGCTTTGTAGGGGACCGCAGTACTGCGACCCCTGCGTTGTCGATCGATCATGCTACACGGGCGCAATAAATGGGATCTCAAGATCATTCATATCATGAACCAGCGTTCCGTACTTCTTGCCGCGCATAATAGCCTCGAGCGCACCTTCTTCGTTCAGGTTGAAGACGATAATCGGCAGGTGATTATCCTTGCACAGCGAAAGTGCAGTGCTGTCCATGACTTTCAGTCCCATATTGAGTGCCCGCATATAACTGAGTTCTTCGAACTTCTGGGCTTTGGGATTATGCATGGGGTCATCGTCATAGACGCCGTCCACTTTGGTAGCCTTAAGCAATACTTGAGCGTTGAGTTCAACAGCACGGAGGGCTGCCGCAGTGTCGGTTGTGAAAAACGGGTTCCCGCTTCCCGCCGCAAGAATTACCACGCGTCCCTTTTCCAGGTGACGAACAGCTCTCCTGCGAATAAACGGTTCAGCCACAGGTGGCATCTCGATAGCGGTCTGCACACGCGTGACCATACCCAATTTTTCCATGGCGTCCTGCATTGCCAATGAGTTCATGACTGTTGCCAGCATGCCCATGTAATCGGCAGTTGCACGATCGATACCCGTCGCGGCTGCATCCGCGCCTCGCCAGATATTACCGCCGCCGATCACCACGGCCACCTGCACACCAAGCATGTGCACACGCTGAATCTCACTAGCTATATTCCGCACCTTCTCCGCATCAATACCATAGCCCCTGCGGGAACAGAGCGCCTCGCCACTCAATTTAAGCAGTATACGCTGATAGGCCAGAGATGAAGACTCTTGAGACATCTTATGTGATACTCCCATGCGCGAAAATCACTGTCAGGCCATCCATTCTGGATGGCCTAGATCTCTTCGCCCAGTGCAAAGCGACTGAAACGCCGCAATACAATATTCTCACCGGTTTCGGCGATCACCTTTTTCACAAGGTCGCCCACGATTACTGTCTCATCCTTCACCCAGGGCTGCATCATCAATACCTGCTCACCCAACACCTTCTTGAGCTTGTTGTCAATGACCTCGTCGCGCCTCGCTGGTGGGACACGTTCCATCGATGGCTCATCCAGAATCGCGTAACGGGCCTCTTCAACAACCTCGGCTGGCACGTCTTCAAAGTTGATATACTTGGGTGCGACGCCGGCGATTTGTAAGGCCAGGTCATTAGCCAGCTGGCGGAAACTCTGGCTGCGAGCAACAAAGTCGGTGCTGCAATTAAGCTCCAGCAATACTCCCAGGTTATGATTATGATGAACATAGGAGAAGATGCCGCCTTCTTTGGTCTCACGGCCAGCCGCCATCATTTTCTCGGCCTTGTGGCCACTTCTGGTTTCAAGCCATTTGACGGCTTCGTCCCAGCTTTTCGACTCGGCTAATGCCTTCTTACAATCGGCAAACGTCGCACCTGTCTGTTCACGCAACTTCTTGACGTCTGCAGCAGTGTAGTCCATAACTGTTAACTCCTCGATCTTATCGTACTCAGGCTCTTGATGAAAGTACAACCGCTTCTGTCCATCTTTTTTGGTCCCTGAGTGCTTGACAAAAATGATATAGTGTGATGTCGCTTTACAATACGATAGAAGCGGGAGATGGAACGCGATCCTATCTCCCGCCTCTGAGTTGCAGGTTTACCCAGCCCAGGCGCGTCCTGGGAACAATACATGCTGATCTTATGCCGGGCCGGGTAGAGCCACCGTTCCTACTTCGCCTCTTTCGCAACGAGTTCAGGTTCAGCAGCAGTTTCCAGGTTCTCTTCCAGCTTGTTCTCAACCGGAACTGGGAGAGATGTGTCCTCCGTTTCAGCAGCGGGCGAAACAGAGACCGGCTCACCCGCTGTCTCCTCCTCAACTTCTTGCGGCTCGGCATCCTTCTGCTGAGCTTCTAGTTCGCGACGTCCCTCGATGACAGCATCGGCGATTTTGGAACTCAGCAAGCGGACGGCACGAATGGCATCATCATTGGCAGGAATAGGGTAATCAATCTCATCAGGATCGCTGTTTGTATCAGCAAGAGCGATGATGGGGATTTCGAGGCGTCGAGCCTCTAATACGGCGGTGCGTTCCTTGCGTGTATCAATGATGAAGACTGCATTCGGCAGGCGCCGCATATCTTTGATACCGCCCAGGGTGCGCTCGAGGCGTGTTATGTCATCCTGCAAATGCTGCGCTTCTTTTTTGGGCAGGCGTTCGAAATCACCCCGATCACGGCGGGCTTCCAGGTCGCGCAAATAGCGGATGCGCAACTGAATGGTCTGGAAGTTGGTCAGCATACCACCCAACCAGCGCTGATTGACGTAGTACATGCCGCAACGCCTGGCCTCCTCCGCTACAGCTTCCTGCGCCTGCTTCTTGGTACCCACAAACAATATAGTCCCGCCCTGGGCGGCGAGTTGTTCAACAAACTTGTACGCCTCGTTCAGGCGCGTCACCGTCTGCTGCAGGTCGATGATATGGATGCCGTTGCGGTCTGTAAAGATAAACGGCGCCATCTTGGGATTCCAGCGACGGGTCTGGTGCCCGAAGTGTACGCCGGCCTCAAGAAGCTGCTTCATTGAGACAATGTTTGCCAAAAATCGGATCCTCCCTTTTTGTTCCTCCGCTCTTTTCTTATCAACGCAAGGGTTCCCATACATAGGTCATTGACCCCTACCTACCACCGTATCTCCAATTAGTTAGATCGAGGTGTACCAGGGCTTTCGTTGATCAAAGAGCGTGCGTATTTACATGATTGCATAAGCGAGAAAGTCGTCTCTCGCTAGCATGAGAGTATATCACAGAGCAGGAGAAGACGCAAGAAAATTAACGGGCAATAGCCTGGCGGGGCTTGCCCTCGCCAGGCTACCCTATCGCTTACTGGCAAGCGTCGCGATTGGAATAACTGCCGGCATCTCCGACTCGCGCATTAATCCATTGAAAGCAGCCACATCGGTATCGATGATCTCTTGCAGCCGCTGAATTTGCACATCGATACGCCCGGCAAGATCCGCATAGAGTTCGTACTGCTGTCGTGTAGGCGCAGCCTGGGCGCTGGCAACCACGCCGGCCAGCCACGCCAGTTTGCCATTGAGCTTGGCCGGAAAGTTCATCGTATCCTGGCGAGTCTTCGCCCTGGACTGGGTGAGTTCGTCCTCGATGGGCGACAGCTTCTCCTTCAGTGACCTGGCAGCACTGGACACTGCCTCGTGATCCTTCCTTTCACGCGTGCGTCTTTCCCAATCTTCCACCTGCTGGCGGATGTTTCTGAGCGTGTTAATAGCATCGTGAGTTTCCGAGAGCTTGTCCCGTACCTTCAGAAGCAATTTGAACTGGGAATCCAGGTCTTCCTGCGTAGCCGGTACTCGCGGGTCCTTCTGAACCTCGAAAGCCTCGGTAAGGGTCTGATCTGCAACCGTCAACTGTACGTGGTAGGTACCCGGAGCGGCGACCGGACCTGCCATCACTGCCTCGGATGCCACGTATCCATCTACTTTCTTTGGATCGGGATAGCGCGTATTCCAGAGAAAGCGGTTCATGCCAGCCTCTTTGGGCACACGGGGATCTTTTTTCTCTCTATCTTCCTCTTCATCCGGCGTCTCAGGCGGCGCGTCTTCCGCCTTTGGTGATTGACTCTGTGCCTGTTCGCTGGTGAAAGACTTGATCTGCTCACCCTGTGCATCAAGGAAAGTCAGCTTCACTTCACCCTCCGGCTTCTGTTTGAGAGAATAATACACCAGCACCCCATCAGGTGGATTCTCCCCGGCATTCAAGTTGCGATCTACCGTCTCCCCGCCGGGCTTCAGCTCGCGCCGGGCAGTAATCATAATATCACCCGTATTGCGATAGAAAATTCCGGGAGCAGATGCACGCGAGTACCCCCAACTGGTTATGAAGCGAACAGCGGGACGCGGCTTGAATAAGTAGACTGGGGCATCCTGTACCTGTTCGCTGATGTAACGCAGTGGCGTTATATCATCCAGAATCCAGAATGATCGCCCGTGGGTTGCTGCCACGAGGTCGGTATCCTTGATTACGAGGTCGTGGATAGGCACTGCCGGCAAGTTCAACCGCAGTGACTGCCAGTGTTCCCCGTCGTCAAACGAAACATGTACGCCGGTCTCGGTCCCGGCATATAACAGTCCCCGCCGAACCGGGTCTTCGCGAATTGCGCGCGTGAAGTCGTTCTCCGCAATGCCCGTTGTAATCTTCGTCCAGGTCGCCCCATAATCGTTGGTCTTGTAAAGGTAGGGATGAAAGTCGTCCAACTTATAGCGATTCGCAGCGACATAGGCGGTCGCGGGGTCATGAGGAGACGGCTCGATGATGCTGACGAGCGCCCACTCGGGTAAATCCGGGGGCGTTATATTCCTCCATGTCTCCCCGCCGTCCTGAGAGATGTGTAGCAGGCCATCATCCGAACCGGCCCAGAACAACCCGCGTTTTAGCGGTGATTCGGCAAAGGCGAAGATTGTGCAGTAGCATTCCGTGCCCGTGTTATCTCTCGTGGGTGGGCCGCCGGATGCTTCCATCTTCGTGATATCGTTGCGTGTAAGGTCCGGGCTGATAATTTGCCAGCTGTTCCCCTCGTCGGTTGAGCGGAATACATGGTTGCCAGTGACGTAGAGCACGTTTGGATCGTGAGGTGAGAGCAGGATTGGGAATGTCCACTGGAAGCGGTACTTCTGGTCCTTTGCCCCCCAGCCGGAAGCAAGCTCAGGCCATACGGCGATATTGCGTTCCTGGCGACTGCGGTGGTCATAGCGGGTAAGATACCCAAGATAGTTCCCGGCATACACAATATTGGTGTCATCAGGACGAACGGCGATGTAGCCGCTTTCTCCCCCTCCTACATCATAGATGTCGGATTGGGTAATACCTGCGAGAGCCGAACGGCTGGGCACGGTGATGGTCGAGTTGTCCTGTTGAGCGCCATAGACCCTATAAGGAACCTGATTATCAGTCGTTACATGGTACATCTCCGCCGTAGGCTGGTTGTAGATCGAGGACCAGCTAGCGCCGCCATTGAAGGACACACAGGCACCGCCGTCATTCCCCTCGATCATGCGCTGGGGGTCGTGCGGATCGATCCACAGATCATGATTATCTCCATGAGGCACCTGTACCTCGAAAAAGGTGCGTCCTCCATCGACCGACTTCCAGCACTGGACATTCAGTGCCCAGATAGTTTCTGGGTCCTTGGGATCAGCGTAGATGTGCTGGTAATACCACGGGCGTGCCCAGAGGTTACGATCCTCGCTCAACCTTTCCCAGTTCTCGCCGCCGTCATTGGATCGAAAGAGCGCGCCATCCTCCGCGTCGATGATAGCCCAGACACGGTCCTCTTTAGCGAGCGAGACAGCCAGGCCGATTTTCCCTAGCACTCCTGTCGGCAGGCCCGGTTTGCGCGTAATTTCAGTCCAGTTGTCGCCACCGTCGGTAGACTTGAAAATGCCACAGTCCTCGCCCCCGCTGACAAGCGTATACGGCTTGCGCTGAGCTTCCCAGATAGCTGCATATAGGATACGGGGGTTGTTCGGGTCCATGGCGAGGTCAATAGCCCCGGCTTTATCGCTGCGGAACAGGATCTGCTCCCAGATCTTGCCGCCATCGCGCGAACGATAGACTCCTCGCTCGGGATTCGGTCCATGCGCGTGTCCTAGTGCCGCGACATACACCAGGTCGGGATTTTGAGGATGGATGCGAACTTTAGCGATATTCCTGGTATCCGCCAGTCCCAGGTGTGTCCAGGTCTTGCCTCCATCAGTAGACTTGTACACGCCATCGCCGTGAGAGACATTGCCACGGATGGTCGTCTCGCCCATACCGGCATAGATCACGTTGGGATCAGAAGTCGAAACGGCAATTGCACCAACCGATGCGCGTTTAAAGAAGCCGTCGGACACATTTTCCCAGATGATGCCGCCATCGGTGGTCTTCCAGATGCCACCACCCGTCGAGCCAAAATAGAATACCTGCGTATGCACAGGATCGCCGGCCACTGCTACGACTCGCCCTCCACGAAATGGGCCGATCAGGCGCCATTGAAGCGAGTGCAGCATAGCAGAATCGATCACCGCAGCAGCCTCCTCGTCGGAGACTCGGGTTCCCCGGGGATTCACTGAGCCATTGTCTTTTTCCATAAAGCATAAACTCATTTCTATGCGCTCATCTTGCTATATGCGTGCGCTGAAGCAGCGGTCTATGCATACAGCCGCCAGGTTTGATGCAGATTGAGGTCAGCAATCGTGAGCGCAATCGATATGCCTCCCTTGTGGAGAGCACCTGTAAGAGGTGCTTGTAGCAAGTGTATCACAGCCCAGTGCTGCAAGACAAAATCAGTGGCCAGGAAAATATTATGTGCTATAATCTCTAGAGTCGCTTAGTCGAACAGAACAGCCGGAAAGAAACCTTGTTTGATCATGGCCTCTGGCAATCTAAATAGCGCAGATAATCCTCTGCCTTGCCATTATCATCGCTATCCAACAGGAAGTGCGTGGGCGAAAAGACTGCTTTCGATCGCGTCGCTCTGCTTGCTCATAGGCTTTTTGGCGAGCTGTGGTCAAATAACTGACGGGCAGGCAAGCAATACCGGCAGCTTGAAGACGGTAGCACAAGGGTCGCATGGACAGTTCACCTATGTCGCAATTGGAGCCTCCGACACCTTTGGGATTGGGACCGAAGATCCCTATTCAGAAAACTGGCCAACTGACCTGGCGGGAATGCTTGGCTCTAACGTCCACCTGATCAATCTCGGTATACCGGGAATTATTGTACATCAGGCGCTTAGCATAGAGCTTCCCATAGCCCTCGACTCGCATCCAGACCTCGTTACGATCTGGCTCGCGGTGAACGATCTCGTGGCTAATGTGCCGGTTGATAGTTACTCTCACGACCTGGACTTAATGCTAAGCCGTCTACAGGCCAGTGCCCCGCACGCGCGGATTCTTGTCGCGAATGTGCCGGATCTTACGCTCTTGCCTTATTTCAAAACGTATGACCCGCTGGTATTGCAGAGCCGCATTCAGGCATATAATGCAGCTATTGCCGGCATTGTGCAACAGCATCACGTCATCCTGGTCGATCTGACGCAGCAGAACTACAACCTCAAAGCTCATCCCGAATACATCAGTCGTCAGGACGGCCTGCATCCAACCGACCTCGGTTATATGCAAATTGCGAAAGTATTCTATACAGCCTTGCAACACGCCCAGGAACCGGCAAAAAAACCATGACACACCTATTCGGCATTCCACTCGACACACTCACAATCATTCTCGTGGTGATCACGCTGGTCATCATTGGTGGTGTAGGGTTGTTCG
>WNFO01011495.1_pt1 | contig 12898 bp, 8 predicted proteins | sample 5400251 | NCBI WGS metagenome assembly WNFO01 (sample SAMN13153354, study PRJNA577476) | soil metagenome | isolation source: 100 cm saprolite under Madrone tree | place: USA:California | collected 2016-06-14 | reverse complement strand
CAGGGTTCTTTTTCGGCTGGTGGGCACAAAGTCAAATCGCGCCGCCATCGGAGCGCGGGTAACAATCACCGGCGGGGGCATGACCCAGTTCAACGAAGTTCGAGGCGGGGGAAGCTATTTGTCGCAGAATGACCTGCGGATTCATTTTGGGCTGGGCGAAGCGAAAGTAATGGAGACGGTAACCATTCGATGGCCCGACGGAAATACGGAAACGCTGCGCAATGTCGGAGCCGACGCTATCTACACGATTACCGAGGGCCAAGGCATCACCGGCACACAACAACTGCCTCCTCCGACAACGGCTGACGCAACTCCGGCTAAACCGGCCAAGGCTGGAGCGTCTCCTTCCAGTTAACTGGCGTAGTTTTGCCATCTCAAATATCGGACGGGGACGCTGGAAACAGTTTGCAGGAATTCAGCGGGGCCTGGCGGTAGCAGGCGGCCTGGTTTCCGCTGGACGATCGCCTGAAGCAGAACCAGCGGATTTGGCGTGGTCGGCAGCCGCCTTAAGTTTCTGGAATTCCGCCATCTGGACGCGCGCCTTATCCTGAAGTCCCAGGCGGCTGTAAGCGAGTCCTAACTGGTAGTGAGTCTCGGGAACGTCCGGGCTGAGGACCACGGCCTGCTCAAAAGCCTGACGCGCCCGATCGAGGTTTCCCGTCTGGAGCGCCAGGGTACCAAGCTCGACTTGAGCGAGGGCATGCTGGGGATTATGACCGACGACGAACTCCATCTCGTTGATTGCGCCGGACAGATCACCGCGCTGCCGTGCAATCACTCCTTTGTAGTAATGCGCTTCGATTTCCTTCGGATCCTGTTGCAGGGCGCGCTCAATCTGCAACGACGCGGCCTCCATGTCGCCGTCATTCAAGAGGGTCATGCCCAGCATGACGTGTGCCGTAGCGTCGTCACGGACGGAAACAAGCTTTTCCATAATCGGCCGAGCGTCGTGCCATTCGAGATGATTGGCGAGCGCCGCGCCAAGGAGATAAATCGTGTCAGGGTCCGCAGGCTGCATTGAGTAGAGGTGACGGGCGGCCGTGACCGCCTTCGCGGCGTCCCTGGAACGCATCCGGGCAAGCACGAGATGACGAAGGGCTTCGAGATGGTCTGGTTGGAGCTCCAGCGCCTTGTCCAGCAGACTCGCTTCCCTTTTATAGTCCTTCGCCTGCGAGGCCAACCGTGCTGACTGGAACCAGGCCTCGAACAATTTGGGATTCAGTTTCGCGACGCGATTCAGCGTGAGTTCGGCCTGCGCGGGATCTCCCTGCCTCTCCTGGACACGCGCGAGAACCAACAAATACTCAGCAGCTAACTTTTGCTTTTCCGGGGCGGATTTCAGGAGTTCGCCGGCGTCGTCCACGAATCCATTTTCAACGAGGACGAGCGCGAACCGGGGAATGAGAGAGGGATCCGAAGGTGCGCCACGGAGGACCAGTGGAGCCAGAGCAGCCACTTTGTCCGGCTGGTGTAGCGCGAGAAAATCGGAAGCCAATACGGGCAAAGCCGCGGAGGGGCGCACGTCTACCGGGATGCTGTTAAGAATTTCAATGGAACGCTCGAACTTGCCGGTTTCTCCGTAGACGGTTCCCAGGGCGAGACTCGTCTTTACATCTCGTGGGTCCAGCTCGTGCGCCTTCTGGTAAGAGAGCTCGGCTTCGTCGCGGCGCCCCTGGAGAAGATAGAGCTCCCCAAGACTGCGATGGGCGGCGGGGTAGTCCGGCTTGATTGCCAGCACTCGCTTGAAGAGGGCCTCGGCTTCCGGAAAACGCTTCTGTTGCGTCCTGATCTTGCCGAGAAGGCTGATCGCCGGAGCGTTCTCCGGGTCGTCCGTCACAATTCCCCATAGCTGCTTTTCGGCCGACTCGAGTTCGCCGCGTTCGATGGCTTTTTGGATCTGAGCCAAACTCGGCGAAGTCTTGGTAACTTGCGGATTCGCTGCTCTGGCTGAAGGAAGGGCAACCGCAAACGTGATCATGAGGATGAAAGACAGTTTTCGGCCGGGGCATATGCTGCTGGTGGGATCAGTTCGGTTTTTCAGTGTCGCTCTCACTTGGGACCGGTGCCTTCTTATGTCTCAGTCTCTCATATTGCTGCAGCGTCGTTTCGGCATCCTGTGCGCGGCCCTGTCGCCGGTATGCAAGACTCAACTGGTAATAGGCATAGGGCTGCTCGGGGCCGAGGCGAACTGCGGTTTCGAGACGATCTGTCGCGGGTTTCAAGTCGCCCTTTTCGAGGAGCGCCTTGCCCAGCTCGTAGTACGGGTCGGCATCATTCGGTTTTTGGCGAACAACATCCGTAAGGAGTTCGATGGCCTCCGCTTGCTTGTGCTGCAAAAGCAGAACGTGCCCGAGGCGGTACTCGGCCGATGCGTCGCCCGGATTGGCCACCAGCTCCGCACGAAAGTCTTCTTCCGCCTGCTCTAGCTTGCCCTGGCGGAGGCGAATCATGCCACGACCGTAATTGGCCTCCGGCAATTTAGGATTTATTTCGAGAGCGCGCGAGAATTCCTTCAAGGCCTCGTCGTCTTCCTTGTTCTGGGCATGGGCTTCTCCAAGGAAAAGGTGGACCTCCGCCGCATTGGGGTTTTGCACCAGCATCCGCCGAAAAATCTCGTTTGCGCCGGTTGAGTCGCCGGTCTTCGCTAGTGAGGCGCCAGCCGCGTAAAGGAGACTGGGATTGTCGGGCAGGGCTGAAAGAATCGGGCGGAAAGTCTCCGCCGCCTTCGCGTAGTTTTTGGTCATGAAGTAGCTGAGAGCCAGCATTTGCCGTGCGCTGGAATCCCCGGGATTGGCGTGTACATGCCGCTGCAGCGGATCGACGGCCATCTCGTATTGGTTGGCGCGAAAACTGGCGATCCCCCAGTTGCGATCGAGAGCCTTGATGCCAGGGCTCCATTTCGCGGCTTCGGCGAAGAGGCCTGCCGCCTCGGGATAAGCACTCCTTTGGGCGTGAATCACGCCGAGGTTGTGATAGGCGTTTCCAAGAGCCTCCTGCAAGCCTGCGAGGTATTCCCGAGGAACCTCCGGCGTCTTGGCAATAGGCGTTGCCGGCATAAGCAGGGCCCGCATCTCCTTGCCCGAACTCAAGTTCGCCGACAGGCCATTCGGTCCCGTTTCGCCCTCGGCACGTCCCAGCTCGCGCGCAGTTTCCGATTCACGCTGGGCCTCGTTATGCCGCCCGAGGCTTTCGAATGCCTTCGATAATGCTTCGTGGGCGGGTTGGGCGGCTCTGGAAGCGCTCCCATAGAGCTGGATCGCTTTTTCGAGCTGGGGGACGGCTTCCTTGCTTTTTCCGGCCTGGAGGCGGGCTTGGCCCAGGTAGAAAAATGCCTCCGGGCTATCGGGGAGGAACTGGATGGCTTTGGCCAGTTCCTGCTCTGCGAGTGCGAACTCATGCTGTTTGAAGTGAATGACGCCCAAATTGTAGTGGCTGGAGTAGTCCTCCGGGTTGCGAAGGAGCTCGGCTTCAAATTCGCGGCGCGCCTCGGGTAACGCCGCATCCCCTCGATCGAGCAGGTGCACGATGCCGAGATAGGAGTGGGCCCTGGCCACATTTGGACTTAGCGCTAGCGCCTTGCGGAATTCCACAGCGGCCAAGTCAAACTGGCCGCCTTCGCGATAGGCTTGGCCGATAAGCACGTGTAACTGGGCCGAAGATCCCAGCGAAACAAGGATCTCGTCAAAGACGTTCGCCGCCTCCTGCAGTTTGTCGAGCTTGAGGTAGGTGAGCGCGAGACTGTAAGCGACATCGGTGTCTGAACTCTCGGCCAAGGCGGCTTTCAGCTGCTCGGCCGCCGCACTGTAGTCACCCTGCAGGAATAGGAGCTTCCCCAAGAGATTCCTTGCGGGGAGCTGGTGCTGGTCATTGGCCAGAACGGATCTCAGGATGATCTTTGCACTCGCCAGATCGCCCGAGCGGAAGTCTACAGAGGCGAGGCTCATTTGAGCTTCCACATCGGAAGGATCGGCTACCGCCGCGGATTGCAAGAGGTTAAGCGCCTGTTGATCGTCCTTGGCCAGGACGCGAAGAGCAGCCAGCCGCTGAAGCGCCAGGGAGATGACGCGGCGATACTCAGTCTCCGCGGCGTTGAGGTCGCCAGCCAGTTGGAATGTTTCTGCGGCGCGGTAGTGCTCTTCGACAGGATCTTTTGCTAGCGCTGCATTGCCGGAGGGCGACGGCTGACGCTGCGCCTGCTTCCGCGGCGCGGCAGGTTTAGACGCGGGCTTTTCCTGCGCCCACCCGGCAGGAGATAAGAGGAGAATACAAAAAGAGACCAGGGACACAAGGAAACGACTAAACCGGAAGGATTTTGGGGATACCTGGAGACGCATCAAACGGGCCTCAAAGGAGCAGTATAAGTAAAAAGGCGGGGCTTGACGATTGTCAAGCCCCGCCGGAATGTGAGTATGGAAGCAGTTGTCAGAAGATCAGCTTGAGAGCGTACTGAATCTCCCGGTTGCCGATGTTGCTCGGGGTGTCGGCTACGCCAAAGCTGCTGTTGCCTAGGGCACACTTAGTGGCGCCCTGAACTCCGCCGGCGTCACAAGCATACGTGTTGTTCTGAATTATTCCTCCGTTCATGTTGAAGTTCACATTCGTATTGCGGAACATTGGATGATTAAACAGGTTGAAGAACTCCAGGCGGAATTGAAGTTTAGCTTTCTCGCCGAACATTTTGACGCCGTGGAGCGGTAGATTCCAGTTCTTGTTGACGGAGAAATCCACGGAGGCGACTCCCGGTCCCTCGCATGCGCCAGGTCCGGCGTTGGGATATCCGCCCAGATGGAAGCCGTTGTAAGTGTAGGCCGCAGTATTTAGCCATTGAGTCCGGGGCCCACTAGAAAGGTGGCAGGGCTGGCTTAAGTCGCGGTTGGGAGCAGAGGCGTACCTAGCGGCATTGCCGATACCCCACGGATTGCCGCTAAAGAACCCGAACTTGCCAGTCGCTGAACAGTCATTGGTGGTTCCCGATGCATGTTGAACGACGTCGAGGTCGCAGACTCCGTTCATACCGCTCTCGTTGATCCTCAATGCCGCGCCTTTGAAGAAATTCATGATCGTGCTGGCTTCCCAACCACCCACGACCCCCTTCACAAAGGCGTTCTGATTTTCGAAGGCGGGCAGATTGAATATGAAGCTGGCATTGAAGACATGACGGCGGTCGAAATCCGCTGGGCCCCGACCAGCCCTTGGATTATAGGCATCGACTATGCCGGTGTTGGTGTCCACATACTCAAGTGTTGTATCGGTTAGATTCTTCGACCAGGTATAGCTCGCCTGGAATTGCGAGTTGTGCGAAATCCTGGTCTGGAACATCGTCTGTAAGGAGTGATAGATGGAATCGCCCCTGTGATTCCACTGGGCCAAAGCAGGGAGCCCGCTGGTAAAGGGCAGCAAAGCGCTTTGCCCTGCGGTGTTGCCCACCAGTCCGTCGTTGATATAGGTAAGGCGGTCCTGGGGCCTAACTTCGTTGAGAAATTGGGAGGAGTTCAGATGGATGCCGCGCAAGGCCACCCAGCCGACTTCCAGCTTCGAGTTTTTCCATAACTCCGTTTCCGTCGTGAGATTCCATTGCCAGCTGTTGGCCACGTGGTCGTTGTTTTCAATGCTCTGCTTTGGACCGCCACCGGCTCCCCAGTCAAAGAGGTCAACCCCGACGGTTCGCGTGGTTAAATCGAGCTGACGTTCGCCGCCGGGAGCGATCGCTACTGGAGCGTTGTTGGACTCGATTCTGACCAAGATCCCGACGGGATCGCGTGAGAAGAACTGCCCGATGCCGGCACGCAGGGCAAATCTGCCGGTGCCAAAGACATCCCAAGCGATGCCGAGACGAGGGGCAATCAGGTGATAATTGCTGGGCGCCAACGAGCGGTTTGTTCCGATCGTGCCGCCGGTACCCGGTGGACAAGTATTCTTTGAACCCGCAGGCAAAAGAATGCCGTTGCAAGCCGCGCCCCCGAGTGAGGCCACATAGAGATCTGGACGGAAAATGGCGTAGTTGTTGTTGGCGTCATATACGGGAGGCGTGAACGACCAGCGGAAGCCGTATTCCAAGGTCAAGCGAGAGCGGGCTTTCCAGCTATCACCGACGTAGAACTCCAGGTCGCTCCAGCGAGCCAGCGCAGTACCATTCTTGACATTCTCGCCGTAGCCCCAGTTGATGCCCCGGACCAAATAGTCGCCGTATTGGTTGCCGGTGGTGCCGTTCCACTGGGACGTACCATGACCCGTAGAACCCCACAGGCCGCCATTGTCGCTGCCGGTTTCCTCATCCTTCTTATTCTTGCTGTAATAAATACCAGTTCTCAGGATGTGCTTCCCCATCACCTTGGAAAAGTCGTCCTTCCAGGTGAACAGATCTTGTCCGTTGTGCCAAGGTCCAAAGTGCCCGGTGAAGCCGCTGGGCCCGCCGCACCAGCACAGCGGCTCGGCCGTGCCGGCGCCATGCAGCTTGCCACTCTGCGGGAATACAGTCGGAAAGGCTGCCTTGATGGTGTCGTTCAGCGCGGGTGTGTCTCCACCGAGAGCGAGATTAATCCGGTTCGCCGACCAGGAAAATGTGAAATCGTTGGTTGCGCTGCTGCCGAGGGTGGTGGTCAATTTGGCAATGGCGACCTTGCCGGGCTGGTCCCAGGAATCGCTGATCGCGGGAAACGCCTGCTCGCCCCAGAGACCGCCTTCGGCGTCCGAATGCAACGGGTTTTTCCACGAATCTGAGGTGTAGCGCAGCGTCAGCACGGTGCTCCTGGTAATATTGATGTCGCCGCGCACATTCTCTTCGCGCCAGTCGACCGGGATTGTCACACCTTGAACCCAGTTCTTAACGCAGGGATTGGACCGATTGGGTTCAGGAAACTGCGAAAGGTAAGCTTGGCCAGCGGGGCTCAGACGAGCGGGATCGATCACGTTGGTCTGACCGTTGAATGTAAATGAGGCGTTATTGTTAAAGGGATCCTTCGGTATTTGGTTCGGGCAACCGGCCGCGACCATGTCCCGGTAGTCGCCGGCTCTCTCAGCCAATGTGGGGATTTGCACGGAGCGTACCCGAGCGCGCTTCTCCTTATTCCATTCTTCCGACCAGAAAAAGAATACTTTGTCCTTTTTGATGGGTCCGCCAATCGTGTAGCCATAGTCATTGCGGCGGAGCAGTTGCTTGTGATCCGTTGAAAGAAGTTGAGTACTCTTAGCAATCAGTGCATCGTTGCGGCCGAAATAGAACACACTGCCATGGAAATCGTTGCCACCGCCGCGAGTTACGATGTTGATCTGCGCGCCTCCCGCACCGCCGAATTCCGGCCCATAGCTATTGCGGAGAATCTTGAATTCCTCAATGGCGTCAATGGAAGGATAAACCAAGATGGTGCGCTGAGAGCCGATGTCATTATTATTGGCTCCATCCACACGCCACTGATTGGCGTTGGCGGGCGCGCCGCTGAAGGAAATATCCACACCGGCGAGAAGCCCTTTGTTCTTGGGGTCGAAGTTCTCTGCGACCGCGACGCCTGGCATCATCGTGGTCAACTGGACAAAGTTGCGGCCGTTCAAAGGCAACTCACGCACCTGTTCCCCGGTAACGAGGTTGCCCACAACACCCGTCTGCGTTTCGACCTGCACCGCAGAGGCCTGCACTTCCACAGTTTCCACCATGCCGCCCACGGGCATTTTGATGGTGACATTGTTAAGGTCGGCGACGTGCGCTTCGACGCCTTTTTGCTCTACCTTTTTAAAGCCTTGTTTCGTGACGGTGATGTTGTATACGCCGGGCGAGAGCTCCGGGAAGCTGAAATTTCCCTCGGAGTTGGTCGTCGCGGTACGCACCGATCCCGTCTGCGTGGAAGTGATCGTCACGCTGGCGCCTGCGACTACTGCGCCACTAGTATCGGTCACCACGCCGGTGATGTGCGACAGCGGCGGGAACAAACGCAAGCAAGGAGATAATCAATGTTGCAAATATGAAATATCGCAAATTGCGCATGGGCAACCCCCGATGATTAATTCTTTTGATGTGAACCCCTAATTGTTTTGCACTATAGACCCAGCACGGGAGTGCTTGTCAAGCAAAAAATAACGATATTCTACGGATCATGTTGGAAAACTTCGTGGGGGTAGCCCCTTCCGCCGTCGGGCCAACCAAGAGAACCCCGGTTTAAGCCGACATTCCAAAATTTGTAGACTTGTTTGGCTCGGAGGGCCGCAGAGGCAAAGGCGCAAGCCAGGAACTCAGATTAAGGCTTGGCTTTTCAGTGCCGCCGACTCATTCCACAACGAACTGGCTCTGCTGTGAAAGCGAGGTATTCCGAACCAGATCGCGGACCAGGGCCTGCAGGGTGTAGTTGCCGGCATGGAGTGACTTCAAGTCGTACTCCGCGAGAACTAGTACCGCATTGGGAGACGGACCGGATAGAGACTGAATGTTTTCCGCCGACGCGGCTTTGACAATCTCATTGCCGGACTTCAAGGTGAATGCCACACCCAGCCGTGGCTTTTTTGTCTGCGGGTCCAATGAAAGGTCATTGGCAGCAAAATAGACGATGACCTTGGTCGACGAAGGGAACCGGGACTTGGTCGGCTGGCGCAGCCGCACATTCATGAAGCAGAGCGAATCGGAAGGATCCGAACAGGTAGCCTGTTCAGCCCGATCGGACACCAGAATGCTTGTAAGGCGGAATCCTGCCCCCGCAGGATCAGGTACGTCAATAGTTGTTCCTCCCCTCGCAAACGCCGTGTTCGACAATTGAAGAATTGCTTCGACGGAGACCGACTGTGGATCAGCGACCAGAAGTTGGCTCCGGACCGTCACCAGTGTCTTCTCGAAATCACTCTTTTCTTTGTCATTAAGCTGGACACTCCAACCGCGCTGGGAGACGGACAACAAATTATGATGGGCGTCGCGCGCCACCAAGACCAGAGTCATCGCTGCTTTATATTCTTGCCCCTCCTTTTCCAGGGGAATCCGATTCGCGGGAAAAGAAACTGTCACAGGAGCAGTGTAGCGACCGTCAGGAGCCAAGAGTAGATCAGCAAATACGTCGGGCACGGACGACGACTTCATGGATCCATTTTGAAAGCCGGCAATGAGCTGAGCCGCGATCGGAGTCATGGCAACAGCCTGTCCGCGAGGAGTGGCCCAGTATCCCTTGCGATAGCGAAGTTGGTGTCCATGCTGCAGAAGTTCTATTTTGATGCTGTGAAATTTGCCGTCAAATTCACTTTTTGCAGGCAGATAGGCCAAGGTGTAGTAGTCGCGGCCGTCGTCCAGAACTTTGCTGAAGGCGGGGAGCAGGTCGTTCGTGCGCTTGACCATGAGCCCGCCCGTCGTGTCGGCCAGCCATTCCAGTTGGTCACCCCGGCTCAAATTTCCAACGGTCTTAATCCTGTCAAACTTAGTCTCGCCGCCGCGCTGCCCGACGTTTGAGCCAGGGGCGCCAGCAGCCGCCATGCGCGAGGCCATGGTATCGGTGGGCCTGCCGCCGGCCCCATAGGGATTGATTTCGATACCTTCCGGATCAATAACGTAAATGGATACATTCGCGCGGTTGGCGGCGTCGGCGACTGCCTCCATTTCCTGTTTGGCATCGTCGGAATACAGAAAACCTTCCGAAAAGAGGACCACGTTTTTTCGTCCGGGCATGTCCCGGTACGCCAAACAGATCGCACGCAGCGCCGCAAAAACCGCTCGTGCCTGAAAGGTGTTCTGCATGTTGAGGTAGGTCCGCATGGTGTCAATCTGGCGTTCCATCATCATGGCCATGTTGTTAGCTGGTCCAGAACCGCCCCCCGGACCGCCGCTACCGCCCTGTAGGTCTCCTGCGATAGCTCCAAGCGCTGTCTCGGGGTGCGCTTGCCGGTATAAATCATTGATTTCTTCTTGGGCGACTGCACGGTCCGAACCGCTAAAGGTACCGCCGCTGCGGCGCGTCTCGATACGCTGAAGCGTCTCACGCGCCTTCTGAAGGTCATTGGTGAATGGTAGGGCCATGTGCAGACTCTGGTCGATATAGTAGATCGCGACATAATCGCCAGTTCCCAAAGTCTTATCCAAGTAGTGAAGCACCGCGTCGGAGGATGTCTTGGTATTGGCGGGGCGGTTGTCCGCCAAATCAAGCACCACGGTGAGAAGGTGGGGCTCGGATGGCGACTTCGCCGGACCTGGCTGCGGGGCAGGTTTCAGATTCGCGTCGGAACCCGCCACGACCGCTGGGGACGAAGAGTCCGAGGTTGAACCGGCAGACGGCGTAAATCCAATAATCTTCTGAGGCACTCCATCCTCGTAAACCTTGAAATCTTCAGCGGTCAATCCCTGCACATGACGGCCATGACGGTCCGTCACGATCAGATCGACGACCACGTTGACAGCCTGGACTTTGATGTTTGAATCGGCGGTTTTTTCCTGCGTCAAAATCGAGGGTACCGCGCAGAACACCAGGAATGCCGATGCCACGATGATTCGCACGAGATTGCGATTTCCCAGCATGTTACGCACCTCCCTTGTCTATTCCGAGGAAACTTTTCGAATGAGACAGAATTTCCATTTTTGATTCCACGGGCGGGCAGTAATATACACCCGCGCGCTTCCCTCCGGAAGACACGTTGGATTCCTGCGGCGTTCGGCCTCAGCGAGCCGCGAAACGGGCACCTCCAAACTTCGACGCCGGAATAGCCACTACCCGGTGCGAGTCTTCCGAAACCTAAAGGACGCCAGCAAGCTCTAGAGAGATTCGAATGGCTGGTGTCCCCGATTCTCCCAAGATTCGAGTGCCACGGTGTGTGAAGCGAATTCGCATGACGGTTGGAGAGTTATGGCGCGCCTGGCGCGATTCGGACGCTCGGCACCTGGTTCCGGAAACCTATGTTCAATCTCCGAATCGTCCTGTATTGACAAGTGGATGCTAGTTTGGTTATGGCGGACCCGGTGAGACTCGAACTCACAACCTTCAGCTCCGGAGGCTGACGCGCTATCCATTACGCTACGGGTCCAAATTTGTCCGACGCTCAGATCACCCATCATTCTATCCGTTATAGATGGCTTGCGCTAGCGCGCATTCGCGGGGCGAGATGAGCGTACCTGTTCATCCCTTCGCGCGAGATCGAATGTCTCTTGCGAGTTTTTCAATCTCTTCCGTTTTCTTTAGCAGGGCCAGGGAGAGCACCTGCGCCGAATCCGTCTTTTCGACTTCGTTTTTCAATTCGCCGGCCAATTGGAAAAGGCGCTGGACACTTTTCTTGATGTCCTTCTGGTTCGCCTCAAGGATCGTCTTGGTGCCGACTTTGGGCGCATCGGGGTCATCGTCTTTGTCTGTTAAGGAAGGATGGCGCTTCTGCACTGGCGTCGGAGCCTGAGCGGCCGCCGAGCCTGCCAGTATTCCCAGTGGGACGCCAAGCGCCCAAAGAGCGATCATGAATTTGCGTCTAGAATTCCTCATGGAACCCCCGGGTCCGCACCATTTCCGTCGGCGCAGGCGACAACAGTTTACCTAACCACTTCCAATGTTATACTCGCTCCCTCGTAAAGAATATGTCTAGCCTCTTCACGCATTGGTCTGAGTTTACGCCCCGCAACATTCTCCACCTTCTCGGCATTTTTATCATTGCCCTGCTCGTGAACCGGCTGCTGCGGGCGGTGACGAACCTGCTGATCAAACACGCCTCAACGCCGGCGCGAACAGCCCAACTCCGGGAGCAACAGACGCGAACGATGGCGGGGGTTCTCTACGCAGCAGCCAGCAAGGTAATCTGGGGAATCGCCCTACTGACTGCATTGCCGGAATTCGGCATCAATGTCGCGCCTGTCGCAGCGGTTGCCGGTCTGGCGAGCGTGGCGGTGGGTTTCGGCGCACAGAATCTGATACGCGACATTATCACCGGCTTTTATATCGTGCTTGAAGATCAATTCGGCGTCGGTGACACGATCCAAGTCGGAGACACGGTCGGGAGGGTGGAACACCTCACGCTACGGCGGACGGTGGTGCGCGATGCGCGCGGCGCATTGGTGACGATCGCCAATGGCGAGATCCGAACGGTGAGCAACCTCAGCCGGGACTGGTCGCAGGCCTTCGTGGATGTATCCTTCGCGCCGGAAATTCCGCTCGACAAACTGCTGCAGACGCTCGAAGCCGCAGCATCGGAACTGCGCGGTGACCCGGCATGGTCGCAGGCCCTGGTAGACGGGCCGCGTCTCCTGGGGGTGCAAAACCTCGATCGCAACGCTTCGACGGTGCGCCTGCAGGTGCGGACCGCGCCCACGCGCCAGGATGAAGTTGCACGAGAGCTGCGGCGCCGCATCCAAATAGAGTTGCAGCGGCAGGGGATTCCCCTGTCGAGCGTACAACGCATTGAACTGGCCAACGCTTCTACTTCCCTGCAGGAAGCGGTCCGGCCGGGTTCGGCGAACTAGGGCAAGGAGGAATCCCCATGTCCCAGATTACCTACGATGAAGTGAACCTGATGCTGCGCCTGTACGACATGCGGCGCGAGTCGCGTCTCCGCCAGGCGCGAGCCTGGTTCACCGAGCACTTTCATCCCGAATCGCCCGAAGAGATGATGCAAAGGTATCCGCAAGGCAGCGAGGAAAACACGTACATTCGCATGGTCATCAGCTACTGGGACATGGTGGCCGGGATCGTGAACCGCGGCCTGATCAATGACGAACTATTTTTCGACAGTAACGGCGAAATCTGGGTGGTGTGGGACCGCATGCGGTCGATCGTCCCGACGTGGCGAGCCGCTTTCAAGAACCCCCATCTCTTCGAGAACATAGAAAATACCTGCAAGCGGCTGGAAGTCTGGCGTGAGAAGCGCGCGCCCGGATCATCGGCGGCGATGCGGCAAATGATGGGGCAGGCAAAACTGAAAACGAAGGCCCCCTAGTTTTAGGAACCCGGAGAGTCTGCAGACG
>WNFO01005604.1_pt1 | contig 12901 bp, 10 predicted proteins | sample 5400251 | NCBI WGS metagenome assembly WNFO01 (sample SAMN13153354, study PRJNA577476) | soil metagenome | isolation source: 100 cm saprolite under Madrone tree | place: USA:California | collected 2016-06-14 | reverse complement strand
GCCGGCCGCCTCATGCGCGAGGAATGGTCCTTCCGCAAGCGAAACTTGCCCACCATCTCCACGAAGACCATCGACCGCGTCATCGAAAACGCCCGCCGCAACGGCGCCCTTGCGGGCAAAGTCTGCGGCGCGGGTGGTGGAGGCTGCGTGGTTTTGCTCGTCGAACCAGACGCCCGCGAACGCGTGGAAACGGCCATTCACGAGTCCGGTGGCCAAGTTCTACCAATGACGATTGACCGCCAGGGCGTCCAAGTCGTCTCCCGCTAAGGTTTTGGCGACAATGCAAGCCCAATAGCACATTTCCGCCCGATAAGAGGCAGGAAGGGGGTGCGTCCCGTATTGTGCGAGGCACCTGTTCAGCGGCCTCGGAGCATCGTAGAATAGGGAAAGCCGGTCCAGACCTCTCGGGCCGCTCGTGTATGACGAACTGGCTCGCTCTATCGCTGACGTTATTGCTCTTTGCCGACGCGGATGTCCCGCGGGTCAACAGCCTTCGCCCGCCCGCCAATCCCACACCCAGCTTTCCCGCCGATGACGAGATTCCACTTTTCCCAAGCGCAGCTTCGGACAACCCGCAGTCTCAGAGCCAATCGCAGTCGAAAAGCCCGCCCGCAGCGAAAAGCACCACGCTACAGGATTCTTCCAAACTCGAATTAATCCGCTACGTCTCCGGCGAATTTGCCAAAGCCATCAAGCCCCTGCCCGCGGGCAAAGAAGGCTTCCACCTCAGTGTGGGGAAAGCCCTGCAGGCCGAACAGCTCGATCGCGCCGTTGCTACCCACGGCCCGGCTGTCAATACCGGTGATAACGTGCAAATCACCAAGCTCGAATTTCGCGATCATCAAATCGTCGTCGATGTGAACGGTGGTGGCCGCGGCAAAAGACATTGGCGCGATCACCTCCAAATCGGCATCGGTGGCGCGGGTTATCCCCCGACGCAGACAAGCACGAATCAGGATCCTGGCCCGCCGGGGATGCAGCCCGGCATGGGCAGCACCATTTTCCTGGATTTCAACAAATCGCTGCCGGACCTGACTCCTGACGAATTGAAGCAGCTTCTTTCGCCCTTCTTGAATTTTGCGAAAGAGCGTTCCGCGGCGGTGCAATGGTTCGACACACTGCCGCCGGAAATGAAGAAGGCCATTCAGGACCGCAAGCCTGTAGTGGGCATGGACCGTGAAGAGCTCGTGGCCGCTATCGGCAAGCCGGACCACAAAGTCCGCGAGCGCGATTCAGAAGGCAACGATATCGAAGACTGGATTTACGGCCAGCCCCCCTCGAAAACCGTCTTTGTCCGCTTCCAGGGTGAGCGCGTCACCAGCATCAAACAGTTTCCGCAGTAATCCTTATCCTTCAATCTTTATTCTCGAGGTTGCGTCACAGGTGGCCACTCCAAGACCACAATTCTTCCGTCTGCTTCCCGTTCAAGTGTTGGGGCGTAGAGCCCAAGCTGCTGCCTTCTCCACCACAGCCCTTGCGAATGTCTTTCTGTTGGCGTTGTGAACCAATATCGCCAGATCACGGCGCGCACTTGGCGTGGCGAAGCGTGCGGAAACGCGTTCCCCGCGAAAAGCAGCAGCACGTCGCTATCGCCGCGCAGCAGACTCTGCTCTGTTCGAACAACGATGGGCTCCTGCCGCCACGAACTGAGCGACGCAAACCACAAATTCCAATCGAACCGCGGCTGATATGGCGCGTAAATCCCCGGCGCTTTGCTTGGATCCTGCGGTTTGAATCGAAATGGATACACCAGCCACGTTTGTCCATCGTCCGAGCCCTGAAACTCGATTTCGAAGCGCCCGCGAGTCATCACCGCGAACAATCCGTAGCGATTTGCGATGCGAAACGGCTCGAGCGCCGAAACCGGCGAAGTTGGCAGCGGGAGAGGTTTCACCATCCAAACCATTTCTGCCAGCGTCACGTAGTAAATCCAGGTGAGCATCACGGCCGTCAATGCCAGCTTCAGGGCTGAGAATTGCTCGCGAAATTTCTTTCGCCATTTGTTTTCTGGAATAGGAGCGGCCAGTGGCTTGGCCTCTTTGGTGGCGAGATAACTCTCTTTCATGAATCGCGGCAAGTACGGCAACACGAACTGATCGTGGAGCAACAGAAACCCCAGCGCAAGTACGAGGTAATTCAGAAACGTGTAATTCGCCGAAAGAATGATCCCGATTTGCCACGGTGTTACGATGAAAAAACAAACGATTCGAATGCGCCGTGGCAAAAACATCATCCAAGCGAGCACGAGTTCCAGCGCCAGCGTTCCAAACGACATCACCGCATGAAACCCATGCGGCAGATGCTGCATATACCAGCCAATCCACGTCGGCAGCGGGCCGTTCTGGTAATACTCGTCGAGCGCCGTGAAGTTCCGCCACTGCGGGTCGCCGCCCATGATCTTCGCAATGCCCGATTCGAAATAAATCCGGAAGCCTTCCCAAACCAACAGAAACAGGCTTGCGCGCGATGGCCTGCTTTCCTCCCCCCACCCCGGCCGAAAACCTGCCGGCGCGAAAAACATCGCGATAAATCCCGCCTCCAGCAACATTCCATCCGATTGGTAGCCGGAAAACTCCTGCGCCGCACTCACAAAAGAAAGAAAGCACACGGAACAAATTGCCAGCATCCCGCGCGGCCACAAATTCAAAACCAGCAGCAGCGACGCAATCATCCCCACCCAGCAAATTCCGGCAAGCACGTGAGCACTGCTCGAAAACCACAGCAGCGTCGGCGCATACCAGTAAGCCGCGTGGCCAAATCGTTCCGCCACCGCCTGCAGGTATTCGCCGGCAGGAAGAATTCCGTGCGGCCCAATCAATCCGCGAATCTGAAATACCAGCGAGAAAAACGCCGAGTAATAGATGAGGCCAAGAGCGCGCAGAAAAATCCAGCGGGGAAGCAGGCGGTCCGAAGCGCCGCGCTCCGAGTCGAACAGCCAGCGCAGGCCAGTTGCAAGTGTCCACTCCATGGCGGACCGCCATTATAGCGGGTAAATCTGAGTATGTGCTTCTGCGCGTTGACTTTTGTCCGCGCAACCCATAGCATTTTCTGTTCACCCGCGGCCGTCTCGCGCTCCTGCGCAGCCGCACTATCTGACACTCCATCGGAGGAAGTAATGCCCATCAAGGTTGGCATCAACGGCTTCGGCCGCATCGGTCGCAACATCGTGCGCACCGCGCTCGACGACAAGGACATTCAATTCGTCGCTGTTAACGACATCACGGATTCAAAGACGCTGGCGCACCTTTTGAAATACGACTCGGTCCTTGGCAATCTGCCCCATAACGTCACGCATAGTGAGGACACCATCTCCGTCGAAGGCAAGGGCTTTAAAGTTTTCAAGGTGAAAGATCCCGCCGAGATTGACTGGGCCTCCGTCGGCGCGGACATCGTGATCGAGTCCACCGGCCTCTTTACCAAGGGCGTGGACGCCAAGAAGCACCTCCGCGCGCCGGTAAAAAAAGTCATCATCTCCGCGCCTGCGGACGGTCCCGATGCCACTTTCGTCCTCGGCGTGAACGACAAGACGTACGATCCTGCGAAACATCACATCATTTCGAACGCTTCATGCACCACCAACTGTCTCGCTCCTGTCGCCAAAGTTCTGCACGACACTTTCGGCATCCACAGCGGCACCATGACCACCATCCACTCCTACACCAACGACCAGAAACTCTTGGATCTCCCGCACAAGGATCTCCGCCGCGCCCGTGCCGCCGCTATCAACATGATTCCTAGTTCAACCGGCGCCGCCAAAGCCCTCCACCTTGTTATTCCCGAACTAAAGGGCAAGCTTGACGGCTATGCCATGCGTGTACCCACTCCGAACGTCAGCGTCGTGGACCTCACCGTTTTCGTCGATAAGCCGGCCACCAAAGATGCCGTCAATGCTGCTCTGAAGGGCGCAGCAAATGGTCCCATGAAGGGCATCCTCGGCTACACTGAAGAAGAACTCGTTTCTTGTGATTTCAAAGGCAATTCGAATTCTTCCATCGTCGACTCCGAATACACCAAAGTCGTCGGCGACCGCTGCGTCAAAGTATTGGCCTGGTACGACAACGAGTGGGGTTACTCCTGCCGGTGCCGCGACTTGATCAAGCTCCTGGCCTCCAAATTCTGAGGAAGGTTTTAAGTAATCAGTATTCAGTTCTCGGCAAGAGCAAAAGATAGTTAGGAAGTATTTCTTCTCTCGCTGAATACTGATCGCTGAATTCTGAGAACTTCGACCATGAACAAACTCACCATCGACGACCTCGACCTTCGCGGCAAGCGCGTGTTCATCCGCGTAGACTTCAATGTTCCGATCAAAGATGGCGTGGTTACCGATGGCACGCGCATTTGGGAGTCGACGCCCACAATCCGCCTCGCCATTCAAAAAGGTGGCCGCATCATTCTCGCTTCGCATCTCGGCCGCCCCAAGGGTCGCCCCGATCCGAAATATTCGCTCCTGCCGGTTTCGAAGATGCTAGAACAACTCGTCGGCCGGCCTGTCCGGTTTTCTTCCGACTGTGTAGGCGCTGTTCCGGAGTCAAAGAGTAAATCACTCGCTGACGGCGACATTCTTCTCCTCGAAAATGTCCGCTTTCATCCCGAGGAAGAAAAAAACGACGAAGTTTTTTCGAAGCGACTGGCGGCGCTTTGCGACGGCCTTTTCATCTGCGATGCGTTCGGCTCCGCGCATCGTGCGCATGCTTCCGTGGTCGGCATCACGCGCTTCGTCAAACAATCCGCCGCCGGCTTACTTATGGAGAAAGAACTCACCTATCTAGGTAATGCGGTGACAAATCCCGTGCGACCCTTCGTGGCGATTTTGGGCGGCGCCAAAGTCAGCGACAAAATCGAAGTCGTTGAAAATCTCATGAAAATCTCCGACGCCATGCTCATCGGCGGCGGCATGGCCTACACTTTTCTAAAAGCCGAAGGCCATCCTATCGGTAAGTCCATCGTCGAGGACGACAAGCTCGACCTTGCTCGTCGCCTTCGCACCGAAGCGCAGGAGAAAAAATTCCCGCTGCTCTTGCCCGTCGATCACATCATCGGCGCCGAATTCAAAGCCGACACCTCCACAAAAACAGTTTCAATCCACGATACTCCCGACGGATGGATGGGCCTCGACATCGGCCCCAAAACGATCGAAACCTATCGCCAGAAAATTGCATCCGCCAAAACCATCGTCTGGAACGGCCCCATGGGAGTATTCGAAATGCCTGCCTTCGCAAAAGGCACTCTTGAAATCGCCAAGGCCGTCGCCGCCGCTACCATCGCCGGTGCCACATCTATTGTCGGTGGCGGCGATTCCGTGGCCGCCGTCCATCAATCTGGTGTTTCGAATCAAATTTCACACATCTCCACGGGTGGCGGCGCCTCCCTCGAATTTCTCGGCGGACGCAAACTTCCCGGCGTCGAGGCCCTCACCAACAAATGACTCCTATCTTTCTCTGCGAACCCTCTGCGTTCCCAGCGTCCCTGCGCTATCTTTTGTTTCTTTGGAGGCCTTAATGCGACGCCGCGTAATCGCCGGCAATTGGAAAATGTACAAAACGCTAGCGGATACTCGCGCGTTTTTCACCTCCTTCCTCCCGCTGGTTGCTAACTCAAAGCATTGCGACGTGGTAGTTGCCCCGCCATTCACAGCCATATCCACCGCATTCGAATGCGGCAAAGGCTCCAACGTCGCCATCGCTGCCCAAAACGTCTCCTGGAGCAAAGAGGGCGCATTCACGGGTGAGGTTTCCGCTCCCATGCTTGCCGAAGCCGGTTGCCGCTACGTCATCATTGGCCACTCCGAGCGCCGGCAGCTTTTTCGCGAGACGGATGACAACGTCGCCAAAAAAACCTTGATTGCTTTGAGCAGCGGCCTCACTCCCATTGTCTGCCTCGGAGAAACGCAAGAGGAGCGTGATGCTGGCCTTGCCAAAGAAGTTCTTAGCCGCCAATTCCATGGCGGCCCCGGCGCGTTGACCCCGGAAGAGTTCTCCCGTATTCTGGTTGCATACGAACCGGTTTGGGCCATCGGCACGGGCCGTACAGCAACCCCGGAAATTGCCGCCGATGCCCATCGCATGCTTCGGCGATGCGCGGGGGAGAACTTCTCCGTCCATCTCGCTTCCGCCCTGCGAATTCTCTATGGCGGCAGCGTCAAGCCTGACAATATTCAGGGGCTGATGGCGCAGGAAGAATTGGATGGCGCGCTGGTGGGCGGAGCGAGCCTTGATCCGAAGTCGTTCGCCGCGTTGGTGAATTTCAAGTAGCGGCGGCCTTCAGGCCGGCTGATTTTGACGATTTCATTTTTGATAGAGGGCAGGAATGGAAACAAAAACTGCAATGCAGTGGGTGCTCGCGCTGCTGATTGGCGTGGGAATCGCAGTAGTCGGCTTCCGCTTCGCTGGCTGGCTGCTCAAGAGCTTTTTCGTGTTGAATTGCTTGGTGTTGATCATCGTCGTGCTGCTCCAGAGCGGCAAGGCAGCGGATCTCGCCGGAGCTTTCGGCGGCGCCGGCAGCCAGACCGCTTTCGGTCCGCGCGGCGCGGCCAACGTCCTTTCGAAGGCCACGACGTGGTGCGCCGTGATGTTCATGCTCTGCGCCTTGGCTCTAGTTTTGCGTGCGGACAAGGCGGAAGGCACCGGCAGCTCAATCCTTGAGCGCGTGTCGAAGTCTGCGCCAAAGCCCGCGCCTACAACAACACCTGCAATTCCGGCCACGCACGGGACAACGCCCGGAACGACACCCGCGACCACGCCGGCAGCGCCGCAATCCAATTCGCAACCGGCTTCGCAACCTCCGGCAGCGTCGCAGCCCGCGCAGCCGAAAAAACCGTAAAGAGCATTTGTAGAGTCGGCGGCATTTATCCCGAGGCCGGGAAGCCGCCACCCTTCATTTCCTCCTTCGTAAAGCGCTCATTTGACACCCTGCAGCATTGCCTTTACGATGGATGTCATCGCGGTCGTGGCGGAACTGGCAGACGCACTAGCTTGAGGTGCTAGCGCCGCAAGGCGTGGAGGTTCGAGTCCTCTCGACCGCACCAAGTTTCCAGCAGCAATATTGCTCATTCTTTTCAGCGCCGTGCCAAACCTAGCTCGAGCGTTCGCCCATGCCTAAATTTAGAGCGCCGGTCCTCTCGATTCTGTTTTGCGCGGCTAATGCAGCTTTGCCGATTTACTCGGCGCAAGCCCCACCGCCGCCTCCCATCTACCATAAGGCCCCTCCCGAAAAAGTCATCATTGATACGGACATTGGCGACGACATTGACGACGCTTTCGCGGTCGCGCTGGCTCTGCGCAGCCCGGAGCTGCAAATCCTTGGCATTACCACAACTTTCGGCGATACCGAAACTCGCGCCAAGCTGCTGGACCGCTTCCTCGCCGAAGCCGGCCGACCCGAGATCCCCATAGCTGCCGGAGCGCCCACCCCGCCAAAATCCAATTTCACCCAGCGCCGCTATGCAGTAAACAACCGCTACGCCAAGCCGTCCCACCCGGATGCGGTCACCTTTCTGCTCGAACAAATCCGACACAACCCCAGCGAAGTCACGCTGATCGCGATCGGCCCCCTCATGAACGTCGGTGCCGCGATCGACAAGGACGCCGATACATTTCGCAAGCTAAAGCGCGTTATTATCATGGGCGGCTCCATCAAGCGCGGCTACGGCGATCTCGGTTTCGGCACGCCCACACCGCCGCAGCCCGAATGGAACATCCTCAACGACATACCGTCAGCGCAAAGACTCTTTGCCGCCGGAGTGCGCCTGTACGTCATGCCGCTCGACTCCACGCAACTGAAGCTCGACGAAGTCAAGCGCGCGTTCCTCTTCAACCAGGGCACCCCCATCACTGACGCCCTTACTCTGCTGTACCACCAGTGGGGCCAGGAGACGCCAACGCTCTTCGATCCCATGACAATCGCGTTCCTCGTCAGTCCTAGCCTCTGTCCTGTCCAACCCATGCACATCCGCGTCGACGAGTTGGGTTTTACTCGCCTCGACCCTGGCCCACCCAACGCCCCCAATCTCCCCAACGCCCAAGTCTGCCTCGACTCCAATCCCGACGCCTTCTTCCGTTTCTACCTGAGCCGCGTCGCCGCGCCGTAGCTTCGTAAATCTTTGCTGTAGACATGAATCTTTGCTGTAGACATGGAAGCTGTCACCAAAGCCTTCTTCCGGTCGAGTCACAGGCAAGCCCAGTGACGACTCAAGTGGATCGATGTCCCCATCTCTTCGGTATTGGCAGGAAGTGTAAGGGGAAGCATCCCTTGCCTTTTCCCTACCGATGTATTCTATTTGTCTCGCGCCCGGCGGACTGGGCGAACTGAGCAAGTGGGTCGCGACACAAACAACATGGCTACCGACGACCGGGGAGTAAATCAGGAGGATTCGCCGCAGGGCGGCTTACTGTCGCGGAACATCTTCAGTACGGACCACAAAACCATTGGGCTGAATTATCTTTGGCTGGCGCTGTTCAGTGTATTTCTTGGGATGGCGATGTCGCTGCTCATGCGAATACACCTTGTTTGGCCGGGTGTGCATCTGCCGCTTTTTTCGAGGCTCGGTGATTCACCGGATCGATTTGCAGCGCTTACTACGCTGCATGGCTCGTTGATGGTCTTTCTGGTGCTTACGGCGGCGCCGCAGGCGGGTTTCGGGAACTATTTTCTGCCGCTGCAAATCGGGGCGAGGGAAATGGCTTTCCCGAGGTTGAACCTTCTCGCGTATTGGGCTACGGTCGCTTCGCTCCTCGGGCTGACAGCCACATTTTTGATTCCTTCTCATCCCGCCATCACGCTTTGGATCGTCAGCGTGTCGATCTTTTGCGGCGCGTCGCTCCTCAATGCGCTCAATTTCAGCGTCACTACTATCGATCTGCGCGGCCAGGGAATGACGCTGCCGCGACTGCCGTTGACAGTGTGGGCGTGGTTCATCAACGCCATTCTGGGCATGCTGATTTTCAGCATTCTGTTGGCGGCTTGCGTTTGCTTGCTGTCGGATCGGCTATTGGGCACGCACTTTTTTTCGCTACTGAGTTTCATCGCGAATCAGCCCCCCGGCGTTATAGCTAACGCGCTTCCAGTTCTGTGGCAGCGGCTCTTCTGGTTTTTCGCGCAAGCCGAAGTCTACGTGGCCATGCTTCCTTGCTTTGGCCTGGTTACGCACCTGATTTCCACGTTTTCGCGGAAGCCCGTTTGGAAGGAACGACTTGTTGTGCTGGCGCTTTGCGGTGTGGGCGTTTTCGGTTTTTGCGTTTGGGGTGAGCACATGTTTTCCAGTGGGATGAATCCGTTTTCGCCGCTGGTGTTTGCGATGCTGGCTTCTTCGCTGGGAGTGCCGGCCACGATCCTGCTGATCAGCTGGATTGGGACGCTGTGGGACGCGCGGGTGCAGCTCAATACGGCCATGCTTTTCGCGCTTGGGTTCATTTCGCTATTTCTTTCTGGCGGGCTCTCGGGGACTTTCCTGGCGCGGCACGATCTGGCCGCCGCTGCGGTGAGCGACGATTTCGTGACCGGGCATTTCCATCTGGTGATGGGCGTGGCGGCGACGTTCGCGATTCTTGGCGCACTGTTTTTCTGGTTTCCGAAAATGTACGGTCGCCGCTTGAACGAATCATTGGGGAAGATTCATTTTTGGCTGACGTTTGCCGGCGTCTACTGCGTTTTTATGCCCATGCATTGGCTCGGGCTGATGGCGCATTCTCGGGCTCCCTCGACGAGCGCGTTGGCTTCTGTCGCTGCCGTTGGTTCGGCGATTCGTAATTTCGTCACTGGTGCGATTCTGCTGACCGTTTTTGCGCAAGGGCTCTTCCTTATCAATTTTCTGTGGAGTCTGTTCCGCGGCGAGGAAGTATTGGAGTGCAATCCATGGCGCGCTACGACACTTGAGTGGAGCGTCTCTTCGCCGCCGCCAGTGGATGATTTTGGCGCACGCGACCCTATGGTGTATCGTGGGGCTTACGAGTTCAGCCTGCCGGGGGTGGCTGAAGATTTCGTGCCACAACACATAGCGCCGGAGCAGGTGGTAAAAGCGCGCCAGTCCCTGGAATAAGGTTTAAGAGAATCGAGAACGAGACCATGCCGGGCACAACCGCAACGCCGGACATCGAGATCATCGTCGACGACATCGGCGGGGGAGGAGGCGGTCTCATTCCGCCGCCCGGCGGAGGCGATGACGGAGATGGTGGCGACGACGAGAGCCATCGCCGTCGCGATTGGTCTGCGAGTCCGAGGCGCTACTCGACGGCAATCGCGCTAGGTCTGGTTGCCATTTTGATGTTTTTCATGGCGTTGGCCAGCGCGTTTATTGTGCTGCGCCGCGGCAGCGGCGTTTGGGTCACGGTGCATCTGCCCGTCGTGGTTTGGGCAAACACTGCGGTACTGCTGGCCAGCAGTTTCACTTTGGAAGCGGCGCGGCGGCGGCTGGCGGTTGCGGACGTGGGCGGGTTTCGGAAATTTTGGATGGTCACCACCGTTTTGGGTTTTTTGTTCGTTGCGGGACAACTCGTGGCGTGGCGCCAGTTGGTGGCGCAAGGGGTTTACATTGCCAGCAATCAGGGCAGCAGTTTCTTCTACATTTTCACGGGCGCGCACGCAGTTCATCTTCTTGGTGGAGTTTGTGCGCTGGTCTACGTTTTAGCGCGAAAATTTGGAGAGAAGGAAGTTTCGCGCTCGACGGCGGCGGAAGTCGCTTCGTACTACTGGCATTTCATGGATGGGCTTTGGATTTTTCTGCTGGCGCTGCTCTACTTGGGCAAGTGAAATTCTAATTTTCCAGAAAATCTAGCATTTCAGAAATTCGGCGATGGCGTTAACCACGCGCGCGATCTGTTCGTTGCGCAATTCGGGGTACATCGGCAGGGAAAGAACTTCTTGCGCGGCGCGTTCCGCATGCGGGAAGTCGCCAGGCTTGTGGCCAAGCGATGAATAGAGCGGTTGCTGGTAGACGTGTTCGTATCCCTGTGGCTCGAGTGGGGGCATGACGCCGGGGATTTGCGAGAGAAGACGGTTGTATTCGGCGGCGTGGAATTGGCGAGCGCGCTGCCAATTCGAAAGATGGCGCAACTTGACGCGAAGGATGGCGGCCTGGATTTCGTCCAGGCGGCTGTTCCACCCGGGCTCAGTGCTGCGGTATTTTTCGGATTGACCGTGATTGCGGAGCGTTCGAATGCGGGCGGCGAGTTCCGGCGAATTCGTAACGACCATGCCGGCGTCGCCGTAGGCGCCAAGATTTTTTGTGGGATAAAAGCTGACGCAAGCGGCGTCACCGAGCGAGCCGGCGCGGCGGCCTTTGTAGGAAGCGCCGATGGCCTGGGCGTTGTCTTCAATGACGGGCAGGTGGCGCGCTCCTGCGAAAGCGAGAACGGGATCCATGTCAGCGGCCAGGCCGTAGAGATGGACGACGACGATGGCGCGCGTGCGAGTCGTGACGCGGCGTTGGAGTTCGGAGGGATCGAGGTTGTAAGTGTCGGGGCGGATGTCGGCGAAAACGGGCTTGGCGCCGAGGGCGCTGACGGCGCTGCCTGTGGCTACGAAGGTGAAGGGCGGGAGGAGGACTTCGTCGCCTGGCTGAACGCCGCACGCGCGGAGGGCCAAAATCAGTGCGTCGGTTCCGGAAGCTAAGCCGATGCCGTGAGTGACGCCGCAAAGCTTGGCGATTTCTTCTTCGAGAGCGGCGCCTTCGCGGCCCAGGACGAATTGTTGCGAGGACATGACGCGCTCGACGGCGGTGCGAATCTCAGAGCCGATGGCGGCGTATTGGGCGGCGAGATCGAGTTGCGGGACGGGCTCGAGAAGCGGATTGGGCTGTGAAGGCGAGCTCATGGGCTTCGATTCTCTCGCATAGAGTATACGCGAGCACCGCGTGCTAGGGTTTGCGGAAGTGCCGGATATAATGCTTGCGCGGGATTTCAGCGACCTTACCGACTCAAATCATGTTTGCAAAACGCACCAACTGGAATATGACGCCGAACCGGCTGAGCGAGGCGCTGGCGGCGCACCGCGCGGCGGGGAAGCCACTGCTCGATTTGACGATTTCGAATCCAACGGAGTGCGGGTTCGAATACGATGGCGAGGCAATTTTGGAAGCGCTGAGAAACCCGGCGGCGTTAGCCTATGAACCCAATCCGAGGGGGCTGGAAAGCGCTCGGCGCGCGGTCTCTGCCTATTATGCCGATCGAGAGGAAAGCGTTTCAGTCGAAGATATTTTTCTTACGACCAGCACGAGTGAAGCGTATTCGTATGTGTTTCGGACGCTTTGCGATCCGGGCGACGAATTATTGATTCCCTCGCCCAGTTATCCGCTGCTCGATTTTCTGGCGGACATTCAGGATGTCAACCTGGTGCGGTATCCGCTGCTCTACGACCACGGATGGCAAATCGATTTTCATGCACTGGAGCAGGCCATTACGCCGCGGACCCGCGGGGTTATCGTGGTGCATCCGAATAATCCGACGGGGAATTACGCGAAGAGCGCGGAAATCTCGAGGCTGAATTCCATCTGCTCGGCGCGCGCGATGGCCATCATCGCGGATGAAGTGTTTCTCGATTTCGCGCTTAATGGAGAACGTGCGGCGAGCTTCGCGGCAAATCGCGAGGCGCTGACGTTTACCTTGAGCGGGCTCTCGAAGATTTCCGGGTTGCCGCAGATGAAGGCTGCGTGGTTGATCGTCGGCGGTCCGGAGCAGATGAAGAGGGAGGCGCTGGCGCGGCTGGAAGTGATTGCGGACACGTACCTGTCCGTGAATACGCCGGTCCAATTGGCGATGCCGAGGTTCCTGGAACAGCGGCACGCATTCCAGAAGCAGGTCATTTCGCGGGCGCGGCGGAATCTTGCCGAACTCGACCATCAACTGGCCACGCAGAAAGTCTGCAGCCGCCTTCAAGCCGAAGGTGGCTGGTGCGTAGCTGTTCGGGTACC
>WNFO01011923.1_pt1 | contig 12903 bp, 13 predicted proteins | sample 5400251 | NCBI WGS metagenome assembly WNFO01 (sample SAMN13153354, study PRJNA577476) | soil metagenome | isolation source: 100 cm saprolite under Madrone tree | place: USA:California | collected 2016-06-14 | reverse complement strand
TGTTGATCAGAATCCGGTACGTCCAGGTGGCGAAGCTGGATTGGCCGCGAAAGCTAGCGATGCTGCGCTGCACTTTCAGGAATGTATCCTGCACGGCGTCCTCGGCGTCGATAGGGTTGCCGAGGAGATTGCGCGCCATGTTTTTCATGCGCATCCCATAGAGCGCGTAGAGGCGCTCGTAGGCGCGCAGATCGCCTGCTTGGCAACGCGCGGCCAGCTCCGCGTCTTCCGAGATGGCGATTGCCGGGTTGGCAGGCGCAGCTGGGTGATTGCGCGCGCCTGCTGGGTTCTCGGAAGGTTCCACTCGCGTCTCCCGTTCGCGTTGCACGGAAGAGATTCTAGTCTTCCAGGGCAGCGCAAGTCCCATCGTTCCCATTCCTTGCTCCTAAGGTGTAGACGACGGGGGAAGACGAAACGTCAGGGGCGGGTAGCCCTGGGTCGGTCAGCTGCTGGCCCTCAGGTGACTGATCGTGCTGGTGATACTGGGAGCGGCGTCGAGCCCGAGGTAGATTTTCTTGTGAAAAAGGCTGTTTTCATGGCCGATGATCAGGAGGGTCTCCGGATCGTCTTCGGTAATCAGCAGACGCAGGCCTCGGGCTTCCCGCGGCACGTCGAAGGCGAGGTCAGTCGTAAATGACTCACCCGGCCGGAGTGGCTGGGCGAGCGACGGCATAAGACCATTGAGGCGCGCGAGAGCGGCTTGTCCTTCGACGGAGGGAGCGAATTTATGGCCGGCATTGTCGACGAGCACGACGCGGCGGCGATTCGGCGTCAGCGGACCATTGCCGCGATGCGCGGAAATCGTTTTTTCATCGAACCACACTTTCAGGCGGACAAGGGCGAATCGGCCGTGAGCAGAAGTTTGTTGCGCTTCCGGGACGAGAACTGCGGCAGTGCGGAAGCCGGCGACGGAGTAGGCGAGATGGCAGTCGATTTCGCATTCTCTCACTGCTCGCGAGCGACGCAACACCGAGCACAAGGCTATAGCCCGCTGCGACGATGAGCGCTGCGCCGCCGCCGACCTCCGCGAACAGCTTAGAGCGACGCGCGGCGCCGTAGAGCAAGACCAAGATGCTGAGCCCGGTAAGAAAAATAGCGCCGAGAAAAGACAAAACCACGATGGGTGCGAAATGCGGGGTGAACTCTGCCATTCGAGTCCTCCTTCGGCCGGACGATGCCTAGCCGGCGATTGCATCCGGCAGCGCGCCACGCGTGCGCTCGCGCCTGCTGAATTCCTGAACCGCGGCTTCCAGGTCGGCAACGGAAAAATCCGGCCAGCGTTTCGACAGAAAGACGAATTCGGCAAAGGCGCACTCCCACAACAGAAAATCGGAGATGCGCTGCTCGCCGCCGGTGCGAATGAGCAGATCGACTTCGGTTGAGCCGCCGCGGTGGACTTCTGCGAGAACATTGGAGAAGGACTCTGCCGAAAGCTCGGTGACTTTGTAGAAGCGGCTGGCAGCGTGGAAGATGGCTTCGCGCGCCGAGTAATCCACGGCTAAACGAAGATGAAGCTGCTTGCCGTTGGCCGTGGCGGCTTCAGAATCGGCGATCGCCTGGCGCAGCGTGGCCGGGATGCGGTCGCGGCGGCCGATGATGCTGAGGCGCACGCCTTCCTGGATGCAGTGCGAGGTTTCAGTCAGAAGGTATTCGTGCAAAAGACGGAGGATGGCGTTGACCTCCCCGGCGGGGCGCTTCCAGTTGGCGGAAGAAAGCGCGAAAAGCGTGAGCGTGTGAATGCCGAGACGCGGGGCGGCCTCGATGACGCGCCTGGCGGTCTCCGCGCCGGCGCGATGTCCGGCGGAGCGGGGCAAGCCGCGGGAAGTAGCCCAGCGGCCGTTGCCGTCAGAGATGATGGCCACGTGCAGGCCAGGCACGAGGGCGAGATGGGGCCGAGTGGCAAGGGAGTGCTGCATGGTGAGGGGGTGCATGTTTCCGTTCTTTCTCCGCCGCAGGGGGACTGTTCACAAACTGCTCTGTAACACAAAGTGGGGGCACAAAAAAATTTTTTCGGTTCAGTGCTCGCGCGTTGCCCGGATCAGCGCTTCCATGTGGTTCAGGTAGCGCTCGAGAGCGCGCCGCCCCGCCGCCGCCAGGCGGTATTCGGTCTTTGGCAGGCGTCCGTCAAAAGATTTCGTGCACACGATGTAGTCGGCTTCTTCAAGCTTGCGCGCGTGGACGCTCAGGTTGCCGTCGGTTGTTTTCAAAAGCGCCTTGAGTTCGTTGAAAGTGAGAGAGCGGTTGACGGCTAGCGCGCTGACGATGCCCAGCCGAATCCGCTCGTGAATGAGGCGGTCGAGATCCGCCGGCACGGTTTCGCGCGCGGGACTCCGGACGGGGGCCGGCGAAACGTTACGCTCGCGCGTGCGCTGAAGGCGCTCCTGCTGCGCAGTGGACGATTTGGCCATGCCGAATCTTTCTATCCTCCGTGGCGCCGCGCGATCCAAAGCCCAAAACCAATCTGCAGAACTCCGAAGCCCGCGGCCATGAAGGCATCACCCCAGGCCGCGGGCACAAAGAGCGCAACTGCTCCGAGACTCATCAGACAGAGACCCATCACCGGAACAACGCGCACGGAGAACGCGCCGCCCGTAACGATTGCCGTGCCATAGAGAAGAAGCCAAACGCCGGGGAGAGCCGCCATGGTGCCGGCGTTATAGAGCGCAAAGGTCAGAAGGCCACCGACAATGATCGGGGGCGCAAAGCTGAAAAGAAACTTGCGGCCCGGGCCCGAGAAAAGAGTGGAGTTGGCGCGATGCGCTTTGGTGGCAGCCGCAGGAGCGGCGATGGCTACGGCAACGAAAGCTTCAATGAGCCAGACGGCGAGCCAGGCGCGCGGCGAGGGCTGGCGCGCGGCGAAAAAAGCCGCGGTGAGGGCGGTGATGCCCATGGCAACGCCGCCCCATCCCGGCACGGCGGTAAATTCGCCGGCGCGCTCCATGGTTTCGCGGATGTAGCGCAAATGCTCGGCGGCGCGAGCGTCGATGGGAATGGGCTCGGGTTTGGGAGAGCGGAGGGGACCGGAAGCCATGTAGGCAGGATAACGCGGGAGGCGAAGGTTGTCAAGTACTTTGTTCCGCAAAGTTAAGGCGGGCCACACCCGCTATTTTGCGCGCGGATAGCGGCCCAGTAGCGCATTCCAGCGGATGTTGAACACGTCAAGGAACATCAGAACGCTGTCGCGAAGCATATTGATTTTGGTGGCCGGAGAATGCGACCAGCGCACGGGAATTTCCACGGTGCTCAGGCCGTGATGGCGCGCCAGATAAAGCAACTCGGGGTCAAACCCGAAACGCTCGATGCGCTGCTGCTCGAAGATGACGCGGCAGGGCTCGCGGCGGAAGGCCTTAAAGCCGCACTGAGTATCGACGAAGGATAAACGGAGAACTACGCGGACGATTAGGTTAAAGATGATGCCCGCAAATTCGCGGGCACGTGACTCATGAACGGCGATCAGGCTGCGGTCGAGCGCGCGGGAGCCGATGGCCACGTCGTAGGTTCCCAGGGCCGCGAGCAATTTGCCGGCTTCTTCGATGGGCGCGGAAAGATCCGCGTCGGTGAAGAGAACGCTGCGGCCGCGCGCTTCGAGCATCCCGTGACGGACGCTGTAACCCTTGCCGCGATTCACGCCGTTCGAGAGTACGCGGAGCGACAAAAATTTGCCGCGGAAAGATTCGGCGACAGCCGCAGTGCGATCCTTCGAGCCGTCATCCACAACGATGACTTCCGATTTACGGCCGAGATCAGGCAGGTACGCCGCAAGGCGTTCGAGAGTGGCGGCGAGGCGGAGTTCTTCGTTGTAGGACGGGATGATGATGGAGAGGTCGGGAACGGCCGAGCTCATTGCGCCGGCGGGCCCTTCCAACCGTAAAAGCCGACAAGAGGAACGAAGCGGCAGGCTTCAAGAGTGCGGGTCTGAAAAGAGGTGCCGGAGCGTTCGACAAGCTGCAAGTCCTGATTGTCGGCATCGCCGACGGGGACGATGAGGCGGCCGCCCTCCGCGAGCTGCGATCGAAGCGGCGAGGGCACGGCGGGTGCGGCGGCAGCGACGAGAATGGCGTCGAAAGGGGCACAGTCCGGCAGGCCCAGAGTCCCATCGCCGCAGTGGACATGGACATTCGCGTATCCCAGCTGCGCGAGGCGCGCTGCCGCAGCGGTGGCCAGTGGAGGGCGGCATTCGATGGTGAAGACATCTTTTGCCAGGTGCGAAAGCACGGCCGCTTGATAGCCGCAGCCGGCGCCGACTTCCAGAACCCGCTCGCCTCCGGATAGGTCCAGCGCGGCGGTCATGGCCGCGACGATATAGGGCTGAGAAATTGTCTGCCCTTCACCAATGGGCAACGGCGAATCCTCATACGCGCGGGGGCGAAGATCCGAGGGAATAAACTCCTCGCGCCGCACGGAATTCATGGCCGCGAGCACTTTGGGATCGGTCACCCCGCGGCGCCGCAGCTGGCTCTCGATCATTTCCGCGCGGCGGGCGGCGAATTCATCTCCGCCGCTGGCTGAGCGAGCCGAAGCATCTGAGGCATTGAATCGAAATGATTTCATCGCGTGCCCGTCACGCGTGCGAAACTGCGGCGCCATGTTTTTCCCACGCGCGTGTTTTGAGGATCTCCGCGATTTGCGCGATGGCGAAATCGCACTCGTCTTCACGGTTGTAAAAATGCGGAGAAAGACGCACGCCTGCTTTGGGGCGAAAGTCGACGAGAATGTCGCGCGCCAGCAACTCGCGGCAGATTTCTGCTGCGTGAGGGCAATCGACGGAAACCGTGCCTGCGCGTTCGGCAGGATTTTCCGGCGTATTGACGCGCCAGCCATGCGATTTCGCGCCTTCGACCAGGCGCGCAGTCAGGCGCATGGATTTTTCGCGGATGGCGGCGATGCCCGCTTTGTTGAGGATATCGAGGCCCGGCTGGCAAGCGTAGAGCGCGGGTACGTGCGGCGTCCCGTTGAGGTAGCGAAAGGAGTCCTCGCGCGCGTCGATCTTCGCGAACGTAGAGATAGCCGACACCCGGACCGCCGCAGAGCCACTTCAGCACGCCGCCGACGGCAAAATCGGCGCCGAGGGCACGAACATCAACCGGGATAGTGCCCGAAGCCTGAAAGAGATCGAGGATGACGTGCGCTCCGACACGATGGGCTTTTTCGATGATAGCGCGCGCATCGACGATATAGGCACTGCGGAACAACACTTGCGAAATGGGAACAAGAAGAGTGGTTTCGTCGATGGCGGAGAGAAATTTATCCAGATCAAGGCGGACCGTGTCCGGGCCGGCTACAAGCTCCACGCGGGCGCCGAACCGGCGCTGCTCGTGATAGAAGTATTGAATGGAGGGAAATTCCAGGTCGGTCATCACCACTTTGTTGCGCGGGCCGCGGAAATCGAAGCACGAGCTGATGACCGCCTGGATGAGCGTCACGTTTTGATGCAAAGAAATTTCGCCGGGAGCAGCGCCGATGAGCGGTGCGATCTGGTCGCCAACGCTGACGGCCATGTCCCACCAGCCCTCTTCCCAGGCGCGCACGCCGCGCTCGGCCCAGGAGTCCGCGTAAGCGCGCATTTCGTCGTATACGGCGCGAGGCATGGCCCCGAGGGAATTGCTGATCATATACGTCGTGCGGTCGAGAATCGGGAACTCGCTCCGCCACTTCAGAAGGCTATCCATTGCGTAAGGCTCCATCGAGAGACTTAGAAGAACGCACTTTTCTCCAAACAAAGTAGCACAGGGAAATGAAAGCAAGCCAGGGGACGCCGGCAACTAGTGTGATGCGCAGCCCGGGAACCCACCATGTCGAAACGAGAACCGCAGTGAGCGCGACGAGGCCGAAAAGAGAACTCCACGGGCCGGGGGGAGCGAAACGCTGCGGTGGGTGTGGCAAGTTCGCAGTGCGCCGTCGAAATACCAGATGTGTGACGAAGATCATCTGCCAGACAAAGATCCCGCCGAGGAACGCCGAGCCAAGCATGTAAACATAAGCTGTTTCATGAAACCAGTGATCCAGGATCCCCGCACCGATCATCCCCGCGCTGGAGACTAGCAGGGCAGTTACGGGCGTGCCTTCTTTGCTCAATCGCCCGAGCGCGGCGGGGGCATATCCGCCCCTTGACAGCGAAAACAGCATTCGCGCCGTCAGGTACAGGTTGCAATTGATACTAGAGAGAGCCGCGGTAAGAACAACGAAATTCATGACGCCAGCCGCGCCGGGAATTCCTGCAGTTTCAAAGACTCGGACAAACGGGCTCTCACCCAACCCGACCTGGTTCCACGGGACCACGCCGACAACCACGGCGAGTCCTCCAATGTAGAAAAGGCCGAGCCGGCCAAGCGTCCAGCGCAAAGCCCGGGGAAGGGCGGTTGCGGGATCCTTTGCTTCGCCGGAAGTGACGGCGACCACCTCGATACCTAGAAAACTGAAAATCGCCATGGCCACGCCGAGGCCCACTCCCCGCCAGCCGTTTGGAAGAAAGCCGCCGTGCGCTGTGTAGTTCGTTGTGCCGATGCGCGGGAAACCGATACCCATTAGCAAAGCCGCTCCGAGAATCAGGAACACCGTGATAGTCAGAACCTTGATCATCGCGAACCAATACTCAAACGTACCGAAGCTCGCCACGCTCCGCGCATTCACATAAACCAGCGCGGCGGAAAAACCTGCAATCCACAACAACGGCGGCACATTCGGGAACCAGTATTTACAATAAATCGAGGTGGCCACGACTTCGCTGCCGATGGCTATGACTTGTGCCAGCCAATATGAGTAGCGCATGGCAAAGCCGGCCCAGGGATGAACGTAAATCTCGGCGTGGACGCCGAAAGAGCCCGCCACGGGATGAGCGACGGTCACTTCGCCGAGGGCCCACATCAGGCACAGTGCGACGACCGCGCCAGCGATGTAGCTAAAGATCACGCCAGGGCCGGCGAGCTTCACTGAAATGGCGCTCCCAAGAAAGAGGCCGGTGCCGATCGCTCCGCCGATGGCGATCATGGAGAGCTGCCGCGGCGTCAGGTTGCGGTGCAACCCCGCCTCGCGCTCGAGAATCGCAGCGCCCGGATCGCTTCGCTGTTGCCGCGAGTGGGCGTCCTGTGTCTGGGCCATCTGGCGGCATAGTAGCAGAAAGCCGCGCTGAGGGCGGCTGGACCGCCTGAACAGACGGACAGTTATCCCCGAAGAACGCCTGTACCTTGCGGAAGGCGTGGCGAACCGCGGCGTTTCCTACAATCATAGGCGTGGCGGAACTGCAGTCGGAAGCCGCTACGGAGGAAGTTATGAAGGCGGTCCTGGCACTCATTGTCATTTACGTGGGAACTTTTTTTCTGGCCATTCAAGGTGCGTCACAGAATCCCGCGCAAGCCTCTTCGGAGAGCGCTTCGGCTCAAGACCAGACGGCAGCCGCGAAACCGGCGGCGATTGATCCCGTCAAGGATGCCGATATCCGCTCGCTGATGGAGCTGGTCGGGGCGCGGGATCAGATGCAGGATGCCGTCAGCAATTCCACCGAGCAGTACAAGGAAAAACTGCTCGCGACGGTTCCCAGCAATGACAAGGGCCAGGCGTTCGTGAGCGCTTTCGCCGACAGCTATCAGAAGAAATTTGACGTGCATGAGGTGACGGAACAGATCGTCGGAATTTACGACAAGCACTTCACGGAAGACGAGATTAAAGCCTTGCTGCAATTCTACGGATCCCCGCTGGGACAGAAGGTTGCCGCGGAAATGCCGAAGATTGCCCGCGAAATCCAGGCCTCGAGCCGCACCGAAGGAACCAAGGCCGCAAAAGAGGCGCTGCAGGCATTGAGAGCGCAGAATCCGGAGATCGGGCAATCCGCGCGCCTGGGTAACGGCAATACCAATGGAAATGGTAACGGCGCTCGCCGCTGGCAGCAGCGCAGGGCACGTCAGGAACAGTCCCAGCAGGCCGCTCAGCAGTCTGATCCCCCGCAGCTCTGAAGCTTAACGGGCGCGGGCCCCCACTTTTACTCAAAGCGCTTCTTAATCTTGACGTCGATGCCGAACGTGCCGTTCTGATCGCGTAGCGCCACGATTGAGACATTGCGGTCCACGTTGTACTCCACTTGAATCACTTGCTGCTGCGTCGAGCTCACATTGGATACGTAAGTGATCGTAAGATTTCGTGTGATTTGCTGCTCCACCGTCACGCGCGCCGCGGCGTTTTGCTCCGAGCCGGTTGAGCCCACGCCCGCAAGGCCCGGATCTACGCGAAAGCGCGTAATCCCGAACAACCGCTCGAGCCGCCCTCCCAGCTGGCTGGAAATCGCTTCCGAAAGAATCTGCGAAGCGCCCGAGGTTGCGGTCTGCGCCGTACCAGTTCCGCCCCCGCGCATGGAAGCTTCCGAGCTTGTTTGGCCGAGCGCCAGCAGGGTGACAATGTCATTCGCGGGGAGTGGCGGGTCCGAACGGTAGGCAAGCGTGAGCTTACTGGCGGGTCCGTTGAAATTCAGAGTTATCTCGTACTGCTGGATGGTGGTAGTCGCTTCGACGTTGAGCACCGGATCCAGCCGGAATGGATTGGCGAAGTTCAAGTCCCCGCGCGTTACGCGATAGCGGTCACCATGGAAGACCAGATCTCCGGAGAGAATGTGGATGTGGCCAAGGAGGATGGGGTGCTCCCATGTGCCGCGGACGCGAAGGTTCGCCTCGGCCTCCAGTTGCGCGCCGGGCCATTCCATTCGCGCATCGGGCGCGGACAGGGCCTCAATATCGAATTGCAGGTTGCGCGAGTAAGAGGAACTTGTCGAAGGGCCGGTGATGCCCTGCTTGGCGGAGACGAGCATTCCGGCGACTTCCAGGCCCTGCGTGAGTGTGACGCGCTCGATGGTCACGCGCCCGGAGAGAACGCCGCCGTCTGGTGTACCCGTGAGCCGCAGTGCACCGCCGACAAGCCAGCTCATCCCTTCAGGGTAGCGAATGCGCACTCGGTCGGTACGCAAGGTGATGTCGTAGCGCAACGGGCTTTCCACGTAGTTCACGCTGCCGGTGACGTGAAGAGTGCCCCCGCCTGATTCGGCCGTCACGTTGTCGAAGAACAAGCGCGTTGCGTCAAACACCAGGTCGCCATTGATGTTGCTCAGCCCGGCGGGAAATTCAGATGCGCGCGCAGAGGCGTTGGCGATGTGCACCCGTCCGGTGATGCGCGGGTGGTCGAGCGTGCCCTCGAAAGATGCGTTGATCTGAGCCGGACCCCGCGCATCGAGCTTCGGCACAAACCCGCTGAGGAGCCGCAGATCCATTGCGCCATTCAGCCGCAAGCCCAGGGTGCGGCGGCCGGCAAAGCGAACTGCGCCGGTAATCTGAATGTTCGTGTCTGTACCGCGCAGCTCTGCCTGATCGATTTCCAAGCTTTCCCGCGAAGAGCGGAAATGGATGGGCCCCGCATTTTCCAACCGCACATTCGCGTAATTCAGCACCAGGCGCGATAACCTTGCATCCGCCACGATGTTCTCCGGCTGTTTCAGGGTGCCGGCAATGGTGATGTCACCGTCGGCTACTCCGTGACCGCTGAGCGGCCGAAGATGGAGCGCGCTCTGCAGAAAGGGGTCCAGGTCGATGTTCTTGATCGAGACTTTACCGTTCAGAGGGAATGGATCGGTATAACCCAGCGTGACCTCGCCGGAGATACCGCCCGCAGCTATCGAGGAACTGAGCTCAAGTTTTGCTTGCTGTCCATCCGAGGAAAGGCCCCCGTCGAAGCTGCCGATCACGTCCTGCCCCACGCGGAGGTCCACGACGCGGAAAGTTCCTTCGCCTTGAGGTGCCGACGCCTGTCCGCTGGCTTTGAGCCGGAAAGTAATCAACCCTCCGATGGGGAACCGCAGCGACTGCAGCTTTTCAAAATTCTCAAGAGGAAGCGACGCGCCGACCACATCCGCAGAGATCGTGCGATCCGTTAAGCGGTAGCCGGCGGATCCGGTGATGATGCCGGCGCCGCGCCCGTTCTCTTTTCCGGTTGGGAATATGCGCAACTCGGCGTTCGCTACTCGGAATTCCTCTGGCGACGCGTTGAGCTGACCGCGCAGCCGGTCAAAGGAAAGACCATACGCTTTGCCGTCGGCCAGATCGAAGAGGCCCGTGACCGCGGGCTCGGCGCGTGTTCCGTGACCGTGGAATTGGCCGCTCAGCACGCCTTGCACGGGATACGACCAGCCCAGGAGTTGCTTAATGTTGTCGACCGGCGCTTTTTCGAAATTCAATTCCACCGTCCAGGAATTGCTGCGCAAAAAATCCCAGCTCGTCAGGCTGAGCGTTCCGTCAATCTCCGTATCCATCGGACCGAATCGGGCCCGGCCGCGAGCGAGCGACAATTCTGAGGGTGAGTAGGTGAGGTCCCCCTCGAGAGAATCCAAAGCCAGCCCGTCATAGCGCACCCGCTCGCCGCGGATGTGGCCGATAAATGCCGGTCCTCCTGCAGGGCCTTTGACCGCTCCCTCCCATCGCACGCTGCCGGTAATAGGCTTGGCGGCTTCCGCAGAGCTGGGTGGGACGTCGCGAATAGCGTTAATAAAATCTTTATACATTTCCAGCGAGCCCGTTTCGAAGCGCACCTCGAGCCCAGAATTTCGGGGTGCGAGGACTCCCGAGATTGTGCCGCTCGACGTCGGCGTTTCGAATTCGCCGGCGTTAATATTGAGCATCTGTGGATCTTGGCGGTAACGGAATTGCCAGTCGGCAGTCACGGGCACGTGATGCGGGGCAGGTGCATCAGGCGCGGACCAATGAGTTTTGCCGGAAACTTCAAAATGTTGGAAAGTCTTGGTCCAGGTTTCGACCGTATCTCCGCTGATCAGCGCGTCCCAATGAAGCGCATCGGCCGGGAAGTTTTTATGCTCGACCGCCGGCAGCAGCGGGGCGAGGCGGACGCCCTGCACGTGCGTATCTGCGCGGAACTGCAGCCCGTCAAAACGCATTACCACGCGTCCACTGACGCTGCCGTCCATGGCTTGCGCAGAAAAATCCGGCACGACTAGGCCCTGCTTATCGATCCGGTAGCTCCCACGGCTGCTCAGCCCGCCGGCATGAAAAATGTCGTAGGTCAGATTGATATCGTGTCCGAAATAGCTCCCCGTGCCGGTGAGTTGCCCGGCGGTGAACGAGCCTTCACCATGGACGTCGACTCTCCCCGCAGGCGTCAGTGGAGCCCGGAAAGTCTCGCGAACGTCGAGGAGGTCGAGCCAGCCGCGGTAACGGTAGGTCCACTTGGGCTGCGTGAATCCGTCCATTTGCGCCTGTGCGTCTATATGCGAGCGGCTCGTGCTGAACACCCCCTGATCCAGCGTGAAGCCTTCATGCCACAATGTGAATTTCGCGGAAATATTCAGGGGCGGGAGAAGATTTGGCGTCGCCGTGAACCGTACGGACTGCCAATCGAGACTCCCGAGATAAAGTGGATGGTCGGGCGATCCGCTGGCGTCCAGCGCCAGCTGCAGATCGCTTCCCTCCGTCGCGAGCAGTGTCTGCAGATCGTTGTAAAGAATCCAGCCGTTCTGAAGCTTTACGCGGCGGATGCGCAGGCCGAAGAGCGTCTCGCGCAGCGGCTTACTTGCGGAAGTGGAACGCGGCGGTGCCGGCACGTTCGTCGAGCCGTTCTTGTCTACTCGGATGTGAATATGAGGCTGTTCCACGAGAAGTTCATTGAGAGAGATTTTTCGGCCCCAGAATGAATCGATGCGCAGCGCCGCCCGTACTTCCTCTGCCGAAAAAAGCGGTTCGGTACCGGCTGGCTCGCGGCCGTGAATCGTCAGGCCTTTCAGAGTGAACTGGAGGGAAAGCCAACGAATGGACAGGGAGTCCAAGTCCGCACGGCCGCCAGTCATGGCCTCGATGCGATGCACGATCAAGCGGCGGAGAAAGGGATTGCCTGCGCCGCTGCCAAAAAACGCGATCACGGAAAGCAGCGCAATCACCGCGAGTACCCACGGCGTGTGGATAACCCAACTCCAGATTGGGTGGCGGCTCTCGCGCTTCATTGCGCCCCTTCGCCGAGAAGTTTTTGCAGGTGCAGCCGGGTGCGGCTCTCTTTCAGCCATCGATCGGCCTGTTCATTTATGCCACGCTGAATCAACGCTTCCTGGATGGCGTCATGGGCCGCCTCCAGCGTTGGCGGTTCCTGCCCGCGCGCTTTCGCCCGCGGGACCAAATCGCTCTGGTAAAAATCCGCGATCGACTTCTCATCCATCTGCACGGCTGGGCGAAACCTCGAATCCAGATAGCTGCCTAGATAAAGCTGTGCCGCCACGATTCTCCGGATTTCCGTGTCGCTCAAACCGCTCCGCTTCTTCCGCGCCTCATACTCTTCGGGCGAAGCGAACGATTTCTGCAAGCGCTCCACACCACTTTCCACTTCCTCTTCCGAAGCCTTCGGGAAATGGGCGAGATCCGCTTCGGTGCGGACAATCCATTGATCGATCAGGCGGTCCAGCACTTGCGCGTCGCTTTCTGACTTGCCGTCGACGAGTTCCTGGTACCGGCCAAGTTCCCGGACGTCGCTCAGCAGGATAACGTCTCCTTCAATTCGCGCCACGATGCGGTCGATAACTTCCTGCGCACGAAGCGCCCGTGCCCCTGCAAACACGAGGAATACCAGCGAAAAGCCGAGAATCGTCCGGTGGCGCATCAGAATGACGACCCCAGGTTGAAGAATATTTGCAGCTTCGGGAGCTGCGTGCCGCGGAGGCAGCTCGGGATGCCTGTAGCGCTGGTCGTGCTATTGGGGCACGGAACGACAAAAAACGGGCGATTAATCTGGTAGCCCAGGTCGACGCGAATCGGTCCCACCGGCGTCGCATAGCGCAAGCCAAATCCGATGGTGTTCGCAAAATAGTTCAGCTCGTTCGAGCAGTTGAAGACGCACTGCGTGGGATTCGTGGGACCCGGCGGCTGCGTCGGA
>WNFO01007860.1_pt1 | contig 12906 bp, 13 predicted proteins | sample 5400251 | NCBI WGS metagenome assembly WNFO01 (sample SAMN13153354, study PRJNA577476) | soil metagenome | isolation source: 100 cm saprolite under Madrone tree | place: USA:California | collected 2016-06-14 | reverse complement strand
CGGCCGCATTTTCGCGTGGCTGCTTTTCGCCGGCTACACGTCCATTCCGATCGCCATTTTGCTCGGCCTGATTAAACCGGCCCAACAATTATGATCGGGACGCTCGACGCCAAGATTCCATCCGGTCCGCTCGCCGGAAAATGGACAAACCACAAGGACCATTCGCGATTGATCAGTCCAAACAACCGCCGGAAATTTGAGATCATAGTCGTCGGCAGCGGCCTCGCGGGCGGATCGGCCGCGGCGACGCTTGGTGAACTCGGTTATCGAGTGAAATGCTTTTGCTACCAGGATTCACCGCGTCGTGCACATTCGATCGCGGCACAAGGTGGAATCAATGCCGCGAAAAATTATCAGAACGATGGCGACAGTGTTTATCGCTTGTTTCACGACACAATCAAAGGCGGCGATTTTCGCTCGCGCGAAGCAAATGTTTATCGCCTTGCTGAGGTCAGCAATCTGATCATCGATCAATGCGTCGAACAAGGGGTGCCGTTTGCACGAGAGTATGGGGGTCTGCTTGCCAACCGGTCGTTCGGCGGCGCGCAAGTCTCCCGAACTTTTTACGCACGCGGGCAGACCGGTCAGCAGCTTTTGCTTGGTTGTTACCAGGCGCTTTGCCGTCAAATTGCCGCGGGCACCGTCCAGATGTATCCGCAAACCGAGATGCTCGATCTGGTGATTGTCGATGGACACGCCAAAGGAATCATCACCCGCAGCCTGCGTTCAGGAAAGATCGAGAAGTATGCGGCCGACGCGGTTGTGCTCGCTACCGGCGGTTATGGAAATGTTTTTTATCTTTCCACCAACGCCCGCGGCTGCAATGTGACCGCCACGTATCGCGCGTTTAAAAAAGGCGCGCTCTTCGCGAATCCTTGTTTCACGCAAATTCATCCGACCTGCATCCCCGTCAGCGGCGAGCATCAATCGAAGTTAACTCTCATGTCCGAGTCGCTGCGTAACGACGGACGCGTCTGGGTCCCCAAGCGCAAAGAGGATTGCGGCAAGCCGCCGGGCGAAATCCCCGAAACGGAGCGCGATTATTATCTCGAGCGAAAATATCCCAGTTACGGCAATCTTGCACCGCGGGATATTTCTTCACGCGCAGCCAAGAAAGTTTGCGACGAAGGCCGCGGCATTGGCCCCGGCGGGCGTGGCGTTTATCTCGATTTCGTCGACGCAATCAAGCGGCTCGGCGAAAATACGATCCGCGAACGCTACGGAAATTTGTTCGAGGTTTATGAAAAGATAACCGGCGAAGATGCCTACAAAGTGCCGATGCGAATTTACCCTGCGGTCCACTACACCATGGGCGGGCTCTGGGTTGATTATGATTTGATGAGCAACGTGCCCGGCCTGTTTGTAATCGGCGAAGCAAATTTTTCCGATCACGGTGCTAATCGGCTCGGCGCCAGCGCCCTCATGCAAGGTTTGGCCGATGGCTATTTCATTCTGCCTTACACGCTGCCAAATTATCTAACCGGTCAGATTGGGAAACGCCCGTCTGCCGATTCTCCGGACTTTCAAAAAGCAGAAGGTGAGGTTCGTGCTCGCGTCAAAAAACTGCTCGATGTCGATGGGAAACGTTCGCTCGATTCCATCCATCGCGAACTCGGGCTCTTGCTGTGGGACAAATGTGGAATGGCGCGCAATGCCAGAGGGTTGGGTGAAGCGCTCCAAAGAATTCCTGAACTGCAAGAAAAGTTCTGGCGCGAAGTCCGGGTTCCTGGTGATGGAGAAGATTTCAATCAATCGCTCGAACGTGCCGGACGCGTGGCTGATTTTCTCGAGTTTGCAGAGCTGATGTGTGCCGATGCGCTCGCGCGCGACGAATCATCCGGCGCACATTTTCGCGAAGAGCACCAAACGCCTGACGGTGAAGCGCTGCGCGACGACGAAAACCACGCCGCAGTGTTCGCATGGGAATTTCAGGGCGACATTGGCCAAATTGCGCCGCCAAAGCTGCATCGCGAGCCGCTTCATTTCGAAACCGTGCATTTAACGCAGAGAAGCTACAAATGAGAAATTTCATAGGTAGGGCGCGACCGCCGGGCGCGCCGACTAAGTTCCGCGGACGGCTCGGCGATCCGTCCCTACCATTTGTAACAACCATGAACTTCCGACTGAGAGTTTGGCGACAGCCGAACGCGAAAGCTGCCGGCAAACTGCTGGATTATGAAGCACGCGACATTTCGCCGAACACGTCGTTTCTCGAAATGCTCGACATCGTGAACGAAAATTTGCTCGCGCGTGGTGACGAGCCGATCGCGTTCGACTCCGATTGTCGCGAGGGCATTTGCGGCACTTGCTCCCTCACAATCAATGGAGAAGCGCACGGGCCCGACCATCCCGGCGCGGTTTGCGAGCTTTACATGAGAAAATTTCGCGATGGCGAAACGATCGTTGTCGAACCATTTCGCGTGAGATCATTCCCGATCATCAAAGACCTAGTGATCGATCGAAGCGCGCTGGATCGAATTGTGCAAGCCGGCGGTTTTATTTCCGCGCGCGCAGGTTCTGCGCCGGAAGCGAACTCAACTCCAATTCCAAAGCACGATGCCGACCTTTCCATGGAAGCCGCAGCATGCATCGGCTGCGGAGCGTGCGCGGCGGCGTGCCCAAATGCGTCGGCCATGCTCTTCACCGCAGCGAAAGTCTCACATCTGTCGCTCGTGCCTCAGGGAAATCCCGAGCGTGTCGGCCGCGCTTTGAGAATGGTGCACGTAATGGATGCGGAAGGCTTTGGTAATTGCACCAACACCTACGAATGCGAAGCGGTCTGTCCGGCCGAGATCAGCGCCAGTTTCATTGCGAAACTGAATCGCGAATACGCGAGGGCAGCATTGCGCACCGGCGCGGGCGATTAGGTGGAGGGACACGCGCTGTCGTGTCCCAAATCTAATCTACAAGGAGAGCTGTTAGCCCCCATCGGGACGACAACGTCATCCTTTATAGTCTGTGCGCTTGGAACGTCCAGAGTTCGTGATCGAGCTGATCGCGCGCCCGCTTGGCGACAAGTTCGACATCTGCGCGTGGGCGCATCACCGCGAAAACCGTCGAACCAGAGCCTGATAGTAATGCCACTCCCACTTCTGGTTGACGCAACAACCACATTTTGAGCTGTGCGAGAAAAACGAATTTCTCGAAAACAGGACGCTCTAGATCGTTCATGAAAGTTTGGCCGGCGAATTCCTGAGTTGCGTACGAGACACCAGGAACTTCTCGCGAATCCTGCCAGTGCGAGTATGCCCATTCGGCCGCGATTCCAAAGCTTGGCTTTAATAAAAGGATCGACAATTGTTCTGGCAGCTGAATCGGCGTGACCAGCTCCCCTCGTCCACGACAGAGCGCGGCCGATTCGAAAATAAAAAATGGAACGTCGGATCCGATTGCCGATCCAAGCTCAGCCAACTCATCACGCGCCAGGTTCGTTTCGAAAAGCCGATTGAGCGCGAGCAAAGTAGTTGCCGCGTCGCTGCTTCCACCACCCAACCCCGCGCCATGCGGGATTTTCTTTTTGAGTTCGATTGAGACGGCGGGGATCAATTTTGTCGCCGCAAAGAAATTCGTCGCCGCACGAACAACGAGATTGTCTTCATCTGGCGGAACTGACGGATCATCACAGTGAAACTCGATTTCTTTTCCGCTGTTGATCTTGTCGATTTTGATCTCATCGCAGAGCGAAATCGGCGCGATGAGCGTCTCGATTTCGTGAAAACGATCGTCGCGACGACGCAAAACTTTGAGCGAAAGATTGATCTTCGCAGGCGCGGAAACTTGCATACCTTGCAATCTGTCCACGAATTTTAGCAGAATTACAGGATGAACTCACAATCCCGAACGGTCAGCGCCCGGGACAGATTAATTGTAGCCCTTGACGTTCCGACGCAAACTGAGGCGCTCAACTTTGTCCGCGATTTAAGTCCCGAGGTCAGCTTTTTTAAAATCGGGCTGCAACTTTACACCGCCGCAGGTCCGGAGATTGTGCGCGCCGTCCTGGCGACGAGCGCCAAAGTTTTTCTGGATTTAAAATTGCACGACATCCCGAATACCGCGGCGCGGACAGTGGAGTCCGCTGTTTGCCTGGGGGCGCAGATGCTGACGATTCATTTGAGCGGCGGAGCTGAGATGATTGGAGCCGCGATTGCCGCACGCAAAAACAGTTTGTCGATCCTGGGCGTCACGGTGTTGACCAGCGCAACTGAGGAAACGCTTCGCAAAATTGGGGTCTCCGATACAATAGACAGCTACGTTTTGCGCCTGGCAAAAGTTGGAGTCGCGGGAGGAATTGATGGACTGGTCGCGAGTCCGCGTGAAGTAAAAATGTTGCGCGCGCAATTCGGCGCCAAGATAAAACTCGTAGTTCCGGGAATTCGCCCAAGCTGGTCAGAAGTCGGCGATCAAAAACGCGTCATGACGCCGCGCGAAGCGCTGGATGCAGGCGCAGATTATCTCGTCATTGGCCGACCGATTATTGCACATCCGCGACCACGCGAGGCAGTCACCAAAATTTTGAACGAAATCGAAAGCTGACAGCTTCGCATGCCGATCTTCGCCAAACTTGAAATTTGCAGGGATGCTACCCCGCGATCGGCAGCGGTGAACATGGCGATCGATGAAGCTTTACTCGAGACGGCAAAGGTTCCGTCGATTCGCTTTTATCGATGGAACTCCCCTGCTCTGTCGTTTGGATATTTTGGCAAATTTGCCGATGTTGCTAATTATGCGCCTAGGCGCGACTTGGTCCGGCGATGGACTGGCGGTGGAATTGTTTTTCACGGAGATGATCTCACCTACTCAATTGTAATTCCCGCGAACGATCCGGCCTTCAGTGAGTCGTCGATGTTGATCTACGAAAAAATTCACTGCGCTCTGCGCAGTGCGTTGCTCGCAAATGGTGAGCGAGCAGAACTAGCCCCTGTAGCCGGTGTCGTTGACGCCGGGGCCGCGATCATCGATCGCGGCTACAGCTGTTTTGCGAATCCGGTACGAGCCGACGTGATGGTGAATGGCCGAAAAGTTGCCGGCGCAGCGCAAAGGCGCACACGCGGTGGTTTACTGCATCAAGGCAGCATACAACTCGCCACAGGATGGGTCCGTGTCGCCGCGACGACCGGACATGTCGATCTTGGAAATGGTCTCGCGGAACGGTTTGCCAAGGAGTTGTCGGAAGGGCGCAATGAAAAATCGCTGAGCAACACCTTGGTAGAGCGCGCGGAGAAAATTGCCGAGCAAAAATACAATACCCAAAACTGGTTGCAGGGACGTTGAGTTGAGTGTCCCCAGTGCGCGCCGCGTGCGCTCCACAAAAGCAGAGTCTTCGAACGTGTTGCTTTGACAACACGCAAGCCGCCCCTCTATTCTGCGCCTGTGAAAGCCTTTGCACGCTCGGCGGCGTTAACCACTTCTCCGCTGGGGCCGCTGGCTCGAGTGGCGCTGCTCGTTCAACCGCATCTCGACGAAGTGGAAAGGCGCATCGCGCAACAAACCGCAGCTTTCGATCCCGCGATCGAAGGCTATGTGACCTATGCCGTAGGCGGTCGCGGTAAACGGCTGCGACCACTTCTCGCGCTCCTGGCTGGAGGCGCGACCGGCGAGATCAATTCCGGACATCTCGATCTTGCTGTCATCGTTGAACTAATTCATGTCGCCACGCTCGTTCACGACGACATTCTGGATGAGGCCGAGCGCCGTCGCGGGCGGCCGACCGTGAACGCGCGCTGGGGAAATTCGCTCAGTGTTCTTTTGGGCGATTGCCTTTTCGCGCACGCCCTGAACCTCTCCACCAATTTCGAAAATGTGGACATCAGTCGCGCAATTGCGCGGGCGGCGAGGGAAATCTGTTCAGGAGAAATGATCCAAACGCAGCGCCGTTTTGATCTCAAACTCGAGGTCGATGATTACTTGCAGATCGTCGAAAAGAAAACCGGCTCGCTTTTCGCGACGGCAGCCGAATTGGGAGCGACGATCAGCGAAGCCGATCGAGGCGTGATTGAAGTATTCAGGAATTTTGGGATGCGCGTCGGCATGGCTTATCAAATTTATGATGATTGCCTGGATATTGCCGGCAACGAGAGCACGACCGGGAAAACGCTGGGAACGGACTTGCGCAAAGGCAAGTTCACGCTTCCGGTGCTGATCTTTTTGCGCTCCGCTTCCGAATTTGAACGAGAGCGCTATTACAGCCTCATCCTCGAAGGAAAATGCGAGCAGATGACGGAACTTTTGAGAAATGGCGCGACGAACGGTGCACTGAATGAATCGATCGCGGCAGGAAGCGATCTGATCGGCGAGGCGCAAACGGCGCTCGACGGAATGGCTCAGAATCCGCATGGGGACGCGCTTTTCGCGCTAGGCGGTGTATTCCGCGAAATGTTTGATCAACTGCGCGTGTAAATGAAATGTGGGACGGAGCCTTTGTGCCCCGACTTTTAGTAATTTCTCATCGCGGCGCTGAGGCCGCTCCCACCTTCGAATGTCGCAGTTAAAGATTCACGAGATGCCGCGGGAGGAGCGGCCACGAGAAAAGCTCGCCGCGCACGGTCCATCGGCCCTCAGCAATCCCGAGCTGATCGCGATCCTTCTTCGCACTGGTGTCGTCGGGACAAACGCGATTGAAGTTGCACGCGAACTGCTGGAAAAATATGGATCGCTCGGAGGATTGAGCCGCTGCTCGGTCGATGAATTGGCAAAGGTCAGAGGCGTTGGTTTCGCCAAAGCCGTGCAACTTGTGGCAGCATTTGGATTGGGCCAGCGCTTGGCGCACGAAAGATGGTCAAAGCAAAAAATTGATTCACCGGAGATCGTGAATGAATTAGTCGGCGCGGAATTGCGAGCGCTGCGTAAGGAATCGTTGCGCGTAATCCTGCTCGATACTCGCTATCATCTGATCCGCATTGAACAAGTTTCGCTGGGAAGTGGGAATGAAAGCATCGCGCACCCGCGTGAGATCTTTCCTCCGGCGGTAGTTTCGTCGGCTTATGCAGTGATTGTCGTGCACAATCATCCCTCCGGCGATCCATCGCCGAGCCAGGCTGATCACAGTCTAACAAGGCGGTTGGCGGAAGCCGCCGAGCTTCTACAGATTAAGTTACTTGATCACATCATCATCGGCGCGCACGCGGAGGGAAGCCCCGGTTATTTTAGTTTCAAGGAAGCGGGCGTGCTTTGAAGATTCATTCGACGGCAGTTGTCGATCCCGAAGCGCAAATTGGAGTCGATGTCGAGATCGGTCCGTTCTCGGTCATAGGACCGCAAGCGGTGATCGGTGATAAGACGATCGTGCAGACGCACGTTGTCATTGAGGGAAATGTCGCGATCGGCACCGCCAATTTCATCGGACATGGCGCGATTATTGGCGCGCCCCCACAGGATCTTGCGTTTTCGCCGGAACGAAAAACGAAGATCGAGATCGGAGACGACAACGTCATTCGCGAATACTGCACGATCAATCGCGGCAGCCCGGAGGGCAGCGTCACTAAAATCGGCGATAAGAATTTCCTGATGGCAGGGGCTCACGTTGGCCACAATTGCGAGATCGGAAACAACGTTATCATCGCCAATAATTGTTTGTTGGCTGGTCACGTGCGCGTGGGCGATGGGGCATTCCTGGGCGGTGGATCGACATTTCATCAGCACATGCACGTGGGACGATTGGGGATGGTGCAAGGCAGTTCCGCTTTCGGAAAAGATCTGCCACCGTTTGTCATCGCAGCCGAACGCAATTCTGTTTTTGGAACCAATGTGATTGGGTTGCGGCGTGCCGGTTTCAGCGCGCAAGATCGCGATGAAATCAAAGCCGCCTTCAAATTGCTTTACCTAAGTGGACTAAACATTTCGCAGGCGCTAGAGAAGGCCGCTGCAACGAATTTTGGCGCGCCCGCGCGGGAATTCTTTGATTTTGTCGCGAACGCGAAGAAGCGGGGGATTTGCCCTTACCGGAGCCGAGTAGGCGTCCCGGGCGTTTGATACAAACGCCTCTACATCAATTTAGCGCAAGCAACGCGAGCATGCGACCGGTACGCCCCTTTTCGGCGCGGTAGGAATAGTAAAGATCGACATGGCACGCGGTGCAGACGCCGCTGTCGCGGACTTTGTGCACTCCTTGCGCGCGACATTGTTCGACAATCTTCGCTGCGAAATCGACCTCGTAATGTGCCGGACGAATGCAGGGACTAAGTTGCGCGATTAGATCGGCTGGCTTGGATCCAAATCGCACGACCATTTCCCTAATCCCGTTCGTGACGACGCCGAGCTCAGTGCCTTTGCGTCCGGAATGCACTAGACCGATAGCCGGCGTTTTTGGATCGACAATGTAAACAGCGCAACAGTCGGCGACGTAGATGCCTAGCGCGACACGGGGTTGATCGGTAATAATGCCGTCGCAGCCGGAGAATTCTTTGTCGCTTTCCACCGATGCATCAACGAATGCGATTTTGTTCCCGTGAATTTGTTGGGCGGTGAGCAGCGGCCAATCGCCGATGCCAATTGCGTTGCGAATTTCGCGATGCGCCGCTTCGAGCCGTTTTAACGCTTCGCTTTTATTATGCGAAACATCGATACCTGCGATGCGCGTAATAAACGCGTGCCGACAAACGGCCGCGTCATTAAGCGCCTGAAATTGCTCGATGGGAAATTGCTTTGTCACCGCAGAAAATCTGCAGCCGCGCCGTCGAAGCTCCAAATCCCAAAACGAATCTTGTTAACACACGCACCTCGCTGTTTCCGTCTGGATTTGGTGGCAGCTCGGCATTGGGGATGCGCAATTCCCTTGAGATTTCTATTACTATCTTCGCTCAGCGCGTTAAAGTTTTTTTACGCTTGCCAGTTGCATCCGTCCCACTGCTCGTGTCATAGGTTTTTGATCGCGTCGCGCGCGGTGCCAGGTTGGCGAACGATTCGGTGTAGGTGCTTTGTGCGCCAGTGGCCCGGTCGAACTCCGCGAGGGACGAATTGTATCCGAAAAGCGCCTGCAACTGCGTCGTTTGCGCCGTGAGCAACTGGACCTGGGCGTTGAGGACATCCAACTGCACCCCTGCGCCAGCGTCGAGCCGGGCTTTGGCCAGGCGCAGCGCTTCCTCAGCCAGATTCACGTTTTTCTCCTGACTCTTAATAAGTTCGGTGTTCTGCTGCAAATTTGAATACGCGGTCTGTATTTCCAGTTCAACCTGGCGCACATCATCGTCGTAAGTCAGTTTGGCTTCCGAAAGAAGGGCGCGCTGTTGCTTGACCTGGCCATATAGTGGTGATAATTGGAAGGTACTGGCCCCATGCTGCGTGCACTTGCTGGACTTGGTTTAGAACGTTTGCCCTCGCCTGTTTAAGAAATGGGCGCCGCTCTTTTCCAAGCTCAATGGCATCGTCCAGCGCGATGGTGCGCGGAACGTATGGCATTTCGCCTACGACTTCCAACGGCGGGTTTTCACCGCGTCGTGGTTGAAAATCGAGGCCCAGAGTCTTGGCCAGAGTAATCTTCGATATTCGATAGTTGTTTTGCGCGGTGATCAGTAGCGGAAGCTGATTGTAGAGAGCGACTTCCGCCTGCAGCACGTTGAAACGTGGAACTGTTCCCGCTTCAAAGCGGTTCTGCTGATCCTTCAACTGAGTTTCCAGCAAGTGCACCGATTGCTCCTGCACTTTGATGAGCTCTCGATTGACCACTACCTGGTAGAACTGCGTTTTCACGGTCGCGAGGAGTTGGTCCAGCGTGTTGCGGAACGCGAAGTAGGCGCTGTCTCGCTGAAAGAAAGTACCGCGGATCGCTGGCCAGGTTGTTCCGTTAAAAACCAGCTGCGTTCCGGTCACGCGGATGTTGTAAGTTACATCGCTCAGCTGAGTATTCGTGGCAGTTGGTATCGGCGTTGGGCTGGCCAGTGCTTGACCAGCCCCGACCTGCGATGGCGGTGAGTCAACAATGGATGCAGCCCCGCCCGTAGCCGTAGTCCCAGTCGTCGTCGAACTTTGAAATATGTTCGCACGCAGGTTCGGATCAATCCATTCAAAACTCCCGCTGGGGGTGATGTTCGGCAGTGCCTGCGCCCGGATCTGAATGATCACGCCCAGCGTCCGTTTGATCTCTTGTTCCGCGATGAGGAGAGTCGGATTGCGTTGCAGCGCCGTCAGGATCGCTTGATCAAGAGTAAACGTGGGAACTTTGCGTGAAGAGGATGTACCACTGCCTGTCGATGTCGATCCTTCGCCTGTGCCGGCGCGCGCCACCGAGCTTGCGGCAATGACCGCCGCCGCGAACCCGGAGATTACAAAATATTTTCGCATAAAGAAGATGTAGCCCGAGAGATTAGACGCGTAATCGTAGGCGCGTAGATTCAAACTGCGCGCTTTTTACCGTGGTTTGATAACATTGCCGACCAATAGATGAAAATCATTTCGATTGGCAGTAATCATAAATTTTACTGTAAATGTGCAGCCACGCCTTTTGTTCATCCGGCGTGAGGTGATTCAGGACTTTCACAAGATTGCCAACCATTTCCTCGCGAATCCGTCGGACCAGAGCGGAACCTTTCGGAGTGATACAGACCATCACCTTGCGGCGATCATCTCGCGCGACGGAGCGCATCACGTAAGAAAGATTCTCCAGTCGCGCCACCAAACCGCTCGCCGCCGCGGTGGTGTGCCCCATTTTCTGCGCAATTGCCGACATGGTGAGCACTTCTTTTTGATCGAGATAAGCGAGAAGAAAAAATTGCGAGAACGAAACGTTGCCCGGTGCAAGCTGCTTGCAAAGACGCAGCACGAAGCAGCGTTGCATCTCCAAAATGATGTGGGAAAGCCGTTCCGCATCCGCACGAATTTGATCGGTCGGACTTCGTGCAAACGCGGTGAGCGCTCCCGTATTCAAGGCGACTAAGCTAGAAATGCGCACGTAGCCTGTCAAACCACGCTCAGGCGAAAAAAATTAGCCATCCCAGATTTGAAGATCGACAATTTCGCCGGCTTTCAACGACTCGCCGACGGCGACGCGCAACAATGCATTCGATTGGCTCAAACCGAAAAGCGCATGCGATTCCTGCCGGCCGACTGGCGTAAATTTTCCGTCTTCGAGTTTTCCGCGTACGTAATGCGGCCGATCGCCATCGTTGGTTAGATCGACAACCAACCTCGCCGGCGCTGCCGGCAGATGGAGATTAATTGCGCCCATCATTTTCAGAATCGCCGGCCGCACAAATTGCAGAAACGTGATGAAAGCGGACACTGGATTCCCCGGCAAGCCAAAGACGGCGCACTTGTCAACGCGGCCAAAGAGAAATGGTTTACCCGGTTTGATCGCCACTCGCCAAATGTCGATCTTGGCGCCGAGGGATCGCAATGTTGATTGGACGATGTCATGTTCGCCTACCGACACGCCTCCGCTAATAATGAGAACGTCGTGTTGGATGCCGCGCTTAAGGGCCTCGGTTAAAGAATCGCGATCATCCGGACAATACTCCACCGATCGCACAGAGGCGCCGCAGCGTTGCGCCAACCCCTGCAATAGCACCGAATTGCTTTCGTAAATCTGCCCCGGTTGAATTTTTTCTCCGGGCTTCACAAGTTCGTCGCCGGTCGAAATGATCGCCATATCCACTTCGCCGCCGATGGTCACCTCGGCGAAACCTTGTGACGCAAGCAGCGCGGCTGTCGCTGCACGAATTCGCTCGCCCTTGTGCAAGATTTTTTGACCTTCAGCCAAATCGCAACCGCGCTTTCGGACGAATTCGCCATGATCGACATCCGCATTCAAAACGATCTCAGCTCCATCGCGTGTTACATCCTCCTGCATGATGATCGCGTCCGCTCCAGCAGGCACTGGCGCGCCAGTGAAAATGCGGATGGCGGCGCCGGGAGAAACGCGGAGTTGCCTGTCAAGGCCGGCCGGCTGTTCGCCGATGACGCGCAATCGTTCACCGGATCGACAATCGCTCGCGATGACCGCGTAACCGTCCATCGCTGAGTTGTCGAACACCGGGAGCGGCAATCGCGCGAGGTAATCTTGCGCAGCGAAACAATCGAGCGCGTGCAAGGTCGACAACAATCGTGCCGGCAATTGGCTAATTGTTTCGAGAATTTTCTCGCGCGCTTCTTCTTCACTGACCATTGCATCGCTTTTCATCGCAGCACCGCTGTAACTGTAGCGGCGCTCTGTGAGCGTCGCATTTTTTTAAGTTTGAACGTGTACCGATTCTTTCATACGAAGCCGGGGTCACCCACCCGGGCCACAACGATCTGCAACGAGGATGTTTGACGATCATCCTATCCATCTCATATTCTCGCAGCCGATTTTTGGTGAGGTGGCTGAGTGGTCGAAAGCAGCGCTTTGCTAAAGCGCCGTACCCCAAAAGGGTACCGAGGGTTCGAATCCCTCCCTCACCGCGCCTATTTTTCGTCCAAACCGCGCTAATACGATGGCGATGGCTCTCATCGCGGCGCACCAACCCATCGATCGCTTGCGGGATCGGCGCCTGAAAATGCGCGGCGGCATTTGCTCACGACCACTCATTAGCTTGCCAATGCCCCGGCGTCTGGCGCAGACGCTCTACAGCTTTTACTGAGGGACGTTGCTGACGGTGATCGTCGTGGAAGAACACGAGCCGAAGTATCCCGGAGAAAGACTTTGCCACGCGATCTGGCGGCCGCCGGGACCTCTCATATGAACAGTTGTTGTAAATCCTGCGGCATTCCAAAGCGGTTGCGCTTGATTCAGTCTAATGCCGATAAAATTGGGCACCGTGCACTCGGATGTCGGGGTCGGGGTCGGCGTAGGAGAAGGAGGTGGCGTTGGAGTTGGTGAGGGCGTCACCGAAGGAGTCGGCGTCACGGTTGGCGTGACTGTTGGCGTGACAGAAGGTGTCGAAGAAGGTGTGGCTGTGGCTGTGGGCGAAGCTGTGGCTGTGGGTGTGGGTGTGAGTG
>WNFO01005574.1_pt1 | contig 12906 bp, 9 predicted proteins | sample 5400251 | NCBI WGS metagenome assembly WNFO01 (sample SAMN13153354, study PRJNA577476) | soil metagenome | isolation source: 100 cm saprolite under Madrone tree | place: USA:California | collected 2016-06-14 | reverse complement strand
CCGAAAATCTTTGCCCGCCACATCGTCAAGCCGGACATGCTGTTTGAGCAGGTGATCGAAGTCGCCGAACGCGTGCGCGCTGACGGCACAGTCGAGGCAACGCCCGATCTCGCCGCGTTACGCCGCGATCTTGAACGCGCCGTGGCGGACGGCATCGAGGCGACCGCGATCGTGTTCATGCACAGCTATCACTATCCGGAGCACGAGCGACAAGTGGCGTCGCTCGCGCGCGACGTCGGGTTTCTTCAGGTCTCCGTCAGTCACGAGGTCTCGCGGCTGATCAAGCTCGTCGGTCGTGGCGACACCACGGTGGTCGATGCGTATCTGTCGCCGATCCTGCGGCGCTATGTGGCCGGAGTGGCGCAGGAGCTTTCGTCTTCACCTCCCCCAACCGAAGTCGGGCCTGCCCGACTTCGGTCACTTGATACAGTGGCCGAACCCTCGCTACAGCGAGGTTCGGCTGGGGGGAGGTCGGCCCGCGCCAGCGGGCCGGGAGGGGGTGGCGACGCCGCAACAAGTGAGGTGCCGCGGATGCTGCACGGCCGCCACCCCACCCCGGATCGCCTACGGCGATCCGACCCTCCCCCTGCAGGGGAGGGTGAAGAGCACACCCGCCTCATGTTCATGATGTCGTCGGGCGGGTTGACGGCGGCGGACCTGTTCCAGGGCAAGGACGCAATCCTGTCGGGACCGGCCGGTGGCGTGGTCGGAATGGCGCAAACCGGGCGCGAGGCGGGCTTTGCCAACCTCATCGGTTTCGACATGGGCGGCACCTCGACCGACGTCTCGCATTTCGACGGCGAGTACGAGCGGGCCTTCGAGACCGAAGTCGCGGGCGTGCGCATGCGCGCCCCGATGATGTTGATCCACACGGTGGCGGCGGGCGGCGGCTCGGTCCTGCATTTCGACGGAGCGCGCTTCCGTGTCGGTCCCGACTCGGCCGGCGCCAATCCGGGGCCGAAATGCTATCGCCGCGGCGGGCCGCTTGCCGTCACCGACGCCAACGTCATGGTCGGCAAGCTGATGCCGGACTTCTTCCCGCATATTTTCGGACCCGGGCAGGACCGGCCGCTCGATGCCGCAGCCGTGAGGGAGGCGTTCAAGGACCTGGCAAGCGAGGTGAACCGCGATCTCGCCGGCGGGCGAAATGCGGAAGACATCGCCGACGGCTTCATCAGGATTGCGGTCGAGAACATGGCGAACGCGATCAAAAAGATTTCCGTGCAACGCGGCTACGACGTGACGCGCTACGCGCTCAACTGCTTCGGCGGCGCCGGCGGCCAGCATGCCTGCCTGGTCGCCGACGCGCTCGGCATGACCACGGTGCTGATCCATCCGTTCTCGTCGCTGATGTCCGCCTACGGGATGGGGCTTGCGGATATCCGGGCGACACGGCAGCGGGCCATCGAAGACCCGCTGGGAGGCGGGGCGCTCGCATCCATCAAGACCGCCGGCACGCACCTCGGCGCAGAAGCGCGCGCCGAGGTGCGTGGTCAGGGAGTGGCGGACGCCGACGTCATCGTGCATGTGCGCGCGCATATTCGTTATGCCGGCACCGACACGGCGCTGGAGGTGCCCGCCTTTACTTCACCTCCCCCTGGAGGGGAGAGGTCGGCCCGCGCCAGCGGGCCGGGAGGGGGTGACAGCGCTGCCGCATCTGCGGCAATGCCGGGTAACCCCACCCCGGACCGCCTGCGGCGGCAGAGAAACGTCGTTTGCCCTCCCCCTGCAGGGGAGGGTGATGCGCCCGCGCTCGCTAAACTGCGCACCGCCTTCGAAGTCGCCCACAAAGCGCGATTCGGCTTCATCGATCCTGCCAAGGAACTCGTCGTGGAAGCGGTGTCGGTCGAAGCGGTGGGCGGCGGGGCGAGATTTTCCGAACCCGTGTTGGCGGCCACGACCGCGCCCCTGCCCCCACCGAAGCAGCGGACGCGCTTTTTCTCCGGGGGCGCATGGCACGATGCCGCGGTCTACGTCCGTGACCAGCTCGCGCCCGGCCACCAGGTCGCGGGCCCGGCGATCGTGATCGAGCCGCACCAGACGATCGTGGTCGAAGACGGCTGGCGGGCGGAAGTAACGACGAAGAACCATCTCGTGCTCACCCGCATGACGCCGCTCGCGCGCGGCCATGCGGTCGGGACCGCGGCCGATCCGGTGATGCTCGAGGTGTTCAACAATCTTTTCATGTCGATTGCCGAGCAGATGGGCGTATCGCTGCAGAACACCGCCTATTCGGTCAACATCAAGGAACGGCTCGATTTCTCCTGCGCAGTGTTCGCCCATGACGGCTCGCTGGTGGCCAATGCGCCGCACATGCCGGTGCACCTCGGCTCCATGGACCGTGCCGTCGAGACCATCATCCGGGAAAACGCAGGCCGCATCCGGCCGGGCGACGTCTATGCGATCAACGCCCCCTACAACGGCGGCACCCACCTGCCGGACATCACGGTTTGCACGCCGGTTTTCGATGACGCCGAGCGGGAGCTCCTGTTTTGGGTCGCAAGCCGAGGCCACCACGCCGACGTCGGCGGCATCTCGCCGGGCTCGATGTCGCCCAACGCCAGGACCATCGAGGAGGAAGGCGTCTATATCGACAATTTCAAGGTTGTGGATCGCGGCCATTTCCGCGAGACGGAACTCTACGCGCTCTTCACCGGCGCCAAGTACCCGGCGCGCAACGCGCTCCAGAACGTCAACGATCTCAAGGCCCAGATCGCCGCCAATGAGAAAGGCGTGCAGGAGCTGCGCAAGATGACGGCGCAATTCACGCTGCCGGTGGTGAAAGCCTATATGCAGCATGTGCAGGACAACGCCGCCGAAAGCGTGCGGCGCGTCATCGACCGGCTTCATGATTCCGAATTCGCCTATGAGATGGACCAGGGCACCGTGATCCGCGTAAAGATCACGGTCGACAAGGAAAGACGGGAGGCCACCGTCGACTTCACCGGCACCTCGCCGCAGCAACCCACCAATTTCAACGCCCCCGAGCCGGTGACCCGCGCGGCCGTGCTTTACGTGTTCCGCGTCATGGTCGATGACGACATCCCGATGAACGCCGGCTGCCTGCGGCCGATCAATATCGTCATTCCGCCGCGCTCGATGCTGTCGCCGGAGTATCCGGCCGCCGTAGTGGCCGGAAACGTCGAGGTGAGCCAGGCGGTGACCGACACGCTGTTCGGAGCGCTCGGGGCGCTTGCAGCCGCGCAGGGCACCATGAACAACCTCAACTTCGGCAATGCGCGCTACCAGTATTATGAGACGATCTGTTCGGGCTCGCCGGCGGGGCCGGGTTTCCCCGGCACCGATGCGGTACACACCCACATGACGAACACGCGCCTCACCGATCCGGAGGTGCTGGAATTCCGCTATCCGGTCGTGCTGGAGGATTTCCATATTCGCGCCGGCTCCGGCGGGCGCGGAAAATGGAATGCCGGCGATGGCGTCCGCCGCACCATCAGATTTCTTGAAAGAATGGAATGCACCATCCTGTCCGGCCACCGCCGCGTGCGGCCGTTCGGACTTGCCGGCGGCGAGCCAGGCCAGGTCGGCGAGAACTGGGTGCGCCGCAGCGATGGTCGCATGGAACGCCTGCAGGGCGCCGACGCCACGACGCTCGATGCCGGCGACGCGGTCATCATCCAGACCCCGACGGCGGGGGGATACGGGAAGGCGTGAGGTGCCTAAAACAAAACGCCGGGCCAATCATGCCCCGGCGTTGCGATTTAACCTCTACCTTCCCCCACAAGCGGGGAGGGTAGAGTGGGGGCGCAGCGGTAGCGAAACTTACCGGGCCGCGACTGACTGGAGGCAATGGCGGCTCGCCGCAAGCTCGGCTTCGTAATAGCCGACATCAGCCAACAGCAGTGGGTTCTGCACCGCCATGCGGCGCGACGTTTCGAGGAACTCGGCAAGTTGCTTGATGCGCAGCGTCTCCTGATCGGCGGGGCGCGAACAGCGTGCAGCCGGGAAACCGTTCGGCGCGGTCTCGGACTGTACCGGCCTCATGGGACCGGCGCTGGAAGCTGAAAGGGCGCCGAAAATGACCGCCGCCGAGAGCGCAAGTCCGGTAAAGATGCGGGCGCAAGTCGAGCTCAAGGTGGCCTCCTGATTTCTCGTTCTTCAGTTATCTATTAGTCGTGTCGGCCCTTCGGAAGGTTCGCTAACGTTAACAAAAACGTTACCTCCCTGACTTCGGGCGGACCGAGAGGCCGCCAAAACGAGGGGACGGTCCTGCACGGCTTCCTTAACTAAGACGTGGATGGCCGGGGCAAACCGACAATGACGAGGCAAAATGATTCAACATGCCCGAACGCACTCTGGGCGGGCACGTTTGAGAGCCGGCTAACGCGGATTGCGGCCGGGTTGAAGCACATGGCACCTCCGGTCGTGGGCGGCTTGTCCCGGCCACCTCGGATATTCCTGCTCTGTGCCTAAAAACGCGAGATCGCCGGGACGAGCCCGGCGACGACGCCACCACGTGGATTCAATATTGAAACTCTAACGCGCCTGCTGGATGGCCGACAGCAGCCATGGGCCGCCATGGAGGCGCCGGAAGGTCCAGGCTTCAACGACCTCCTGCGGGCCGCCCTCGACAACCCGCCCGTTGGCGCGGTCGATCATCGTATCGTTGAGCGCGAACCGCATCGCAACCGTCGCATAGTCGGTGCTGCCCTCGCTCCAAGCCTCCGCAAGATCACCCTGCAGGAGCTTGACATCGGAGATGCGGTTCACGACCCCGCGGCTTGCGTTCTGCGCCAGGTCCTCAGAGAAATAGGACACCATTTCGGGCGTGGCGCGGGCCCGCAGCACATTGAGATCCTCGTTGCTGTAGGCGGTCTGAATGTCACCGAGCAGCCGCTCGAACGCATCATAGTCGGCACTCGAGATGCCCACGTCATCGCTGCGCTGACGAGCGCCGGTGCTGGCTGCACTTTGCCCGCCGCCCAGACCTGGGGCCCCGAAAAGGCCCGTGGATGAGTTTGAGTTATCGCGATAGTGCGTTCCAGCGTAGGCCGGCTCGTTGCGGCGCTGGAACCAACGCCACAGGAACACGGCGACGAGCGCAATCAACCCAAGCTGAAAGATGAGCCCGAGGAATGATACGAAGCCGCCAAGCCCGCCCATCATGCCGTGACCGAACAAGAGACCGAACAGGCCGGCGCCCAGGAAGCCCGCCGCAAGACCGCCCCAAATTCCCGAGCGGCCGAAGAAGCCGCCCGGAGAAGGCGCTAAGCCGGGCCGGGGATTGGCGACATTCGGCTGCGTCACGGTACGTTGCATCGGGGCCGCCGACGGCATGGTCGACGTCGGCGGCGGCGGCGAGAACGTGCGCGTTGTTCCGCGGCTGCCCGAGCTTAGCCCCCCGCCGATGCGGGCATCAGCGCCGGACGCCAGAAGGCCGGTCGCGGCCGCGACAATCGCCACAACCGTGAGAACCCGATAAATTTTGCCGAACATGAAATCCTCCCACACGCGGCGCCATCGCCGGCCGTGTTTGACCGGACACTGTCACAGGCGAGATATTGGTATGTGATGGGTGGTTGATAAGGGGTGAAGCATGTTGTCGCAGCAGCAGCGCCACTCTGGGACCGCGGGCGTCTCGCCCGCTCTTTCTTGGCCATACCGAAGAGCGGGCGAGACGCCCGCGGTCCCAGGGCTTAGGATGGTCTGGGTGTATCACTTCGATCGCGCCCATCTAACCTGCCCCGCAGGAGGAGAGCGCAGGTATAGCGCGTACGCGCGCGGCACAAACGGGAGGAATCGCCATGAAAGAGACAAAGCTGACTGCCGCTGTAGTCGGACTCACCATGATACTCGCCGCCCCTGTCCCGGCGGGCGCTGCCGAGATCAAGGTGATCAGTTCCAATGCGCTCAAGACCACGCTGGAACAGCTCGCACCGGCGTTCGAGAAGGCGACCGAGCACAAGCTCGCGTTCACCTGGGGCGCCGCCGTTCCGCTGAAGGCCGATATCGAGAAGGGAGCAACGTTCGATCTTGCGGTGCTGACCACTGCGGCCATCGATGATCTCATCCGGCAAGGCAAGCTCGTCGCCGCGACCCGCACCGCGCTTGCGAATTCCGGCGCCGGCGTGGCGGTCCGCAAGGGCGCCCTCAAGCCCGACATCACCACGGTCGAGGCCTTCAAGAACGCGCTCCTCAATGCCAAATCGGTCGCCTATGTGGAGCAGGGCGGCACCGGCATTTATCTGAAAGCGCTGCTGCAGCGGCTCGGCATCGCCGATGCCCTCAAGGACAAGGTCAAGCTGTTGCCGCCCGAAAATCCCGCCGCGTACGCCGTCGCCAACGGCGAAGCCGAGATCGGCATGACTCAGATCAGCGAAATCCTGCCCTATGCGGGCGCCGAGCTGGTCGGCCCGTTCCCCAAGGAGATTCAGCTGACCACATCGTTTGCGGCCGCTGTCGGAGCGAACGCGCGGCAAGCGGAAGCCGCCAATGCGTTGATCAAGTTCCTCACCGCGCCTTCCGCAGCGCCGGTGTTCAAAGCGAAGGGTCTCGATCCGGCCGGATGACGGTAAAAGCTGGGAAATAAGCACGTTGCGGTGCGGTAATATTCGCACCGCGCGGCCGACCGCTTCGCCCCAGGCGCGCCGGACAGGGGTGGGGACACTCATATGGAGGATTAGATGTCGTCTGACGATCTCGCGCGCCGCGCCGCTCTGCGGCTCGGCGATGAATTGGATCGCAACCTGCCGGCAGCGGTGGAAGCGCACATCCAAGGCGGTGAAATCCCGCGGCGATTTGATGCCGGGACAACCATTGCGCTCGCCACACTCATTCTCAGCGCCGCCAAGTTCGCTTGGGACATCTATCGGGACCTGAAGAAGGATTCCAAGGCTGCTCCCGCTCCTGAAGTCGTTGCCCGGCGGATGCGGCTGCAACTCAATGTAGCTGACGAGATCGACGTTGGGCGCCGCGATAAAGTGATCACCGTAGTTGTCGATGAATTGATGAAGCACCCGCCCGAGGCGTGATCGTCTGCACCTTGTTAGATGCAAGGCATTCTTGTACAGGGTCAGTAGAGATTTGACTTAAATTCATTTTCAGCGAGTAGCCGCGCATTGTGGGGAGAGCGTCGGATGACTCACCGCCTCATTGTGGAAGAGCTGTCCGACGGCCGGGTTGCGGTGGCGTTGCAGCGATCGGGGCAAAGCTTTCCCGAGGCGGCCGGCGATCCCGTGATCTTCAACTCCCCGTTCGGAGCGGCGGAACGCGAGGATATCCGCTGGTATCTCGAAGACTATCTCATCGCGCCGTACGCGGTTTACGAAGAGCGCGGTCGAACGATCGAGGGGCGCCTGCCTGAGTGGGGTAAGGCGCTGTTCGAGAGCGTATTCGGTACTGGCAAGCCCGGTCACGATGCCTACCTCAAATCGCGCGAGGGACAGGCAGAGCTGGTGATCATGTCGCGATCGCCAGCGTTCTTGAGTCTGCCGTGGGAGCTGCTACGCGATCCCAAACGGGCGACACCGTTGGCGCTTGATCTCGCTGCGATCGATCGCACGCTCGTGATCGAGGGCGCGGCGGCATCTGTTCCGCCGGGTGAGACGCTGCGGGTGCTGATGGTGATCGCGCGGCCGTCGGGTCTTAAGGATGTCGGCTACCAGATGATCGCGCGGCCCCTCGTCGAGCGGTTATCGGCCGTGCGCGGGCGCGTGGAGCTGGACGTGCTGCGTCCGCCGACGCTGGAGGCGATGCACAAGGCGCTTAATGCGGGAATTGCAGTCGGCGAGCCCTACCACATTGTGCATTTCGACGGCCACGGCACCTTCGGCAATGGATCGGATGGGGTCACCACGGGTTCAAGTCACTTCGATACGGCGACAGCGGCGCGCGGTTACCTTGCCTTTGAGAAAGATAGCGGCGGCGAGCACTTGGTGTCAGCGGATGAGTTCGCCTTGCCTGTCGGTCAAGCCAAGGTGCCGCTGGTGGTGCTCAATGCCTGTCGCTCCGGCATGCTGGGCGAAGGCAAACTCGGCGAAGCCGCGGTGGAGGCTGCGGTGGCGACGCGGTTGCTGGAGGCCAATGCAGCGTCCGTGGTGGCGATGGGCTACTCGGTCTACGCCGTGGCGGCAGCCGAGTTCATGGCCGAATTCTACGAAGCGCTGTTTGCAGGCCGCACCGTGTCGGACGCGGTAGCGGCGGGACGGCAGCGGCTCTATCGGCGCAAGGAGCGGCCGAGCCCGAAAGGCATGCTCCCGCTTGAGGACTGGATTGTCCCGGTGCATTACCTGCGCAGCTCGATCAGCTTTTCCGCATTGAAGCAGGGCCGGCGATCGGCACCTCTGTCGCTGGATGCGATGCTCGACAGAATGCGGTCGAGTGCCCGCGAGGATTCCGAGATTGGCCCCGCGGCAGAGGACAAGCTCGCACCCGTAGGACGGTTTGTCGGGCGTGATGCCGCCTTCTACACGCTGGAACTGGCGCTCAAGTGGCAGCGGGTCGCTGTGGTGCACGGGCCGGCGGGAACGGGCAAGACCGAGTTGGCGAAGGCCTTCGGCCGCTGGTGGCAGGCCACCGGCGGCGTAGAGCAACCCGAATGGGTGTTCTTCCATTCGTTCGAACCCGGCGTGGCATCGTTCGGCCTCGACGGCGTGGTGACGCAAATCGGATTGCAACTGTTCGGCCCTGACTTTGTGGGCAGGACGCGCGACGCGGCGCAGCGGCGGGAATTGATTCTCAAGGTGCTGCGCGAGCGGCGCATGCTGCTGCTCTGGGACAATTTCGAGACGGTGCGTGAGCTGCCCGATATGACCGGGGCGACGCCGCCACTGGATGCGGCGCAGCAGCAGCAGATGCGGGACTTCCTGACCGAACTGGCGCGCGAGGGCGGCAAGACCGGCGTGATCATCACCAGCCGGACACCGGAAGACTGGCTCGGCAACGTGCGCCGCCACGAACTCACCGGACTGACGCCTGGCGAGGCGGCGGAGATGGCGGAGGATGTTCTGCGCCCCTATCCGCAGGCCCGTGGGCGGCGGCACGATCGGGCGTTTGCTGATCTGCTCAACTGGCTCGATGGTCATCCGCTGAGCCTGCGGCTTCTGCTGCCCCAACTGGAAACGGTGTCAGCAGCGACGTTGCTCGATGGATTGAAGGGCAACACCGCAAATTTGCCGCCGGGCTTTGTCGGGGAAGGGCGGCTTGCCTCGCTGGGCGCCAGTCTCAAATATTCGTTCGACCACCTGGCGCCGGAAATGCGCGATCGCCTGCCGGCACTGGCGCTGTTCGAGGGCGTCGCGGACGAGGCCGTGCTGGCGATCCTCTCCGCGGTGAAGGAAGTTCCGATGCGCTTTGCGGGCGTGGCGGAGGAGGCGTGGTCGACGACCCTGCAGCGGCTGGCCGGCATCGGGCTGGTGACATCGCTTGGCGGCGGCATGTATGGGCTACACCCGGCGCTGCCGTTCTATCTCATGGCCGAATGGCGCAGGATGGCAGGCGAGGGCTTCGCCTCCGAGCATGGTGCGGCGGAACGTGCTTTGCTGAGCGCTTACAGTGCCTTTGGGGCTTGGTTGATGAAACAAATTCAAGAAGGTGCTGCCGACGTGGCTTTTTCTCTGATCGAGCGGCAGCGGCGCACGATGGGTCGGCTGCTTGGATTTGCCTTGAGTGAAAAGCGCTACGTCGAGGCGCAAGCGCTGATGCAGCCGCTCAATGAATTCTGGAACGCTCACGGGTTGGGGCCGGAGGCACAGGGATGGGTCGATCGTTGCCGCAAGGCGCTGGAGGTGGACGACGGCACCCCAGCCGACCTCGACGGCAATGCAGGTGCGCTCTGGCTGTTCGCGGTTAGTGCCGAGGCGAACCGTGCCATCCTGGCGGGGCAACTCGACACCGCCTATGCGACTTACGATCTCCTTCGGCAGCGCCTTGAGGCCTCCGGCGCAGCATCGCGGAATCAACGTCTCGCCACGAGCTACCACCAGCTCGGCATGGTGGCGCTGGAGCGGGGCGATCTTGCCGCGGCCGAAGGCTGGTATCGCAAGGCGCTGGAAATCTTTGAGGCGCTCGGCGATCGACCCGGCATGGGCGCAAGCTACCACCAGCTCGGCATGGTGGCGCAGAAGCGGGGCGATCTTGCCGCGGCCGAAGGCTGGTGTCGCAAGGCGCTGGAAATCTATAAGGCGCTCGGCGATCGACCGCACATGGCCATGGTCTACCACCAGCTCGGCATAGTGGCGCAGCTTCAGGGCGATGTTGCCGCGGCCGAAGGCTGGTATCGCGAGGCGCTGGAGATCTCTGAGTCACTCGGCGATCGACCGCACATGGCCATGGGCTACCACCAGCTCGGTACGGTGGCGCAGTGGCGGGGCGATCTTGCCGCGGCCGAAGGCTGGTATCGCAAGGCGCTGGAGATCAAGGAGGCGCTCGGCGATCGACCCGGCATGGCGTCGAGCTACCACCAGCTCGGCATCGTGGCGCAGCTTCGGGGCGATCTTGCCGCGGCCGAAGCGTGGTATCGCAAGTCGCTGGAGATCAGGGAGGCGCTGGGCAATCGACCCGGCATGGCAATGAGCTATGGCCAACTCGGCTTGCTGGCCGAACTGCGCAAGGATGCCGCGACGGCGCTCGACTGGACAGTGCGCTGCATCGCGCTGTTCTCCGAGTTCCCGCATCTGGCGACCGGACCAGGTCCGGGCCATCTTGTGCGGTTGACCACGGCGCTCGGCGTCCCGGCTCTGGAAGCGAGCTGGCAAGGCTGCACCGGCACACCATTGCCGGACCACATCCGAAGCGCAGTCGTCGCTGCGATTGATAAGCAATGATATGGACGCGCCTCGGTCCCTAGCGGGGGCTTTGCCCGCGCATCCACCGATGCCGACACACGCGCAATCGACGTGATAGTCGTGTTCTTTGAGCCAACTTTTCCGACTCTGGCAACCCATTCGACGATAGTTCCGAGTTCGCCGTAGAGGGTGGCGTCAAGTTGGCGGGGGTTGGGGCCGGGCTTGAGGACGATGCGCTCGATGAGACCGCGCAGCGCATCTGCCGCCTCATGGCGGTCTTCGGGATGGTTGAGCGCATCGGCAACGCGCGCAACCTTGCGGCGGTACATATCGGCAACATTGGGATGGACATCCGGCAGATCGACCGTTGGGCGTGCCATGCGCTTCGTGATTTCGTCCTGCTTGGCCTCCAATTCCCGCAGGCGGTCGGATAGCATCCGGGAATAGCCGCCATCCTCAATGGCGCTGACGATCTCCCGGAGCTTACGCTCGACGTCGGCCAGCGCCCGGCGGTCGGCATCGCCAGCGGTCCTTCGCTCGCGATTGAGCCGGTTGGTCTCGACTGCGTAGGCCCTCATGGCTTCGGCCGCGACTTCCGGCGCCATGAGCTTGTTGCGCAGACCGTCAAGGACACGGGTTTCCAGGGCTTTGCGGGCGATCGTGCGGCTGTTGTGACAACGGCCCGTTCTGACGTGCATCATGCATGCGTAGCGGTCCTGCCCGCGACGAGCGAACGAGCCTCCACAGCATCCGCAGACAAGCAAACCCGACAGCAAGGTACGCGGGCGGTGGGTGGCGTTGAGTGCCTGTGCGACGGCCTCGCGCGACGTCGTGACGATCTTGGCGTAGGTGACGGCTAATGCGGCCTGCCGCTCCTTCACCGCCGTCCACAACGCATCATCGATGATACGAAGGTCCGGCGCGTCGACCCTGACCCATTCGGATTCGGGGTTCTGGCGCAGGACGCGCCGGCCGGTCTGCGGGTTCTTGAGGCGGCGCTGCCGGTTCCAGACGATGCGGCCGATATAGAGTTCGTTGTTGAGGATACCGGTGCCGAGGCGGCGGTTGCCGCGCAGGGAGGATTCAGCCCATAGTCCGCCATCCGGTCCCGGAATGCCCGCGCGGTTGAGATCGAGGGCAATGCGGCGCGGGCTGCGGCCGGCAGCAAATTCCCGGGACACCCGGCGGATGATATTGGCTTCTGCTTCGACGATCTCGCGTTCGCCGCGGATCGGCTCGCCGGAAGTGTTGGACATCTTCACCACGCGGTACCCAAAGCAGTTGCCGCCAGCATTCTTTCCGGCCTCGACGCGTCCACGAATACCGCGATGGGTCTTGGCGGCGAGGTCCTTCAGAAACAGGGCGTTCATGGTGCCCTTGAGGCCGATGTGAAGCTCGCTGATGTCACCCTCCGCGACGGTGACGAGCTTCACGCTTGCGAACCGCAATCGCTTAAAGACGGCCGCCACGTCCTCCTGATCGCGCGAGATGCGGTCGAGAGCTTCGGCCAATACGACGTCGAAGCCATGCTTCAGGGCATCCCGCATCACCTCCAGGATACCGTCCCGCAGCAGGGAATCTCCTGACACCGCGCGATCGAAGTAGGTGTCCACCACCGTCCATCCCTGCTTTTGCGCATATTCGCTGCACAGCCGAAGCTGGTCCTCGATGGAGGCATCGCGTTGGCTATCAGAGGAATAGCGCGCGTCTCCAGGATACCGTCCCGCAGCAGGGTGTCTCCTGACACCGCGCGATCGAAGTAGGTGTCCACGACCCTCCATCCCTGCTTTTGCGCATATTCGCTGCACAACCGAAGCTGGTCCTCGATGGAGGCATCGCGTTGGCTGTCGGAGGAATAACGGGCGTAGAGCGCAACGCGTGTCATGGTTTCCGGTCTCCTCGATCAATCCTCGCCGGCCTTGGGTGGCGGCTGGTTGTCATTCGCGGCCTCCGCTTGGCGCCTCTCATACTCTTCCCGGGCGATCTGACGTCCAATGAGCCGGGCAATGGCGATGATGCGTGGGTGCATCGGGCCGCCCCCAACCGCGATGTTGTCGTTCGCGGCCGGTGTTTCGAATGGGTTATCGGTCGAGCGGCTGTTGTCGTCCTTCATCGCCAGCCCCTAATCAAGAACAAATTGATCGAGAGCTGGAATTGGGAT
>WNFO01007244.1_pt1 | contig 12907 bp, 10 predicted proteins | sample 5400251 | NCBI WGS metagenome assembly WNFO01 (sample SAMN13153354, study PRJNA577476) | soil metagenome | isolation source: 100 cm saprolite under Madrone tree | place: USA:California | collected 2016-06-14 | reverse complement strand
CATTCTCATTCACGACCGGCAGCACTCCGAATCCCAGCAACTTCTCCATCGTGCGCCGCAGATTTGAATATCTTCCCCAATTGCTGAAATCCTCTTCCGTCAACAAAACCTGCGCGATCTTCCGTCCCAGGCCGTCAAACAGACGCTTATACGATTCCATCAACAGACTCTGTCCCGCCGCTGCGCACGCTTGCTTCACGGCCATGTCTTTAAGCCTTGATGGATGCAGCCCCAACAAACTTCTCCCCAGTCCCACGGCGCCGGACGAGACCAGCATCACCTGACGTCCGTCTTGCATTAGTTGCGCCATTCCTCGCACAATCGGTTCCACTCGCGCCGCGCAGACTCCGCCTTCCGCGTCGGTCACTGTACTCGTACCGAGCTTGATCACGATTCGCCGCGCTGCCTTCAACTTATTGCGCGCTTCGATTTCCCCGCTGGAAACTGAATTCACAGCCCGTTGTTCCTCGCTTCCATCGCCACAATGCCTTTTTATTTGCCCTCGCAGCTTCCACTCGACTTGCCCGTCCGCTAACGAGGCTTCATTTTCCGACAACTGCCGCTTAATTCTTCATCAATTGTTCGCCCTGGCAGTTTATCGTAAAGTCTGGAGGTCCGTGACGCCGGCGCCACGCCATGAAAAAACTTCGCATTCTGGTTTCTCTGACCACCAACGACAACGATTATCAGATCGAACAGGCGAAGTCCGCCGAGGAAACCTCTCGCCGCCTGAACATCGAAACACAAATAGTCTACGCGGAAAACGACGCGATTAATCAAAGTACGCACCTGCTTCGCGCGATCCAGGCCGCTCCGCGGGACCGTCCGGACGCCATCGTTTTCGAGCCGGTTGGCGGAACTGCGTTGCCCCAAGTCGCCAAAGCCGCCGTCGGCGCGAACATCGGATGGGCCGTGCTCAACCGTGAAGCGAGCTACATCGCTGAACTTCGTCGCACTGCGAAAGCCCCAATCTTCTGCGTAAGCAATGACCACATCGAGATCGGCCGTATACAGGGGCGCCAATTCGCCGCACTTCTCCCGAAAGGTGGCAGTGTCCTGTACGTTCAGGGACCGTCGGAAAATTCCGCGGCCAAGGATCGCGCGCAGGGAATGTTGAGCACCAAACCGGCGAATGTTCAGGTCACTACTTTAAAAGCACAGTGGACAGAGGAGAGCTCTCTGCGTACTGTTCGCTCCTGGCTGAAGCTTACCACTTCACAAAAAGCCGTCATCGACCTGATTGGTGCTCAGGACGACGCGATGGCCATGGGTGCGCGCAAAGCCTTTCAGGAAATCACGAACGAATCCGAACGCGACCGCTGGCTCAAGTTGCCCTATACCGGCTGTGATGGTTTGCCCAAAACGGGATATGCCTGGGTGCTTAGCGGCCTCTTGGCAGCAACTGTTTTCGCGCCGCCCAACTCCGGGCAAGCGATTGAAATGCTCCATCGAGCACTCACAAAGGGCCAGGAACTTCCCGAGCGTGCCCTCACTGCGCCGTCTTCTGTTCCTCCGCTTGCGGAATTGAAACCGAAATTCCGATAGGAATCCCCCGCTTGCGTCCGCGCACCCTGTTTTTAGAAAATCCTTTTTCTACTCGCGATTCTGTACTTGCTCTCAGCCTCCGTAGGCGTATAATTTTCAAGCCTTTAACGTTAACCTTATCTTTCGTCGAGGAAAATCTGAATGAATGCCCGTTCGCGCAAGAACGCGGTCAATCGCCGTGAATTCCTCTCGCAGACCGGAAGCGGTCTCGTTGCTGCCGCCCTCCCCGTCTCGGGAGCCTGGCACACGGCATCGGAGTTCGCGCGCGATTCGGAAGGCTCTCCAACCCGCTCCTCCTTTCCCGCGGGCGCCAAAAGAAAAATTCCCATCGGCGTATTCGATCCAGTCTACGATCACCTGGCCCTCGATGAAATGCTCGATAAAGTCAGCGCCCTCGGCCTCGAAGCCATGGAAATCGGCACCGGCGGCTATCCCCACAATCGACACTGTCCGCTGGATGAGCTGATCCAGGACAAGGCGAAAGCCAAAGCATGGCAGAAAAAGTTTGAAGACAAGGGAATCCGCGTCGCGACTCTTAGTTGTCATGGAAATCCGGTCCACCCCAACGCGCAGCACGCACAGAAAGATGTCGACACGTTTCGCAAAACGGTGCTTCTCGCTGAAATGCTCGATGTAAAAGTCATCGTAGGATTTTCCGGTTGTCCCGGCGGCACTCCAACCGACACCCAGCCGAATTGGATCACCTACCGCTGGCCTCCCGAATACAAGGAAATGCTCGAGTGGCAATGGAAAGAAAAGGTCGTCCCTTACTGGCAAGACGCCGCGAAATATGCGCGTTCCCACGGCATCAAGCGCCTCGCATTTGAAATGCATCCGAATTTTGTGGTCTACAATCCACGTACCCTGATGAAGTTGCGCGAAGCCGTTGGCGAAGAAATCGGCGCGAACTGCGACTTGAGCCATCTCTTCTGGCAAGGTTGCGATCCGGTCGAGGTGATTCACTTTCTCGGCAAAGAAGGCGCGCTTTTCCACGCGCACATGAAGGACACTGTGATTTTTCCCGAGAATTGCGCAAAATATGGAGTCCTGAATTTCGCTTCAGAAAAGAGTGAACTCGAATACGCATCCGACACTTTCCGCGCCGTCGGCTACGGCCACAGTGCGTCGCTTTGGAAGTCTGTCGTTCAGGCCTATATGGACGTCGGGTATCAAGGCATTCTCTCCATCGAAAATGAAGATCCCATTTTGACAGGCGAAGTTGGCGTCGAGCGCGCCGCCTATGTTCTCCAAAACGTTCGCAAGGAAATTCTGGGTGAGTAGCATGCGCGAACGCCATTTCTTTCAAATGACCGGGACGGCCACAAGGCCCGTGCACTCATCGAGTTTGGTTTCTTTCAGGAGGGTCCATGCAACGGCGTGACGCTTTGCGCATCTTTGCTGCGGGTGCCGTATTGCCCGTGTTTTCACCAGAGTTATTCGCACTTTTTCGCCAGGCACAACCTCCGCCCGGCTACGCCTTACGCACGCTGACGCCGCATCTCAACGACACCGTCAAGATTATTCCCGCGACCGATACTCCCGGCGCCAAGGGTGCTCGCGTGAACGAATTCATTGACGTAATCCTCTCCGAATGGGCCACCCCGGAAGAGCGCACTCATTTCCTCGAAGGTCTCGCGGGAATCGATAAGGAGAGCCAGCAACTCTTCGGCAAGAATTTTGCCGAAGCTTCTCCTCAACAACAGCTTACGCAGCTCCGCGCGATCGACGATGCAACGCTCGCAGGCCGGACCACTCGTGTTCGTCATGGCAACACGATCCCGGAGCCCGACGCGCAACTGAAAGGCGATTTCTGGGAAGTCTTCAAGCGCATCACGGTTCACGGATACTACACGTCTGAAATTGGGTTTACCCAGGAACTTAAACTTCAAATTATTCCGGGCGCTCAGCATGGCTGCGCGCCCGTCGGCCCAGGCGTCGGGGATGCCTGATTTCTCGGAGAAAAAATGCCAACACCAAGCTATGACGCGGTGATCATCGGTTCGGGAATCACGGGAGGCTGGGCTGCCAAGGAGCTCACCGAGAAAGGTTTGAACACGCTCATTCTCGAAGCCGGCCGTCCCATCACTCCTGAAAAGGATTACGTCGAGCACGTTCCCGTATGGGAATTGAAATATCGCTACTGGGACAATCGCGCTCAGCGCGCTGCCAACCAGCCTGTCCAGCGCGAGTGCTATTACGCTTGCGACGAATATTCAAACAAATTTTTCGTCAACGACTCCGAAAATCCTTACACTAGCGATCCCGGAAAGCATTTTGCCTGGATTCGCGGACGCCAGGTTGGCGGCAAATCCATCACCTGGGGCCGCCAGTCTTATCGCTGGAGCGATCTCGATTTTGAGGCCAACGCAAAGGAAGGCATCGCGGTTGACTGGCCGATTCGCTACGCGGATATCGCACCGTGGTACGACTACGTGGAAGAGTTCGCGGGAATCAGCGGCCAAGCCGAAGGTTTGCCGCAGCTTCCGGACGGGAAATTTCTCCCTCCGATGGAAATGACTTGCGTCGAGCAGGACTTCAGAGATGCGCTGGCAAAAAGATTCGACGACCGCATCCTCACCATTGGCCGCTCCGCCGTGCTCACCCGTGTGCACAAAGGCCGCGCCGCATGCCACTACTGCGGCGTTTGTCACCGCGGCTGCATCACGCAATCGTATTTCAGCAGCCTGAATTCCACGCTTCCCGCTGCGATGAAGACCGGCAAGCTTACGATTCGTCCGTACAGCGTGGTTCACAGCTTGATTTTCGATCCCTCTTCGCGCCGTGTTACCGGCGTCCGTGTGATCGATGGCCAGACCAAGAAAGCGCTGGAGTTTCATGGCCGCATCGTCTTTCTCTGCGCCGCTACGCTCGAATCCACGCGCATCCTGCTGAATTCTGCGACGCCCGAATTTCCCAACGGCCTTGCCAACAGCAGCGGCGAACTTGGCCACAACCTGATGGATCACCACATGGGCAGCGGCGCTTCCGGCACCATGCCCGGCCATGAAGACAAAATGCCATTTGGCAATCGTCCCAACGGTATTTACGTTCCGCGATTCCGCAACGTGAAAACCAAGCAAAGAGATTTCCTCCGCGGCTATGGCTATCAGGGCGGCGGAAGCAGAGACGGCTGGCAGCGCGGAATGACGACCGCCGGGCTTGGCGTGGACTTCAAGAATTCTCTGCGCAAGCCTGGCCAATGGCGCATGGGACTTGGCGGCTTCGGCGAATGCCTGCCGAACCACGACAATTATGTGGAGATCGACAAGGATAAGCTCGACGCCTGGAGCATTCCCACTCTCAAGATTCACTGCGACTGGGGCGAGAACGAACGCATCATGTCGAAAGACATTGCCATTCAGGCTGCGGAGATGCTCGCGGCCGCCGGCGCCACCAATATCGGGGTTTATTCTGAAATGACTCGGCCCGGTCTCGGCATCCACGAAATGGGAACCGCGCGCATGGGCCGTGATCCCAAGACCAGCGTTCTAAACGAACACAATCAGGCCCATGAAGTAAAGAATCTTTTTGTGCCGGACGGTTCATGCATGACTTCCAATTCCTGCGTGAATCCATCGCTTACTTACATGGCGTTGACCGCGCGCGCGTGCGACTACGCCGTTTCTCAAATCAAAAAGAACGAACTATAGTCAATAATGCAAGGTTCGCTAGACCTTTGCGGAGCAACGCGGAAGGACGGAGCATGTCTCAAATCAATCGGTCGCCCAAGACTTACGACGTCTGCGTCATCGGATCTGGCGCCGGCGGCGGCATGGCGGCGAAAATTTTGACCGAAGGTGGGCTGAACGTTGTCATGCTTGAAGCCGGCCCTCAGATCTATCCGGAAAAAGATTACAAAATGCTGATGTGGCCATACGATCTGCCGCATCGCGGCGCAGGAATAGGCGGGCGCGCCAGTGAAAACTTTAGCGAATTTCTCGCTCCGAACGGAGCGTGGCAAATCGATGGCGAACCTTACACTTCCGCCGAAGGCGCAAATTTTCAATGGTTTCGTTCGCGCATCGTCGGTGGCCGCACGAACCACTGGGGACGCATCGCCCTGCGCTTTGCCCCGGTCGATTTTCAATCGAAAACTCGCGACGGACTCGGCGATGACTGGCCCATCACGTACGACGATCTCGCGCCGTACTACGACAAAGTCGAATCATACATCGGAGTTTTTGGCACAAAAGAAAATGTGTCGAGCGCGCCCGATGGTGTTTTTCTTCCTCCGCCGAAGCCTCGCTGCACCGAAATTCTGATCAAGAAAGCCTGTGACAAACTCAACGTTACTTGCATTCCGGCGCGGCTCGCGATTTTGACCAAAGCTCACAACGGCCGGCTGCCTTGCCACTATTGTGGACAGTGCAGCCGCGGATGCACAACGGCGTCGAATTTCAGTTCAAGCCAGGTGCTTTTGCCGCCGGCCATGGCCACCGGGAAGCTCACGCTGATTACCGGAGCCATGGCTCGCGAAATCGTTGTCGGAAAAGATGGCAAAGCCGAGGCCGTTTCCTACATCGACAAAGCGACACGAACCGAAAAACGCGTCTATGCAAAGGCCATCGTTGTTGCGGCGAGCGCTTGCGAATCCGCGCGGCTGCTGCTGAATTCCAGGTCAGTTCTGTTTCCAGATGGGCTTGGCAACTCCACTGGCAATGTCGGCAAATATCTGACGGATTCCGTTGGCAGCGACGGCTGGGGCGAAGTTCCGGCACTCGAAAAAATGCCCCCCCACAATCACGATGGCGTTGGCGGCATGCACTACTACGTTCCGTGGTGGAAGTTCGATCGCAAGAATGATTTTCCGCGCGGCTACCACATTGAATTGTGGGGCGGTCGCGACATGCCCGGCGTGGGAATGTTCGACGGTCTCTGCCGCGACGAAGAAGGATACGGCGTGCAACTGAAACGTCGCGCCCGGCAGGTGTACGGCACGACGGTTGGATTTTCCGGCCGTGGCGAGATGATTCCGAATGCCGAGACCTTTTGCGAACTCGACCCCAACAAAGTGGACCAGTGGGGGATTCCAGTGCTTCGCTTCCACTTCAAGTGGAGCGAATACGAATTGCGCCAGGCGAAGGACATGCAGGAAACGTTCAAGTCCATCATCGAGATGATGGGAGGCACGTACAAGACAAAAACACGGATCGACGGGCAATATCCATTCGGAATTCTGGCCGGCGGCAAAATCATTCACGAAGTTGGAACCGCGCGAATGGGCGCGGATCCAAAAACCAGTGTGCTCAACGGATATTGCCAGACGCATGACGTGAAGAATGTTTTCGTCACCGATGGCGCGCCTCTGGTGACCAACCCGGACAAGAATCCCACCCTGACGATCATGGCGCTTTCCTGGCGCGCGTCCGAATATTTACTCGAAGAAGCAAAGAAGGGCAGTTTGTAGTGCATCAGCAAACGGGAAGCAGCAGGGAAGAGAGAACATAAGATGACGACGCATGGAATTTCGCGAAGAGACGTGCTTAGAACTTTGGCGGTCGGCATGGCGGGGGGCTCAGTTCTGCAAGTGATTCCGCTCGAGGCAGCGGAACTCGCGCACCAACTGGTGCACAAGGAAAAAGCAGCGGCTCCAGCAGGCAAGTACACGCCGAAATATTTCACCGCCAGGCAATACGAAGCAATCCTATCGCTCTGCGATGCAATTATTCCCAAAGATGAAAAATCTGCGGGCGCGTTGGAAGCGGGCGCGCCGGAATTTATCGATTTGCTGACCAGCGAAAACGATGAGTATCAGCTCGCGCTCGGCGGCGGGCTGATGTGGCTTGATACGCATTGCATCGATCAGTACGGGAACGTGTTTATGGAGTGTACGCCCGAACAGCGCAAGGAAATCCTGGATCTGATTGCATTTCGCAAAAATGGCAAAAAAGATCCGGGCCTGAGTCAGGGCGTGGCCTTCTTCGCATTCCTCAGGAAGATGACCTGCGACGGCTACTACACCAGCAAAATCGGCATCCAGGATTTGCAATACATCGGCAACGTAACACGCAGTGAATGGCCTGGCTGCCCTGCACTGCCGGAATAAACCGCGGTAAGCGGCCGGTCAGGTTAGGCCCGGTTGTGAACACCTGTTCGAAAATTCTCCAGCATACGGTCGCAGTTGCGCATGGTGAAAGCGATGATCGGCATGGTGGTGGTTTTGTCCGTCGGAGACGGAAAAATGCTCGCATCACAAATGTAGAGGTTCGGAACGTCGTGGGTTTGTCCCCACTTGTTGGTGACGGAAGCTTTCGGATCGGTTCCCATGCGGCAGACTCCGGTCTCATGCAAACTCGTGCCCGGTCGGTTGGGTTCGCTATCAGCGCCCCACATTTCGCCGCCCGCCGCTTTGAAGAAATCGATCATCATTTGTTTTGAGTGTTCCCACATCAGTAGCTCATTCTCGCCCCACTCGAAATGGAAACGAAGCTGGGGAATTCCAAAGATGTCTTTCTTATCGGGGTCAATGTCCACAAAGTTAGTCGGACTCGGCAGGGAAGGTGCCTGGATCAGCGCTCCGATTGTAGATGGATAGTAGCGTTTGATGTTGCGTTTGAATTCCGCCCCAAAACCCTCGAGTTGCGAATAATGGCCGGGGAATTCTCCACAGCCACCGCCGACATACACCGAATAGCCACGGATAAATTTTTCCTCGCGCGGATTTTTGAGGTTCTGCCAGCGTGGCATCCAGCCAACCGTGGAATCGGCAATATTGTCTGGAGTGGGAGGCTGACCCACGAGCCGGGGTAGATAACCGTAGCCTGGGCTGCCGTAAAGATGATCGCACAGGTTCCGACCCAGCTGGCCGCTGGAATTGGCAATGCCTGTGGGCCAGTGCCTGGATAAAGAGTTCAGCATGATGTGCGCCGTCTCAACGCACGACGCGGCTAGCACGACGACTTTGGCGTAAACCTCGACTTCTCTCTTGTTTTTGCGATCTACGTAGGCGACACCCTTGGCTAAGCCGTTTTCGTCGACGAGGACGGCGCGAACGAGCGCATCCGTCAGTAAGGTAAGATTTTTTGTGTGCTCGGCGTCGGGGATCGTGAACCACGTCGGGGAGAAAAAAGCGCCAACGTCGCAGCCACGGCTGCAATTCCCGCAATAGTGGCACGCAGGGTGTCCGGCGTGGGCCACGGTGAGCTGCGCGCAGCGATCGGGTAGGTACGGTACGCCGATTTTTTCGCCCGCCTTCTGGATGATGTAGTCAATACAGCGCCACGGTATGGGCGGCAGGTATTCGCCATCCGGATTGCTCGGCCGATTCTGAACCGTGCTGGCAACTCCCATGTACCGCTCGGCCTTTGAAAACCACGGTGAAATTTCCGCGTAATCGATCGGCCAGTCCTCGCCAAATCCATCCAGGCTGGCCGCCTTGAAATCGATATCCCCGTAGCGCGCCGAAGAGCGGCCCCAGAAATTGGCCTTGCCTCCGGTTCCTTTGCAACGCTTCCAGTACCAATCCGTGCCGGGAGCATTGGAATACGCGACATCGTGCTCAAAAAGTTCTGGACCTTCGTTGTACTCGGATTCTTCAACGGAATAGCGTTCCTGATGCGGTCTGCCCGCGTAGACCAGCGGGTCGCCAAAACCGCGGTACCTCAAGTCGTACACTTGGCGGTGCATCCGATAGTGCTTGGCAGGATCCGTGCGCGGCCCGGAATTCAGGGCGAGGACGCTCAGGCCGGCTTCGCAGAGGAGTTTCATGGCCATTCCACCGCCTGCGCCCGTTCCCACCACAATCGCATCGTAAACTTTCGTTGCCACGGAAACTCTCCTCTACTTTGCGACTTTGAGTGCCGGTGAGCTTAGGTCGTCTGGTTTTGCAAGGTGTGCGTGTTCCGGATCGTCGGGGTGCGTGCAGCCCGGCATTTTGGGCCACGCCGTTCGCAGGCCGGGATAACCCAGACTCTCCAGCCCAATTTTGGTCGTGTAATAGCCGACGACAGTGTAATCTCGCATCATTTGAAAAAAATCACGTCCGGTCTCGGTGAGCGGTTTGTACTTGGCTTTGTAGGCGAGTACTTCGAGGAGGCCCTTCTGCTGCTCCGCATTGCAGTCCAAAAACTTACGTCCGAATTCCGACTTGCTTCGTGCGTTGATCCAGTCGAGCCCGGCAAGGAATCGCGTTTGGGCGTCTTCGCCGAGACGAATCGAATCCTGCGTGGATCGTATTTCGGATCGCGCGCTGACCGGAACGCGATTTGCCAACATAAAGTCGATGAATTCGGCCACGCCAGCTTCCCTGGCGCCCGGTGTGTCGTCTGCGGGAATAATCATTTCGGCCAGATGCTCGACTAGGCGAAAGTACTCGGGAGAGAAAAAAAGAGGCTTGTATGGCTGCGCTGCAGCTTGGGTGGTCGATGATTCAAACAAACTGTGAGAACAGGCGAAGGCCCACTGGCTGAAACCCGGGAAAGTGGCCGCTACCGAAGCAATGCCGATGAAACGAAGTGCGTCACGACGTTCAATTCCTTGTCCGCCCACTCATCACTCCTGTTGGAAGCGATTTCTGGCATCCGCTACGTTCGGCGAATTTTTGTCTTTCTGGCGAGGCCAACGCTTCCGTAGTACTTTTCCCGCTTTTGCCAGTTTGAGTCAAGCACTGCCGCAGTCCGCAGAAGGGCGAGTGCCGCGAGTGGAAATGATGCTAGAGTTTCGGCAGCATTCATACTCACGGGAGAAGAACTCATGACGTACAGTCTTCGAAGGATTCGTGCTATTGGCGCGTTTTGCCTAATGTTGGTTTGTGTTGCACATTCCGGCGCAGCGGACGCCTCCGGCGACGACAAACAAGGCGGCAAGCAATTTGTTTCGCGCACCGCTGACGTCGAAGGCGTCAAAATTCACTACACAACAGGTGGACATGGGCCGACAGTGATCTTGCTTCACGGATACGCCGAAACATCGCGGATGTGGACGCCGATTTTGCCGGTGCTCGGTGAAAAATTCACGGTGATTGCGCCCGACCTGCCGGGGATCGGCGATTCGTCGATTCCAGCGGATGGCTTGGACATGAAGACTGCCGCGATTCGCATCCATGCGTTGGCACGTTCGCTGGGCGTTGAAAAGGCGAGAGTAGTTGGACACGACATTGGTCTGATGGTCGCCTATGCGTACGCCGCGCAGTTTCCATCGGAAGTGGAGAAATTGGTGGTGATGGACGCGTTTCTTCCCGGAGTTCCCGGGTGGGAAGCTATCTATAACAGCCCAAACATCTGGCATTTCCGTTTTAACGGGCCTACCCCCGAGGCGCTGGTGCACGGACGTGAACAAATTTACTTCGCGTATTTTTGGAATGATCTGGCCGCCGACAAGACGCGGTCGCTGCCCGAAGGCGACCGGAAAGCGTATGTCGAGGCATACTCCCGGCCCGGGCGCATGAAAGCCGGTTGGGCATATTTTGTCTCGTTCCAGCAGGCCGCAAAGGACTTTGAGAAACTGTCGCAGACCAAGTTGACGATGCCGGTATTGTCGATTGGCGGAGATAAGTCGTTGGGTGACGCGCTGGGACAACAGATGAAACTTGTGGCCACCGACGTGACGGTCGTGGTAGAGAAAGACGCGGGTCATTGGATCATGGAAGAACAGGCGAAGCAAACGATGGACGAGTTGGTGAAGTTTTTGTGAAGTGCGTGCACTGCGTTCGCGCTCAACATTCCAACATTGAAATTCGGATTACCTAAGAAGCCGTCTGGGCCGCCTGCGGATCACTGGCGGCTATTTCGGATCACTGGTTGTTTGGAACGCGGATTGTGATTTTACTTTTTGCGCGCTCGATCAGAGCGTTTTCGATGACCGGCCAGCGGCTGAATGCTCGACCTCCTTCGCTCAGATCCATTGCGGTGAATCCGGTGTGGGACACATCTTCGCCATAAATAACCATCAATTCTTTACGCTTCTGTTCATCCAACAAATGCACCAAGCGCACGTCCATCATCCCCTCGGGCATTTTGTAGCCCTTTGCGCGGATGAGCGCTTCGATGTGCTCGCGGTCTGATCCCTTTTGGGTCTCCGCATCCTTCCGCCGGACCCACGTGTCTACGTAAAAATCCAACCCGCCCATCGTTGCGTGACGCGGCGAATCATATGTGTGCTTTAGCTCCGGCTTTGTCGGCACGTAACCTTCAAACTGCACCCAATAGAGCCGCTGCACGTTCTTCTGCCCATCCGCTTCGACAAATGCGTGCAATTCGCAGTCCGCTATGTCGTAGAGCACCCACCTGTCCGCGCCGACGTACTGCACGGACTTTGGCAATTCGATTCCTACGTTTGGATCGTGCAGAGAGGTAATTACATTGCCTTCGACCTTGCGTTCTGGACCATTTGTTTGTGCGGGAAGCGAAGTGCAAACGAGAAATACGGTCGCGATTTGTTTGAGCAAGCTACACCTCTGGCAATTTCTTTGCACATAGACTAAATGCAATTTCGTGCAACGCATACCCCGAATCACGGATTGACCTGATTGCGGGCTCGCACGACATCACGGCAGGTGAGCGAAAGATGTCAGCTCACAACAATTCCCGCAGAAAACAAAAATCATTTGAGCAAGGGGTTTTAACAATGCAGACTGCATTCAAACAAGCCACTGATAAAAAGACAGCGGCCGCGCGAATGTGGCCTCGTTTTGAAGGCCACTCATGATCACTAATCGAAAAAGATTTGTCGCGAGGATCGCCGCGCCCAGTAGCTGCCATTCGCTAGTGTAGTGTCCTGTATATAACTTTACAGAACAGCTGCCTTCTTTTTCCCCCTGGGCTGGCTGGATCCGGGTTTGATCTGCTCCATCTTGACCCGCGCGCGATCGATCTTTTTGATGATGTCCTCGACGGTGGCGCTCCAGATGAACGGCTTGGGGTTTTGATTCCAGGCTTGCATAAATGCCTCGATCGCCTGCTTTAGATCCGGCACACTCACGAAACTGCCGCGCCGAATCGCTTTCTCGGTCAATTCTCTAAACCAGCGCTCCACCAAATTCAGCCAGCTTGAACTGGTCGGCACAAAGTGGCACACAAAGCGAGGATGCTTCTTCAGCCACGCTTGCACGTGCGGCTCTTTGTGCGTGCCGTAGTTGTCCATCACCAGATGCAACTTCAGCTCCGGGGGAAACTCAGCGTCTAAACGACGCAGAAACTTCCGCCACTCCTGATGCCGATGCCGGCCGTGACATTCACCAATCACCTTGCCATCCAACATATTCAGTGCCGCAAACAGGGTGGTGGTGCCGTGGCGCTGGTAGTCGTGCGTCATCGTACCGCACCGGCCTTTCTTCAGCGGCAGCCCCGGCTGCGTCCGATCTAACGCTTGAATTTGGCTCTTTTCATCCAAACACAGCACCAGCGCCTTGTCGGGCGGGTTCATA
>WNFO01003829.1_pt1 | contig 12908 bp, 14 predicted proteins | sample 5400251 | NCBI WGS metagenome assembly WNFO01 (sample SAMN13153354, study PRJNA577476) | soil metagenome | isolation source: 100 cm saprolite under Madrone tree | place: USA:California | collected 2016-06-14 | reverse complement strand
ACAGGGAGGACAAGTGGGCGAAATGATGATCGGGCAAGGCGGGACAGGGATGTGAGAAAGCCGCCCATTAGGAAAGTGAGATAGTAGCCTGCCAAAACGCCATGCTGTACAAGAGAAAACCAGCACCATAGTCAGCATCAAATCGTGATTTACAGGCGAAAGAAGTTATAGTCTGGCACATACCCAGATCGCGCTGGTGAGATATGTAAGCATGCTGCTCTTGAATCCGGCCTTTTGGCCATTTGGTGTCACCCGCTTGTATACGCATTCGCGCAGCCACACGTTCGTCTTTATATTCCATGAATCGACGAGCATCTTGAAGTTCTCCGGAGCTTCAATTTTCAACACATCCACGTTCGCAGCGCCATCCCATGTGGGCATGCCTGAAGGTCCATAGCCCGTGAAGCCGAGTCCCGTCACAATGCTCGCGCCTTCTGTTAGGGTCCACACGCCGTAGTACTTGGAGCGCTCAACAAAACCAGCGATCTGGAAGATGAGAATCCTGCACATAACAAAGTGAGTTATGATAACAGGATGACGCATGGCCAGATTCGGAAATCTGGACGAACCTATATACCAAGCTCTGTTCGAGGAACCAATCTGTCACGGAGGATTGGAAGGAAATTTGGGGTGAAATGCCCATGTAGATCCCGAGGTATCCGAGCGCGAACAACATCTTGCGGTATGCGGTGCGTTTGCGCCCAATGAGGTTTGGTCTGCGAGGTTCCGAGCTGCCATCACTTGTGACGTCGAACGACGTGCCCGCAATCAAAGACGAGTATGTGGCGAATTCGAGATATGGGCCAACGAGGATGCCCGGGAAATATAGTCTACATATTGTACGTGTGAGGTCACTGGTGCGCAGAGGAGCGGAAAGGGTGTATCCTCACGCGTAGCCCAAGAATTCGAACAATGAAGGGAATTTCGTGACCCGCATTTTCGTCTGCCACTTGTCTAGGTCCTACGTACGCATGTTAATACGCGTGTTGGGTACAGTAAGCGGTCTGTACGCGGTCAATTTTTGGACGTAATGAAAAAAGGCACACCTTAACAGGCCGCCTGCCATCCCAGACGTTCCAAGCAAAAGTCGTCAATTTCATGACGAGCACCATCTGAGGGCCAGTGATAGGGTATGATCCATCAAACGGATCGCCATATAGTTCACATTCAATATGACTTTTGAAAGAAGGTAAAAAATCGAGCGAAAAAAGCCTGTCACGGGCGGGAGTAAAACTCACTTCAAGAATAGATGTCCCATCATAAGGCTAAAAAACCAACCAATGAGCATTTCTTACTCATACTAGTTCCAATGACGCGATGTGCTCAAAAAAAAAACTCACCCGAAAACAATCCATGGCATCCGCGGGCCCTGCACTGTGAGTGCGACAAAATATGTGACGAGCACATCTCCGAGTAGGGACAGGAATGATAGACCCTGGTTAAGTACTGGTATAAAGTAAAATGACGCAACGGAAATGCTGAATAGATGTTTGAGAGTTGGCTGTGTGTTGGGTATCCGTATGAATAGGCTGCCGAGGGGATATGACACAAGTAGACATGTGATGAGCTAGCGGGCTACGAGTCAGCACCCATGACTTTGCGCCCCCTTGTCTCGACTCACCTTGACTTGGTCGAGCGGCGCCCCAACCTTGGTCGCCAGTGGGACGAAAAAAAAGTCTAACGACATGAGAGCTGAGCGGATCCGGTGCAGGGTGCAGAGCGCTGAGGGTCGGTTCGCGTTCGCGTAAGGTAACGTAAAAAGGATACCCTACTCGAGCGCATCAATTTAGACCATGGATACAGGCTCGGGTATGCATTGATTTGTATATTATGGTCCAGTGAATGTCGCAGATAACCGACGTGAACGTATGGTACAAATAGAACAACTCAGGGTACTACTATAGTCCAGCCAAGTAAATAAAAACTACACTACTTCAGATTCGTAGCCGGCACCGGGATCGGAGTACGTAGGTGGCTCTCCTGTCGGGACTATTCGAGGATATGTCCTTGGTTGAGAATGGCTCACGGGATTTCGAGAAGATGTGACGTCGGTTTGTGTTGATGAGACTGAAGGAGCGAGGGATTCGACGGATTCTGATGTCGGTAGCGGTGACGGGAGCACAGAAAGCGCCCCTGTTTGGTAGGTTGAATGTCGAGGGATGGTAAGTCTGCTCCTAAAATGTGATGGCGTGTGTGAGCTGGTGTGTGATCTTGAGGTACCAAGTATCGGAGTCTCTGATTCGTTTGTCTTTGCCATAAGCGGTGGATCCAACGCCATTTCCGGCTCCGAGTCGAATGTAAGCGCAGGAGCACCAAGTGTCGGTAGTTCCGTGACAGGGTGAAACCATACAGGGCGTCTCCGCACATGGCATATGGTAGCAACCGTCATTAGAGTGTTTGCGTAGAGCATCACTGGGGAGTCATCAATGATGTGACAGACACATCAACGGTATGACGGCGCACATTGGATCCAACTGATGAACGCTATCGCTTCCAAAACTTTGTGCCGTGTACATTCAGGTGCTTCACAGATGTACCAGTTTCAGTCTCATCGTCGGGCATAAAAAAACTGGTTTGAACGCACGACTTAGATATGGAAAGAACCCTGGATTCCCCTGGGCTAAGTGTTCGCCAAATGCAGCGGTACTTAGCCACATGAACGACATGACATCTACGATGAAGAGTGTGAGTTGAGTCTTCAAAAAGGAACAAGGAGCATCGAGAACAGACAAATGCAAGGGGCCTCTACCACAACTGCCGAGATGATGGTTTTTGGTTTCATAGCAGAGACTGCAATTCTAATGGGTAATCGAAACTGAGCCACTAGCGCCGGAGAACACTGAATTGGTGACTCACAATGCAGGAGCAACCAACAAATTCAAAGCCGAGGAGGCTAGAGACAGAATCTCGGAGGTGCGAAAGTCATCGGTGTCAGCGATGAAAATACCGTCGTCGCGAGGTGTAACATTTGGATTCGGATTCGGATTTGGACTTGAATCTGGTGGCCGTTGCCACTGGGAGACATTCGTGTACGGGGGCATGGATGGCCGCTCAACATGCAAGAGGCTAATGCTAATACCCATGGCCACACATGCGAAGACAATTGAGGATGCTATGAAGAATAATATATCGGGTTGATGCGAAATGAGAACGACAGGAGGGACATACATAAGAGCCACAGCCGCCCTTGGGGTAATGTGGGCATATCGAAAAGGGAAGGAGGACGATAAGGAGGGGAAAGGAGGGGATGGTGTCGGGGAAAAATGGGGGTGAGAGCAGAAAAGTGTATTTGACGAGATGAACGGACAGCCGGCTGCCCGTTGCTTCCCGCCATCATTTGCATTTGCACCCCGTAATTCACTTGTAATTATGTAATACATCCTCTACAGCGCCAGGTAGTCTCGCACTTCCTCCTCTGTGAGCTTCCGGAATGTCGGCTTCACCCGCCCAGTTGTACCACCAACCTTTCCCTCTTCGAGCTCTGCTATAGTCGGAACAGTAATCACTCCGATTTCGATCGTCTTCTCCGTCATCTGCCCCTCAAACCCTTCCTTCAACGTCAGTAGCGCCGTGTGTATCGCATCCTCCAAGCTGATATCGTCGTTGTACCTTTCAACGTGAAAGCGTAAGGGGATGTGAGATCAAAAAATAAACTTTCTCGTGGCGCACCGCTTCTCAAGGAATGTCTTCGCATTGGTCATATTTTTACCGATCGCGCTTGCCTTCCATGCCCAGAAAGAGCCGGAAGGGTCAACCTGATAGAGTGTTGGTCCGCGGTTCACGTCGAACCCCGCAACAAGCAGTGAAACTCCGTACGGCCGTACACCACTGGGGTTACCAAGTCGTTCAATTAATCGTCGTGAGGATCCGAACTTCTGTACGCACCCTGACTGTGTCGCTTGTTGCATTACTGTCGCCAGCTCCTGTGTAAGAACGCGTGTGGGTGGGTATTCTCCATATATTTTCCAATATGCTTGTGCACTCTTGCGTGCTTTGGAAATAAGGATGCGGAAATCAGGACCCATTCCCGAGTATACAATTCCAATGTTAGGGCATATGACCGCAACTTTCTCAAGCATCGAGTCGTCAATCAAGATTGATGAAGACTTTTTCTCGGTCGCGATCACAATACCATTAGAGGCTTACGAGAAAGACGTTGAGTTGGGTCGAGAGGAGAGAGAATCAGAGGAGACGTACCTTTGATACCAAGGCTTGTCGTCCCTTGTGACACAGCTGCTAGTGCATGTTCAATCTGCACCAGCTTCCCGCTCGGGGAAAAGACAGTTAAAGAGTAGCTACGCCAATTTAGCCAAGATGGCTGGCGATTATATATCCAAAGTAACTCGCCTATATGCGCCTCCATCAGCAGTGGCCATGATTTGGATAGAAAAATTGGAGAGGAGGACTGAGACGCGTAAGACTGTAAGGAATAGCACGTGGACGATCTCATGATTACATAAACAATCCAGTCAGAGAGATAGGCCATTTAGGCTCAAATCTTCTTTTATTTATTGGCACCGTTCCAAACTGGACGAACAAGGTCTGTGTTGCCATGAAAAGACAACTCCATGGGTACAACGACACAGTAATCCATAAAGTCTACTTCTTTCATACATCCTTTTACGCAGGCTGCGACGTCGTCCTGAGGTAGTACTACCGGTCCTGTCAGTATGCACTGCCAAGTATCGAGATCACGATGCGCTCACCTTGTGCTCAACAAGGTTGGGGAAGAGCTTCCTAGCTTCTTCAGTCGGCACAGCGGCATGGACAACGACATCATCTCCCGGCTTCCAGTTCGCAGGGGTTGTCACCTTGTGCCTGTCGGTAAGTTGGAGAGCTAGAAAAAGAAAACAGAACATTCAGAATTGATGGAAAGCAATCAACGTGATCTTCAACATACAGTCAATGGCACTAAACATAAAGAGTCAGTTTCGTGCAACACAGTCATCAGGAGTTATTAGACCAACCGAATGATCTCGTCAAAGTTGCGACCAGTGGCAGCAGGATAAGAAATTGTGAGGCGAATAACCTTCTTGGGATCAATCACGAACACCGTTCGGACCTACGGCCAGTTTCAACACCGAATGCATACGCGAATATGGGAAGAAAAATCACAGTAAGAGGCAAGCCCTTCTTGTCGACGTTGCCCGCATCCTGGTAGTCGAGCATGTCATAGAGCGTCGCAATCTTCCGGTCAGAATCGGCGATCTGTAGAAGGACGTGAGAAAAGTTCAACAAGGTATATTCAAGAAACGTACGATGGGATACTGGAGATCAGTTTTCCCCCACTCGTTGATGTCGAGGATCCACTTGTGGTGTGATTCGACACTGTTCGTAGACAGGCCAATGACCTTGACATTGCGCTTCTCAAAGTCGACCTCATGGCACGAGACTGACGCAAGTTCGGTGGTGCACACAGGGGTGAAGTCATCGGGGTGCGAAAAAAGGACGACCTGGCATTACGTAGACTTTGGTGAGCGTCGATCCAGGATATAAAATATCCAAGCTACCCAGGAGTCACCGATCCACTCATGGAACTTGATAGGCCCCTTGGTGGTTTCGGCCTCAAAGTTAGGTGCAGTGCTTCCCAGACGGAGAGTCGGCATTCTTTTCAATTCTGATTAGGACAGAGGGGGCAGATAGGGGGGGTGCAAGCATGGCGTGCTTTATAACCGCAAAGGAATCGAGACAAGTGTTATCATCAATCATCATCGCGCCTTTCTCACGTCATGTCAATTCAAATGACGCGATTGCACGATAAGTGTCCGATGTTGTTAATTCCGTTTCTCAATGCATCAGTGGCAGTAGACATTCAGAAAAGAAAGGTTACACAAACGAATTAATTGCATTAGTAATATGCAACAGCGTGTAAGAGACTATGCGGATGTTTTTCCTGCTGTACTTGAAGGATCCTAACTATATTTTCGTCCACATCATCCGCGGCCTCGATCTATATATATATTGAACGCATCTGAAGAAAAAGGTACTTCTGGAAGCACTTACTGCCGTCGCCAAGTCGAGCATCGCCTTCCCAGCTATGAGCGCCTCTTCGTGGTTGTCTTTAATTTCCACATTGATAACATGTACAACGCGATTAAATTCACCCCCTCGTGATAATAAGTCTAAAGTGCATACGTGAGAACAAGTGAACTGGGTTGCGGAAGGGCGCATGGTGCTTACCATCGCAGACGGCGTCAAAACATCGTTCCTCACATGTGATCACAATGTCAGCCACTGTTTTGCTGTCCTGCCACCTTTCTGGGGCCCGTTTAATGTTCCTATTTCTGTCAAGCATCTGTAATAGTCCATTCGCCGTGTATCTGCAAACACATAAATATACTGTACGCCCCATAAATTTCACGACTTAGCATACAATCGAGGATCTTTTGCTTGTAATTCCTGGAAAATGTCTTCGTACGGTGTACCAAACGGGTAAATGTTGGGTTTGTCTATGGAGGGCCCTGGTAATCGAACAGCTGACCCAGTGCCGTAAGAAATGACACGAAATCCGGCTCTCCTTTGAAAGGTCAAGCAGTCCCTCGCGAACATACAGCAAAAAGCGCTCACTGCAAGACGAAGTGACCTTCCATGGACCTGTTCTGTGGTAATATCTTCTCCTTAGCAGCCGCATCAAGCCCAGATATTGAAACCACTCACCTGGTTACTTGCACAAACAACACAAAAGAGCGGCCTTATCTTGAGGCTCGCCGGGGAGTGAGAGCCCATCGGCTGCGTCAATGCAGATGTGGACGCGTCGGTCGCTATTGGGATCTGTGACGATACAGTGGCCATCGCGCTCACGAAAGGCTGTGGCGGCGTCACTGAATGCGACCCAGGGTTCGAGTTAATGCCATTGTTTGGGGTTGGTGTGGGTAACTGCTGGTATAGGTGTTGTTGCTGCGGTTGGGGTTGCTGAAGTCGGGGGTCTGCGCGAACAGCCAGACGAGGATCGCGGGCGCGTCTGGGATCCATACTGGTACTTGTACTGCGGAATGGGGAAGTAGTCAGAATCCGATCGTTTCATTAGCGCAGAAGGTATAGCTCAGAAGTATCTCGAACATCTACGGTCTTCACTGCGACCCCAGAAGTCGTACATATGACTCTGTACACTGTGCCTATTTTGGCACAGAAGGGTCGATGCAGATTCCACTCTGAATCATCCTCGACTGATTCCACGCTATGTGGAGAATGCTGTTTACCTTCAGGATTGTAGTTATGCTACACAGTGACTGGATTGAGCGATCCACGATGCAACATATGTCGTGTCGGTGTTCGAGCTCAAACGGTGGAATTAGCGCCTCGCGCCATGATCACGTGATACGTTTTACGATTGTTTGGTCTCTGTTGTGTGGAATAAACCTGCTATTTCGTTTCGCTCACACAAGGCTTCCTGCTACCTGCTTCAATGCTTCTTGAGTTATATTTTTCATGGGGTAGGGCGCATGATGCATCAAATTAATCAATGCAGCAACTTAATTGATCGTGCGGGTCATTTCATATATTCACCGCTTTATAGAATTCAACCCGAAAGGACAGCAAAGAATTGGGGTCTTCAGAACAGATTACTTACAAGTAACGACAGGAAAGTTTTTAGTGAGCCGGCTTCTCGGGCGGACAATGGGTATAATACAACTGCGCAACGGTCATCGGTCATCCAGGTCTAGTAGGTCACGGTAGGAAGGGAAAACAGTCCAGAGGCCGACCAGCGCCTCGATGAGGTCGACTCCTCACACCTGTACAGTTGGATAGGACGAAGGGTAGGGCTGTTGTGGGAGAGGCTGTTGCGGCAGCGGTTCAGAGTAAGGAATAGTTGCCGGTGCGGCCTGTACTTGTGCGGCACCTCCCGTAGTCTTCCGAGAGGAATAAAAGAGGGTGCCGTCACGTACGCCGGTAGTCCACGAAGGGTTTCCCCGTTCTTGAGCGCGGATAGCCAGTACCAGGAGCGCGATGGTGTAAGTCATCACTATAAGTCATACGGTCAGGGGCATGTATAAAACGCTTGAAAGGAAGGAATTACGTAGGATCCATGTGAGGAATGAGAAAGCCGCAATAGCTTTGATCTCATGGCAGCTCTGTGCAGCGCCTGAAGCACCTAGAATAGAATAAGAATTAAAAAAGGTGCTAGTTGTAAGGATGACACTCACCAAAGAGCCCAAAATCGCAATTTGACTCGCTGGGGAATGCAGCACTAAGTTGACCATCCGTCCATGCGGCATAAGATCCGCTTGACAACCAGAGAATCCAAAGGATAGCTAATCACCGTCAGCATGTGAGATTAGTAACAAGGCAAAGAAACTTACACAGCCAACCAATCTCGACAACAATGTACGAGAAAATCGACCCTTGGCGGAGAAAGTCAACAACAAGCCTAAAAGGAACAAATGGTATTCAGTGATATAGCTAAGAACCCTATTCGTTCACTCTTACATGGCGGTGACTGTGAGCAAAGAGAGTAAGCTGGTAGAGAGTGCCAGTCCCGTGAAGGTGAAGTAATAGGAAGGCTCAGTTAATGAGATGAGGTTGGCGCTTATGCACATCACAAGGAAGGAAAACAAGATGGTCGTCGCTGTGAAGAAAACTTCAGAACCGAGTGAAAACATAGAAGGCAGAAATGTGCAGTCTCACAAAAGGTGACCAAACGAGTGGTTGAAAGATATTTCGCATAGCTTGAATTCATTTTGAAAGACTGAGCTCAAGAGTTCCGAGCGACTTCAGGTAGGGCTAAAAAGAGTGGAAGTAGACCGTTACCATCACCGGACACAAACCCTCTTATAAGGGTCATAGTTTTTCTATCAGTTTCAGGAACATCCGCATGGCTGTAACCTGCCGCCCAACGTCATGGGACTAGTGCGCGCTAAAACGGAATGCTCCCGCTACCAGATTGGGTAGTATTTCATTCCTTCTCGTTGCCTTATTGCCAAGAGATCGCAGGTCACCGCATGGCCGCGGCGTACTCAGCTAGCATTCCCTTAAGTTGCAGTTCCCCACTAACGCCGCCACATTATATATCGTACCTCGTGGAACTTGATCATCAAGGGCCATCACCGATTTCATAACACCTGTTCACGAACAAAGGGTTTGTTGTTACCAGACGAACACCCGTCTTATCAGCCTTATGGCGGTGGGTGCAGTTACGAGGAACTAACTGATCTAACGGACGGATCAGTTAGCTTAACTGACTTGCAATCATTGGTGTAGTCAACGCACCAAGACGCATAATCTCTCCATTCTTCTATTTTTCCATTTGTAAAACACAACACTTTCCTTCAGTCACAATATATTGTAGTACGTCTGCTTGATGTTGACCGATGGACTGATGGCGTGGTGACAACGGTGTGAATGATTCAATTGACGCTGTCGGAATGTGTTGATGACTTGTGGCGGTAGAAGTAAGGAGGCAGTGAACATGACAACTGGAACACATAGGCTTTCAGTTAGAATGATGTGAATCTATGAGTGAACGACCACGTGTCTTTTGATTAAAAAGCCAGGTCTTTTTAAATCAAAAATAGCCAAGGAATAAAGCTAATAAAGTGTGAGTGCGGTTTGACAAAAGGACTACTGTACTGCCAGTGGATAGGAGGCTGGGATATATGTCCAAAAACATTCAAATGAATAAATAAGGTCCTGTGCACGAAGGTTGCATGGAGTATATTGCAACGACTCGGAAGGCCAAATGGGCCAACTGTCGGGCGGCCGCCTCAATGCCTTCCTCTTTACAAAAGAAACAAAATATTAAGGTCCGCATTCTTGGCATGCCAGGGCCCAGCGGTCGCAAATTGGATATGTTATCTGCATTTGTCTGGATGATGGATGGTGTGCGGGACGTGAAGTATACAGTGTTGAGCCTTTGAGATCGGAGCCTATTCACACCATCCTTCGAGGGAGGAGGGGGTTCGATCTCCTGCCGCATGGGACACAAGCCGGCCTGGGTGAGAGCGCACGAGAGATTCCTAGTGCCAGTGCATAGTGCCGAGTCAAATAGTCGTATGGCTGTGAACGGGTCAATTCGCATTGAGAATAGTTTCATTTGTCCGAGTCACCCCACTGCCACTGGCACGTCCAGGGGAATCACCCGTTCGTTCGTGGACATTGGGGACGAATGGAAGCTATCGCATCATGATCGGTATATTCACCCCTACAGGACTAGTGACTTTTTTGTCCCACTATAAAAGTAGAACTTTCGGTTATCGATGGCAGCATATATTTACTAAAGGGTTCGGTCAGACAGGTTGCAAGAAGGGCCTGGCGAAAGTGAGTGCTGGTAATAAGGGTGTATTGGGGGACTTGCTATCACTAACTTGGCAAATGTTTTACAGCATTGATCACTCATAACATAAAGCTTAAAGTCCCACATATATGCGTGTGATGGACGTCTTCAGAAGCAACCCCAGAAGCAGCATAGCAACTGATGGGAATAAAAATTTGAACGCCAGGGGAAATTACACTTCCCAGTTGACGGCCGCCGGATCTGTGTTGCGTAGTGTAATCTCTCTTGAGTAGGTCGGAGTTCATGCAAGATGACAGAAAGCTTGATCCAGATAGAATTCCATGCGCGCCAGTGCCAACAGGATAGTCAGGTCGGCCGCCGGCTCTGTGTTGCGTAGTAAATATATCTTGAGTGGGTCGGAGTTCATGCAAAATGAGCTGGCAAATATAACGAAACGGATCTCCGCGCTGTGGAGATTACGCATAATACATACTAAAAATCAACTCGGTTACTGGGGCAAACAATCCGTTCATATTTGGGCCAGAGCTAAAATCCACCTGGCCCGGTTGCGTCGGTAAAATTGCGAGTTGATCCGTTGTGGGTATGATAGCTATCCCAGATAAGCATGGGTTTTCACAAGGGGCAAGATAAAGAATTCTCTATAAAATTCAGGCAACCCAGCGTACCCGAGGAGAAAAAAAAGAAAGATAAGGGGCACGTTAAGATCTATCCAATTCCTACGTGGGGGAATGTGCGTTGCGTCGCGTCGTGATACACGTTACATTTCAGGCGATTCGGTGACAACGAACTCGCGTTTGCCGTCGATGTCGGAAGTCTGATCGCCCCAAAAGGCGTTCCAATTGAACCAGCCAATATGGTTCGCTTGGGCCTTATCTGTAACGCCTGGCATAATATCGAACTGGAGATGGGGATGGCTTGCGGCGAGGCGATGGGTGAACAGGTGGCAGGCCATGATGAAGAGCAATAGCAAGAGTAGGAAGGTAGTTCGTGCTTTGAGGTTGAGCGGTGCTGCGAGTGAAAAGAGTCGCTCTGTTGCCGACGCGGTGGGTTTCTCCGGCGGAGCCAGAAAGGCAATGGAGAAATCGGCGGAGCAGGATGGGGACGATGGAGTGACTACTATAGCAGGCAGCGGTGTTTTCCCACCCACTTGTGAGAGTGAGACGTCTTTACACCAACAGTTGTCAGAAAAGTGAAGTAGACTGGCAAAGTTGTATGTATTCACACACCTCCAGACGCAGGAATAAGGATGTAGTCCGGGCGGTGCTTTGGAAGCCGGTGGCGACGAGGACCTGTTTGAGGAATACAGTTGAAAGGTTTCAGACTAGTTGGAGTGCCTCATGAACCACGTACCAAGAGTGGCCATGAGCGAAACTTGCGGATGGGTATGCTTGAAGAAAATTTGCGGTGGTGAACGAGGTATAAGGCGGCGTTGCCGGAGACAGAGAGGTCGGTGTTGATTGAGGAGCGGCGGTTAAGATAGATAGCTAAAGGAGCGTGTGTAAAAGAATGTGATACAACAGTACTGTATGGACGCAGGAAAGAAGAAAAATAGACCGAACACTGAGACACGTCAGAGGGCAGTGGGCGGTTGTGAATGGCGAACGATCTCAGTTGCCATGCGGCAAGCACATGGACACTCTCCCGCAATTTCAAAATATATTTGATCCGCCCAACTTTACGTTGTCTCGATAAGGTAGTCCGCATGTTCCCTCAAACATGTCTCTCCTGGAGTCCGCATCGCTCGTTGAACAAACTACTCCTCTTAGATTGTCAAGTCTGCCTTGCGATGCGTACGTCTTGGCCATAGCGGCCCTTGGGTCCTACTATGCTGCATCTGCGTCCGCGCCATCTCACAGAATATACTTATTCGAGAAGACGTCTCTCCAGATATCGCACTCTTTCGAAGGACACAGAGAAGGCACGACATCTTTGCGCGGTGTTGACTCTGTAGCGGGCACAAACAGAAGAGCGATCGTTTCATCTGGAAGGGACGGTGTCGTACGTGTGTGGGATGACCGCACAGGTACCACCGCGATCGAGAGTACGTGAAGCTCGCGTACTACTGCGACGGCACAGGGCACACTCAGGTACTAAAATACCGATCTGTGACGTCCTGCAGTGCCGTACGAAGGAGAAGAAAAAGCACTCCTTTCCTGTGACGTGTCATTAGATGGCCTGACAGTAGCCGCTGGAACGGAGCTTCGTGGCGACGACGCGCTCATCGTGTACTGGTACGCACGCGTATTGTTGTTCTACCGTCCGAGTGAATAGCCTAAGCAGACGACACAGGGACCCACGACATCCCGCTGCACCGCTGAGAAAACACACATCTACCCATTCAGATGATATAACCTCCGTGCACTTTTCCCGGTCCTCCTCCGAACACTCGCGTCATCTCCTGCTTTCCGGATCGACTGACGGACTCGTATGCATATCAAACGCGACTGAGCAGGACGAGGACGAAGCCGTGGTGTACGTCGGCAATTTAGGAAGTAGCATTTCGCAGGTAGGCTGGATGCCTGGCCGCGCCGCACGAACGGGCGGTGTGTGGGCCGCGACCGATATGGAGACGTTTAGCGTGTGGTCGGATGAGGCACGCGGCGGAAGCACCATTACCCTTTCGTTAAAAAGCCTTCTCTGACGAGGTTGTCGCCAGCTCGATCTTCACAATGACTTG
>WNFO01003828.1_pt1 | contig 12909 bp, 7 predicted proteins | sample 5400251 | NCBI WGS metagenome assembly WNFO01 (sample SAMN13153354, study PRJNA577476) | soil metagenome | isolation source: 100 cm saprolite under Madrone tree | place: USA:California | collected 2016-06-14 | reverse complement strand
AGGCCAAATGAAGGTACATATCGAATGCTCGTCATAAAATCAAAATGGGGCAGGCGGGGGTTTCGCCTGCCCCATTATACGTGCTTCGGGTTAATAGTAGAGCTTCAGAGCAAACTGGATGTTTCTCGCGGGTTGCGAAGCCTGAATCACTCCGGTTGTACTAGTAACCACCGTCGTATTGGGTACCGCAAGATTGACACGGTTAAACGCGTTCAGGAAATCAGAGCGGAACTGCAGCCTGAATCGTTCTGTTAGTTGAATGTTCTTCTGCAAGCTGAGATCCCAGTTGTAGTATCCGGGCCCGCGCAATCCACCGAGTTGCGGTGCGCAGGTACCGAAAGTGGTTGTCGGGTCGGAATAGTTGCTGGGGTCAAACCAAGCGAAGCCGCCGCCTTGACTTACTGTAGCGTTGCGCCGGCCAAATACGGTATTGGTTCCGTTGCAATTGGGACGCAAGCCGCGCGAACCCGTTCCAGTGGGATCACTGGCGTTAGTATAGAGCGCCAAGGGGAAGCCCGTGTGAAGGGTGACGATCGGGCTGACGGTCCAACCGCCCACGACGGCGTCTACTGCCTTGTTCATGTCACTGCCGAATTGCTTGCCTTTGCCAAACGGCAATTCATAGACGGCGTAGGCGGTGAGATTCTGAGTCTCATCGTAATAACAGGGCGCCCATTCCGCCTTGGCATCGTAACTATTTTGCCAGTATGGGGAAGCGGTCGAGGATGCTCTCGCACCGGACCAAGTGCCGTAATAGCCGGTACTGTCGGACATGCACTTGGCAAAGGTGTAAGCCACCTGATATTGCAACCCGTGACTTTGCGTTTTCTGGAATACGGCTTGCAGCGCGTTATACCTCATTGTGCCATTCGACTGCGTGCCGGAAACGTTCGCGTCACCGATTATTGTCCCGAGGGTCGGATTTTTCGCAAAAAACGGGCTCGGCGCCGTGCACGGAGCTTTGGCACAAGAACTGGCGGGCTCCGCCACGAGCTGGCCATAGCTGAAGGGCACCATAAGATGATAAGCCCACTGCCCAACATACCCAACCTGGAGAGTGGTGGTCGGGTTCAATTGGTGTTGGACCGTCAGGTTCCACTGATCGTCGATGGCCGGCTGCACGTTCTGGTCCCAGAGCCGGAAAATGGATCCTTGGAAGCAAGAAAAATTCGGACAGGAGAGACCCGCAGGGGGCGGGGCAATGATTCCCTGCGACGCGGTGGTGGTAGGCAGGGGTTGGAGTAGATATTGCGTCTGGAATTCGCCCCCCGTGGTGGCCCCACCGTCAAACGGTGGATTAATCGGCAGGCGCAGGTTTGTGCCCGTTCCTTCCAGATAATCCGAGACGGTGAAAGCCCCCCGAAGAACTGTGCGGCCATTAAACCGCGATGGCGTCCAGGCAAATCCTAGGCGCGGCTGGAAGGCTTTGGCGCCGTAAACACCCTTGTACAGCGCGTCGCTGTTCCCATTCTGGCCCGCGAACTCAATCTGCCCTGTTTGGGGGTTGTAGTTGTCTTGCTGATTATTCGTCTCAACCCATGGGGTATGCGCTTCATAACGCAAGCCAAGGGTGAGGGTCAGCCGGTCCGTTACGCGCCAGGTGTCCTGCCCGTAGAACGAGAAGACGTTGGAGGTTTGATCCCAGCCGCCGCTGCTGAGGCCGCGCCCAAATGCAGTGGGCAAGCCAAGGAAGAAGTCCGCCATTCCTTCGCCCGTGTTCTTCAAGGGGTTCGTGGCAGCGGACGCCGTGAAGTTGGGACCGAAGACCATTCCACCCAATTCACCGCTGTTCCCTGAATAAAACACTTTGATACCGTCCCACATATACTCTCCGCCAAATTTGAACGTATGGCGGCCACGCGTCCAGGTGATCGAATCATCGCCCTGGTACACCTTGCTGTTGAAGCTTTGCGTGACCATGCTGTTCCCGATATTGTTGAGCGTGCCGTTGCCCGGTTGGGTCGGCGTTCCTCCACCAAAATCAAGGCCCAAAAGACCGATGAGCCCAGTGGGATTTGAATTCGGGATTCCGATCGTTTGACCAAAGCTCCCGACTTTAGGGTCCCAGGTACTCCCTGTGTTGAGCACTACATGGTTCCAGCCAAAGCGTGCATCGTTGACGAGGTTATTAGAAATGGATCGCGTCCAATCGCCAACAACGCTCCAGATGGGCGCCGTAGCTTGACCATTCGCGAACAGAAGTTGCGAATTAGTCGAAGGATCGATCTGAAAGGCCCGGGTGAAGCGGCCCGAAATCAGGTCTTTGCTAGACACTCGGTAGTCAACCTTAACGTCGCCCTGATCGCTATTGAAAGCAGTCGATACTGACTGCAGGGCGTTATTCGTCAAGTTGTTGTTGATGGTCTTCGGGTAGAGCGAAGACGCGAATAGGGCAGACGCCACTGGGCTGATCATGACGGCCGGAATTTGGTTGTTTGGGAATGGCTGGCGAGGGCTCGCCGGAGTAGAAGAAGGCGTGCACGGGGCTGTAAAGGATGCGCACGGGTTGTAGAGTTGGATCGGGGTCGAGGCCTTCAACAAAGCGCTAAAATCACCAGCCTGCTCGGCAGGTGTGTATACAGATATAAAGCTGCCTGCGGGCGGATGGTCGAATCGCTGCCCTTGATAGTCAACGAAGAAGAAGAGTTTGTTCTTCAGCACCGGTCCGCCAAGGGTTCCCCCAAACATGTTCCATCGCAGAGGTGCGCGGGGAATCGCTGCCGCGCCTGGATTGATCTTGTTTTCCCACTGATTGGCGTTCAGCTTGTCATTGCGGAAAAATTCCCATACATCGCCATGAAAAGCGTTGGTGCCGGACTTGATGGTCGCACTAACAATGCCGCCCATGAAATTTCCGAATTCCGCGGGGGCGTTGTTGCTTATCATATTGAATTCTTCAATCGCGTCGGGCGACGGAGTATAGCCAAGAAGGTTGTCCGACACCTCGTTGTTGTCCATTCCATCCAGGAGGAAGTTGTTCGCTTGCTCGCGGTTGCCGTTGATGAACGGCCGCGCCCCGCTTTGCACGTTATCTCCGTTATTGAAACTGCTGGGATCGGGATGGACGGCACCGGGCGAAAGGAGCGTCAGTTCCACGTAATTTCGAGTGGCCAGGGGCAGCGCGTCGTTGGTCTTGGAATCAATTATAGTGTCGACTAAGGTGGCCTCCGTTTTCAATATGGGGGCGGCACCTGACACTTCAACCGTTTCGTTTACCTGGCCGACCTTTAGCTGGACGTCGATGCGGGCAATCTGGTTCAGCACCAGGGTGAATGAAGGATAGAGGGAAGTCTGAAATCCGTTCTTCTCCACGCGCAGCTCATAGTTGCCGACCGGGAGCTGCGTGATTCGGTAAATTCCCGCTTCATTGGACTCAGCCCTAAAGATGGTGCCGCGTTCCACGGACTTGGCTGTAACAGTCGCTCCCACAACGGCTCCACCGCTCGCGTCCATGACAGTACCCGTTATCGTCGCGGTTACATCCTGGGCCCGCGCGGTGTAGCCACCCAGTACCAACGCGATCAACACCACGAACGCTAACGTAAAACCCGCTGAATACGCTTTCCTCATAACACGTCCTCCGATTCCAGGTCGCGGAGTCGTTCCGCAACCCTGCCGCCGAAATTCTCTCCTCGACTGCAAAAATGGCACCCTTGATTTGCTATATGGCCGATTGTCGCGTAGCTATATAGCACAAAAACGCGGTTGTCAATAGAAAAGTTTTGATTTATAAGACAAGGGTACGCCTGGTGCGTCTGGCACTCTATAGCTCACACTCGGCCCGCTCTATAACACGCTACAATCGGTGTGAGCTGCGGCGTTGCATGTCGCGTTTGGATTGGGAGAGATAATGCGTCAAAAGAGTCGAGACGGCGTCCCTGCTTATCAGAGAATTCAAGGAGTGATTCGCAAGCGCATCGAAGCCGGGCAGTTGCGCACGGGCGACCCAGTCGCGTCGGAGCGAGACCTCGCCAAAACTCACCAGGTCAGTTTAATGACCGCGCGCCATGCGTTGGCCACGCTGGAACGCGAAGGCATCGTCGAGCGCCGCCGGGGCATCGGTACGTTTGTAGCAGCTCCCAAGATCCATTTCAACAAACTGATGAGCTACACCGAGCAAATGGCCAGCCGCAGTCTAACCGCTGGATCCAAAATCCTGTTCGCCAAGATTATCCATGACGAGCAGGAAATCGCAGCACGCCTGGCCCTTCCTCCCAATACCGGAATCATCAAGCTGGAACGCCTTCGGCATGCGTCCGACGAGCCCTTCGCGCTGGAAACCTGCTACTTCTCTTCCGTTGAATTCCCAAACCTCCTTTCCGCGCCTCTCCACCGCGAATCGCTTTTCAAAGTCCTCGAGCGCGAATACCAAGTCGAGCTCGGCTACGCCGACGAGGAAATCGACGCCACGGCTGCCGATGCCAGGACCGCCGAGCTCCTCTCTGTCCCGCGAGGAGAGCCGCTCATGCGCATCCGCCAGTTGATCTACTCTACAAAAGGAAAAGCTATCACCTACGTTCTGGGCTTTTATCGCTCGGACCGCCATAAGCTCCTCATCCGGCGGTTCAGGTAAATTCACTGCGATTCTGGCGCCCTATGTGTAGTGCGTGCTTCTCAAAGGCGAAGACATGCTCCTGATACTGAAACCAAATTCGGAAGAGCTCGGCCGCGAAGCAGCGCGCGCGGTGGGCAATGCCGTCCGCAGAAATCCTGCGCTGCGTCTGGGGCTAGCCACTGGAAGCACCATGCTCGGAATGTACCGGGAGCTCGCTCGCCTGCACCACGAGGAGCGATTGGACTTCTCTCGCGTCGTCACTTTCAACCTGGACGAATATTTGGGCCTTCCTGCAAACCATCCGCAGAGCTTTCACCATTTCATGGAGCAGAATTTCTTCGCTCAGGTGAACGTGGCACCCGACAACATTCACATCCCCGACGGCTCCATCAAGGGAGAGTATCAGCAGTATTGCGCCTCCTACGAGGAGGCCATTCGGAAGGCCGGTGGCATTGACCTGCAAGTTCTTGGCATCGGCCGTAACGGCCACGTCGGATTCAACGAACCGACTTCCAGCCTGGGCTCGCGAACCCGCTTGAAAGTTCTCAGCAAAGAGACTATCGAGGACAACCGCAAGTTCTTTGCCGCGGGAGAAGAAATTCCCCAGTGCGCCATCACCATGGGCATCGGCACTATCCTCGAAGCAAAGCGAATTCTCCTTCTCGCGAGTGGTTCCTCCAAGGCAACGGTTATAGCCAAGGCCATCGAAGGACCGGTCACAGCTTCGGTCACTGCTTCCGCACTGCAGCTTCATGGCGAGGTCACCTTCATTGTCGACCGAGACGCAGGCGCGCAACTCAAGCAGCAGGAGTATTATCAACGCGTGCTGGAGATGACCGCGATTCTCACGCCAGAGCGCCTCTAGCTGCGTTTTCTGTTCGCTTGTCCCTTGAGATTTCCCCGCTGCGCTAGAATCTTCTCGCCAATTGTATTGGCCTTGGGAGCTAACCTATGGCGATCAGGCTCGCTGAAAACAACTACGGGAGTTCGCGAATTCACTTGCTACGCGTCGCCAAGCAGCAGGGTCGCCACGACATCCGCGAGATTAAGTTGTCGATACGCTTTGAAGGTGACTTTGAAGCCGCGCACCTACAAGGCGACAATCGCAAGATCCTCCCGCCAGACACCATGAAAAATACTGTCTACGCTCTGGCTCGTCAGCACTCCATCGAGCCCTTGGAGGATTTTGGCTTGCACCTAATCGAGCATTTCCTGACCTACAACCCCCAGGTCACACGCGTGCTCATCCAAGCGAGCGAGAACATTTGGACCCGGCTTCCGCACGGCGGCAAGCCTCACGCTTCCGCCTTCGCGCGCACTGGCAACGAAGAGCGCACCTCCATCCTGAGCGGAACGCACGAAAGCACGCTGGTGCGAGCGGGCATCGATAATTTGATCGTTCTGAAAACAACCAACTCCTCTTTTGAGGATTTCAAGAAGGATCCCTATACCACGTTGCGGGATGAGGGCGAATGTATCCTTTCCACGGTAATCCGGGCTGATTGGCTGTATACCGAGGAAGAAGCCGAATTCGGCTCGCTATGGCACGGCGTAAGACAAATGCTGCTCGAAACTTTTGCCGAGCACGATAGTCAATCGCTCCAGCACACTCTCTATGCGATGGGCGAAGCAATCCTCAACAATTTCGAGAACGTTGGCGAAATTCATCTGTCGCTGCCCAGCAGGCAATTCTATCTGGCCGACCTTGGCCCCCTGGGCATGGATAATCCCGGCGCGGTCTTCCTGTCTGTGGACGAACCCCATGCGACGATCGAAGCTACGCTGAAAAAGGCGTGATTGCCAAAGGGCAGCGTTTCTCTTTCGGGTGTCGACTCCAAAGCTTCTCTTCCGCTATTCTTCCAAGCCTATGCATGACCTGAGCTATTTTCGGGAGCATCTCGACGTATTCGCTGAAATGGCAAAAAGACGCGGCGCCGCGTTGGATCTCGACGCGTTCCGCACCTTGGACAAAGAGCGGCGCGAGCTGATTACCTCTACGGAGCTGCTCAAGGCTCAGCGCAACAAGGCTAGCGACGAAATTGCGCGCCTGAAAAAAGCGAAGCAAAACGCCGACGCGTTGATCGCCGAAATGAAGCAGGTGTCGGAGCGAATCAAGGCAGCGGACGAGCGGATTGCGCAGCTTGACTCAACGCAGCGCGGCTTGCTGCTCACGATTCCCAATGTGCCGCATCTCAGTGTCCCCGTAGGACACAGTGCTGCGGAAAATGTGGAGATACGCAGATGGGGGACTCCGCCGAGGTTCGATTTTCCCCCGAAGCCGCACTGGGAAGTTGGCGAGCGCGCGGGAATTCTGGATCTCTCCGCGGCTACCAAAGTAACGGGTGCTCGCTTCGCGGTGTACAAGAGTTGGGGTGCGCGTCTTGAACGGGCCCTGGCAAATTTTTTCCTGGATGTGCACACGCGCGAGCACGGCTATACGGAAATCCTTCCGCCCTTCCTGGTCAACAGCGCGTCATTGCTTGGCGCCGGGCAGTTACCGAAGTTTGCCGCCGACCTTTTCAAAGTCCAAGACACCGATTTCTGGCTAACGCCCACCAGCGAGGTGGAGCTCCACAATCTTTATCGCGACGAAACGCTTCCCGAGGAGAAATTACCGATCCAAGTGACCGCGTGGACCGCCTGCTTCCGCTCCGAGGCCGGCGCAGCCGGAAAAGACACCCGCGGAATCTTGCGTCAGCACCAGTTTCAAAAGGTCGAACTCTTCAAGTTCACGCACCCCGACCGGAGCTATGACGAGCATGAATCGCTGACTCGAAACGCAGAAGCCTTGCTCCAGAAACTCGGTCTACACTACCGTACGATGCTTCTGTGCACCGGCGACATGGGCTTTGCCTCGGCTAAAACTTACGACATCGAAGTTTGGCTGCCTTCCAGCAAGGAATTCCGCGAAATTTCGTCATGCTCAAATTGCGAAGCCTTTCAAGCGCGACGTGCGGGAATTCGTTTCAAACCCAAGGCCGGCGGAAAGAGCGAGTTCGTGCACACATTGAACGGCTCGGGCCTGGCCGTCGGGCGCACATGGATCGCCATCGTGGAGAATTATCAGCAGGCCGACGGCTCTATCGTCATTCCTGACGTGCTCCGCCCATACATGGGCATCGACCGCATACCCGCTGGCGAGTGACTCGTAGCGAAATTTCTGGCCGAGGCTCCCTGGACTTCCCAAAACTGCCCAGATCTTGCGTATCTTGCTGATAGATAATGACTTATATCTTAACCGGCACCCACAAGCCCAGCGCCAGCTAAGATCACTCCGCGGTGCAAGCTATTGAAATCAGAGGATTTCGTTTGACTCCGGCTTTTCCCCTTGCATACGATGACATTAGGGCCGACTAGGCTGAACGAGCTGTCTTCCCGAGTTATGCGATTTTTGATTTGGCTAGTGGTACTGTGCTGGGCCGTCGCGCTGTTTCGACGCGCGCTGACCTGGGCGCTACGCGGATTCTTGAATTCGCTCTCACGTCCCGAGAGTGCGCCTAACCAACCGCCTTCTGTCGGTTCGCGGCGGCTAGTCCGCGATCCGGTCTGCGGAGTGCACGTCGCTAAAGAGCGAGCGATTCCATTGCGTACCGGGGGCGAGATTGTGCACTTTTGCTCAGCAGCTTGCCGCGATCAGTATGCGGCTAACGAACAGAAGTTCGCCGCCAACGGCTGAAATGCCGGCGCAGTTTGGTTTTGATTTCGGGTAACCCAGTAATAGCAAGGCAACAGAAGCACTGGCGAGCGGATGTGCGTCACGCCGCCTCAACGAAAGGACCGAAGCCAATGGCCACGGTCGCAAAGCCAACAATTGCACCCATGATCCCGCGCATCGCGCCGCGAGAGGATCTGAATCCCTTTCGTATCGCGCAGATTCAATTCGACATGGCCGCCGAGTTCCTGAAGCTCGATCCGGGACTGCGCCAAATATTGCGCACGCCCAAGCGCATCCTCGAGGTCTCGCTACCCACCAAGATGGACAACGGTCAGGTGAAGGTTCTGACCGGATACCGCGTGCAGCACAACGTAGCGCGCGGCCCGGGCAAGGGCGGCATTCGTTATCACCCCAACGTCACCCTCGACGAAGTCAAAGCTCTCGCGGCGTGGATGACTTGGAAGACCGCCGTGGTCAACGTGCCTTTCGGCGGCGCCAAAGGCGGCATCATCTGTGACCCCAAGCGTATGTCCAAGAGCGAGCTGGAGCGCATGACGCGCCGGTTCGCCAGCGAGATTCTGCCGCTAATCGGCCCCGACCAAGATATCCCGGCGCCCGACGTTTACACTGACTCGCAGACCATGGCTTGGATCATGGACACCTACTCCATGATGGTGGGTCACACGGTTCCGGGCGTAGTCACCGGCAAGCCGATCTCCGTCGGTGGCTCGGTCGGGCGTTCGGAAGCGACCGCTCGTGGTCTTGTGTTCGTCGTCGAAGAGGCCTGCAAGGTAAAAAAGATTTCGCTGCGCGGCGCTACTGTGGCCATTCAGGGCTTCGGCAACGCCGGCGCTACGGCGGCGCGGCTGTTCGTCGAAAAGAAGGCAAAAGTCATCGCGCTCAGCGATACGCGCGGCGGCGTCACCAATTCGCGTGGCATCGACCCCATTAAAGCGATCCGCTATAAGGAACGTTCCGGCACGGTCGTGGGCATGCCAGGAGCTTCGCGCATCTCCAACGACGACCTAATTACCATGAAGTGCGACATTCTGGTGCCCGCGGCACTGGAGAACGTGATTACGTTGAACAACGCGGAGGCCATCAAGGCGCGCATCGTCGCTGAAGCCGCAAACGGTCCAACAACTCCGCACGCCGACGAAATCCTGGCGCGCCGCGGCATCACCGTGCTGCCGGACATCCTGGCCAATTCTGGAGGCGTCACAGTCAGTTACTTCGAGTGGGTGCAGAATCAGGAAGGGCTGCTGTGGGACAGCGAAGAAGTGAACCTTCGGCTGCAGAAGATCATGGTGCGCGCCTTCCACGAAATGGTGGACACCATGCGCAAGCATCACGTGCCTCCACGCGCCGGCGCCATGATTCTCGCAGTCGGACGCGTGGCTGAGGCTACCTTGGTCCGCGGCTTGTTCCCCTAAAGAATTCCGGGCGCAGAATTCTTCTCGCATCGCGATTTTCTTCAAACTTTTTCTTGCGCTGAAGAGAGAAACGTGCGTACATTCGCACTTGCCGGCCGCCTTTTGTGGCGTCGCCGGCACTTTTCACTTAGCGCTGCCGAAGATTGCGGTCCTCGCTCTAGCGGTGCAGAGTCCGCAGTAACCGAAGAGGAATCCGAGGTACGAGGTGCAAGCCACGGAACGATGAGCAATCACAACAATCATTCCAATCCTGCTGCGCCAGTCCTGTTGAGCATTGCCGGATTCGACCCATCCTGTGGCGCAGGCACGGCGGCGGACCTGAAGACCTTTGCCGCGCTCGGCTGCTACGGCGTGGCAGCGATCACCGCCTTGACGGTACAGAACACGCAAGGCGTGCGAGAGGTGCAGAATACGCCGAGCGCGACTCTTCGCGCGCAGCTCGATGTCCTGGCCGAAGATTGCGAAATAGCCGCGGTCAAGATCGGCATGCTGGGGAATCGCGGTAACGCTGTCGTCATTGCGGAATTCTTGGACGCCCGCAAGTTTGCTCACGTGGTCCACGATCCGGTCATGAAGTCGTCGACTGGAACGGAATTGCTGGACGCCGCCGGAATAAAGTTTATCGTTGCTGAGATGCTGAAACGCTCGAGTGTCATCACACCCAACGTGCCGGAAGCGGAGATCCTCACCGGGTTGACGATCAAAGACACCGGCGACATGGAAACTGCCGCACGAAAAATTGTCGAGATGGGCGCTCGCGCCGTCATCGTCAAGGGCGGCCACATGGACAAAGCCGTCGACATTCTCTTCGACGGTAATGAAATCATGCTGCTCGCCGGAGACAAGGGCAAGGAAGAAGCCCTGCACGGCACTGGCTGCACTTTCGCCAGTGCCCTGGCTGCTCACCTTTCCGCGGGCCGCTCCTTATTCGAGGCCGCCACTTTAGCCAAAGCCTACGTTACTAAGGCCATCGAGAAAGCCTACGCCATCGGCAAAGGCCGTATCCCCCTCGACCATTTCTATCGCCACAAAATCGAGCCGCCCGCCCGTGGCGTACACGAAGTCCCGCAGCACGGCATGCATCCGGCCGCCGAGCCCGCCGCGCACTGAATACTTTCTTGGAGTACCCGTCCGCGAACATCCCAGCTCTTGGCAGCAATGACTGTCTGTTGTTTATAAATTTTCAGGATCGGGATTAATTACGTTCGGTGGACGAAGCGACCGCCGACGACTGTTGCCACCGGGCCGCCCTTGAAGCTGCGTCCATCGAACGGCGAATTGCGCGATTTGCTAGCGGACTCCGCGGCACGGAATGTCCACGGGCGATCCAGCGAAAATATCGTAAGGTCCGCGGGCTGGCCTGCGGCAATGCTTCGCTCGAGGCCTAGCACGCGCGCCGGCCCGGAGGTGAACAGTTCCACCATGCGCATCAGCGAAATACACCCCGTGTGGACCAATTGCTCGAGCGCAAGGCCCAGCGCCGTCTCGAACCCCGTGATGCCAAAAGGTGCGCGGTCAAATTCAACATCCTTAAGTGCCGGCTCGTGCGGCGCGTGGTCAGTGGCGATCGCGTCGACTGTTCCATCCGCCAGGCCGGCAAGCAGCGCATCGCGATCTTCACGAGCGGCCAGCGGCGGATTCATTTTGTACCGCGAATCATATTGCACATCTTCATCAATCAGCGTGAAGTGGTGCGGGGTAACTTCGCAGGTGACGCGCAGGCCGCGCTGCTTTGCCGAGCGTACCTGTTCAAGCGACCCTCTCGTCGATAGATGTGCGATGTGCAGCCGCGCGCTGGTAAGCTCGGCAAGCTGAACGTCACGAGCCACGCAGACAGATTCCGCGGCGGCGGGCATCCCAGCCAAGCCCAATCGCGTGGATGTCACTCCTTCACGCATCACTGCCCCTGCAGCAAGCGAGACATCTTCGGCATGCTCGATCACCGGGATATCTAGCGAACGGCAATAATCCATAACTTGGCGCGCAAGTTTCGCCGTCGCGATCGGTTTTCCGTCATCGCTGACCGCCACAATCCCCGCTTGCCGCATCGCCGCGATTTCCGCAATCGCCTCGCCTTCGCTGCCTACGCTCGCCGCGCCAATCGGCCACACGCGAACGCTGGCACCCGTCTTTGCGCGATCCAGAATGAATCGCGTAACGCTGGCGCTGTCGTTCACCGGTTTTGTATTCGGCATGCAGCAAACCGCGGTGAATCCTCCACGCGCAGCCGCCTTCGCCCCGGTCTCAATGGTTTCCGAGGACTCCTGCCCGGGTTCGCGGAGATGCGCATGAAGGTCAATAAAACCCGGAGTGACGATCAGCCCGCCGGCGTCGAATACCTCGAAGCTGTTGCTCGACGAAATTTTCCCAGCCGGCACAACCTCGCCGATTCGCTCGCCGTCCAGCAAAATGTCGAGGCTCGCGTCCGTGTTGCGCGCGGGATCGACCACGCGTCCATTCCTAACGAGAAGCATGCGATGGGTCCTTTACGTCTGCGGCGCGTCGATTGCCCGGTTGCTGTGCTTCACTGGACGGATGTGTGCCCTCCTCGTCATGACCAGCACACAACAAAAAGAGCAGCGCCATGCGCACCGCGATGCCGTTCGTCACTTGCTCCAGCACACACGATTGCGGACCATCTGCGACCTCCGGCGAAATCTCAATACCGCGGTTCATCGGCCCTGGATGCAGCACAATCGCGTCCCGGTTGGCACGGCGCAGGCGCTCGCCATTCAATTGATACAGCAAGACATAATCATTCGCCGAGAGCGCGGGCTCGTGCAACCGTTCCGTTTGCACCCGGAGCACAATGACAACGTCCGCGCCGTCCAGCGCTTCCTCCACATTAAATACGCACCGGATCGCTGCCGGTGGAGCGATTTGCTCCAGTTCCCGAGGAACCCACATCGCTGGACCGCAAAGCGTTAGGCGGCACCCGAATTTTCCGAGCAGATGAATATCCGAGCGCGCCACGCGGCTGTGCTGGATGTCTCCCAGAATCGTGACATTCAAATTGTTGATTTTGCCTTTCCGGTCACGAATGGTGAGCGCGTCCAGCAAAGCTTGCGAAGGGTGCTCGTGCGTGCCGTCACCCGCATTGATCACCGGGATATCCAAGTGTCGAGCAACAAAGTCCGCAGCGCCGGAAGCCGCATGGCGCATCACCAGGCAGTCCGGCTTCATGGCATTCAACGTATGCGCCGTATCGAGCAGGGACTCGCCCTTTTTCAGGCTCGATGCTTCCGCTTGCAGGTTCATGATATCCG
>WNFO01003825.1_pt1 | contig 12911 bp, 13 predicted proteins | sample 5400251 | NCBI WGS metagenome assembly WNFO01 (sample SAMN13153354, study PRJNA577476) | soil metagenome | isolation source: 100 cm saprolite under Madrone tree | place: USA:California | collected 2016-06-14 | reverse complement strand
GGAAGCGGCGTCGCCCGCGGTAATGACGGTGATGTTCTCGCGGCGGAATGCGATCTTGATGACTTCGCGCATGGTGGCGCTGTCGTCAATAAAATAGACGGTTGGCGTCGTGCGCTTTTCGGAAGCGGCGGTTTCCGCTGGTGCGGGCGGGAACGGCATGGTTTCGTTCATAGCGACTCCTTGGTATGCGTGACCGCAGAGTGGTCAAGCGTGGGTGTGACCGCAGAGCGATCGTCTGAGGCTGTGCGCGCAGAGCTGTCAACTGCCGGCTCGTCGGCCAAGTCGCGGGAAGATTCGTCGACTTCGCGCATGGCGTCCAGCATGAGGTCGGTTGCAGAGCGCAGGACGGTGCGCTGCGTCGAAGCCGAGCCGTAAACAAATTTGTAAACGCCGGAACTGTTTTGAAAGCAGCTCTTGAGAATGTGGATGACGGCTTCGTCCCCGAAGAGCGAGCCGCATTCGGCGTGTGTGATTGTGCCGGCGTCGAAAAAGAGCAACGCGTCGGTTTCGCCGGAATTGATGTGTAGGGCGCCGGTCTGGTGCGCATGGCCAAGCATCTGCATCACGCCGGGAAGATCGTGGTGTGTGAGGCTGCCGCTGAGGCTGGTATCCGACTGCGCGAGCATTTGTGTGGGTTGAAAGCCTTCGGCTTTGCTGATGATGATGTTTTTGACGTGCGTTGCGATGACAGCGGGCGGGCGCTGGCGATCGATGTAATCGTCGCAGCCGGCTTGGAAAGCTTCCATGAGGGCGCGCTGGCTGCCGTCACCGAGAGCGATGATGGGCAGAGCGGAATTCTTGGCGTCGGCGCGAACCATGCGCGCGATGTCGAGTGCGCCCATTTCTCGCATGTTGGTTGAGCATACGATAGCGGCGGGCGAATCGTATTCGAGCGTGGTGAGCGCAAACGCCGGCTGCGTACTGCAAGTGACTTCAAAACCTTCACGCTTCAAAGCGTCGCTGAGCCGCTTTGAAAAATAGACGTTCGTATCGATCAAAAGGATCTTGGCGGGACGGCCGGCGGCGATCATGAGCGCGCCTCGGCGAAGTTGTGCAGCGGCTCAGGCAAAAGCGTGTCCGCAGGACCGGGGGTGAGCGCGGAAAGGCGCAAGACTTCGATGACTTCGCCGCCGTGTGAGAGCCAACCATCGACGTGCGGAGAATCGTTCGCAGTAGCTGGCATCATGTCGACGGTGATGAGTTCGCATTCGCCGCTGACGGGAATGGCGATCCAGTCAAGCTGCTGGCCGTATTTACGCGTGGCGAGGAGATTGAAGCGGCGCGTATCGAGTTTTTTGCCGGTGAGTTGTTCGGCGATGTCGCAGACGGCAATCATTCGGCCGCGTCGAAGAATGACGCCTTCGAGTGCGGAAGATTTGTGAGGAAAACGGAAGATGCGGCTAGGCGCGACGAGTTCTGCAACCTGCGATGCGGGCAAAGCGAAGCGGCGTTCTCCGAGACGGAGAAGCACGAAGGACTGGAGCACGGTTTCGGGGGAGGAGGTCATTGTACGTGAGCTCCGTGGTTTTCGGAGGTAAGGGAGCGCGCGTCAGCGGAAAACTGCGCTGTTTCGAGAAGAGTCAATTCTTCGAGCGAAAGAAATCCTTCGGGATTGATGACGGGAACAACTGCTTGATCGAGTGCGGTAAGCCCACGGTACCAGCTGCGCTCTTCGCCTTGAAATGCGAGAGACAAGGCCTGGAGGCGAGTCATGGTGGTCATTTTGTCAATGCCATCGATGAGCAGAGCTGTGCGGGTGCGACGGAGAAAGAAAACGAGCGACGCCGGCTGAGGCTGCAAACCGAAATGGACGGCCGCGTTGACGATGTAGAGAGTTCGGTCGCCACGGCGGATGCTGTGACGGACTTTGCGCAGGTGGCTTTCGGGAAGATCGCGGGCCATACCGGCGATGTTGTCGACGCTGCGAACTTCCTGGACGGAAGAGGAAGAGATGGCAAAAGTTTGGCCGCTGATGCGGAACAGGATGATCTGTTCGGTGCGCGGCTGGTGCGATTTGGCGCTGGCGGGAAGATTCATCAGCGTGCACCGACGGGAGTTGCGCGGGCGAGGGCGAGAACGCGCTTTTCGATGGCGGCGTAGATGTCGTCAAGACCGAGAACCTGGTCGACGACTTGAAGTTTGATGGCTTCGGCGGGCATGCCGAAGATGACGGAAGTCGCTTCGTCTTGCGCGATGACGTGGCCGCCGGCTCGCTTGATGGCTTTGGCGCCGAGCGCGCCATCGTTGCCCATGCCGGTAAGCACGACGCCGATGGAGAGCGCACCGCCGTAGGCGGCGACAGATTCCATGGTGACGTCAATATTTGGCAAGTAGCCGGCGATGCGGCCGGCGACGGCATCCAGTTGAATGCGACCGAGAGGATTTACGCGAAGATGCTGCGCACCGGGGCAGATGTAGAGATTGCCGGGCTGCAGCGATTCTCCCGCTTCTGCTTCCTTGACGCGAATTTCGGTGAATTCAGCGAGCTGCGCCGCGAATTGCGTGGTGAAGGCTGCCGGCATGTGCTGGACGAGAATCACCGCGGCCGGAAATTCTTTTGTAAAGCCGGGAGCAAGGCGCATTACCGTCGCGGGGCCGCCAGTGGAAGCCGCGAGCACGACGACAGGAAAGCGTTGGTCCGCGACCTGAGAAGACTGACTAACGAATGGCGCGGGACGAGAGACGGAAGGCGCTGCTGAGGGCAATGATTGCAACGTAGCGGCGAGTCGCGACGCTGTACGAACCACACGAACTTTCGCGGCCATTTTCACCTTGCGAAGGAGATCTTCACGAATGCTCTGCATGTCAAGATCGATGGCGCCGGAAGGCTTGGCAATAAATTCGATCGCGCCGAGCTCGAGAGCTTTGACAGTGCTCGCAGCGCCATCGCGCGATTCGGAACTGACAATGACGATGGGATGCGGATTGGTGGTCATGATCTGCGCTGTGGCCTGCAGACCGTCCATGTGGGGCATGTTGATGTCCATGGTGATGACATCGGGCTTGAGAGATTCGGCGAGAGCGACGGCCTCCCGGCCATCCTTTGCGTGGCCGATGACCTGAAGTTGCGTGTCGGAATTGAAAATCGTTTCGAGGACTTTGCGCATGAAGGCAGAGTCGTCGACGATCAGCACACGAACCTTTTTGGCAGGGGTGTTCACCATAAGGCTTTACGCAACGGGCTGCGGCGCCTCCGTCCCAATGAGTTGCTCGACAGCTTCGGTGAGCTGGTCTTCCTGCACGGGCTTGGTGAGGAAAGCGACGGCCCCTTCCTTCATGGCCCGGTCGCGATGTTTTGCACCTGCGCGCGAAGTGACGACCATCACCGGGATGCGCCGAGTCGAAGGGCTTTGCCGTAACTGCGCCATCAATTCGTAACCGGTCATGCGCGGCATTTCAAGGTCGGTGATGACGAGATGGCAGCCGTGCTGCGTGATGAGTTCGGCGGCTTCGAGGCCGTCAGAAGCAAGAATTACGCGGTAGCCGTTCTTCTCGAGCATGCGACCGACGAATTTACGAACGCTGATGGAATCGTCCGCAACGACGACCACGCGCTCGTGATGAACGCGGTCGATGGCGTCAGTAGGAATGCTGCCTTTTGCAATGGCAGCCGAGCCCGGGGCAAAAATGCGGGCCGCGCTGGCGCTTGCTTGAATGGATTTGCGTTCGCCAGGTTCAGTGGCGATCATGCGATTCAAATCGAGCAGAAGAATCAGGCTCCCGTCAGGAGCGATAGTGGTGCCGGGGAAAAGTTTTACGCGGCGGAGATATTCGCCGAGGCTCTTGATCACGATTTCGTCTTTGCCGAGAACTTCTTCGACGACGATGCCAACCTGACGATTGTCAGCGTTGGCGACGACCATGCGGAAGTAGCCGTTGATCGGTTCGAGCGGCGGAAGGCCGAGATAAGAGTCGAGGCGAATGACTTCGGTGACCACATCGCGAACTTTTGTGAGCAGCTTTCCGCCAACATCTTCAATCTCGTCGGCACGAAGCCGGCGAATCTCTTCTACAACCGCGAGTGGCAGCGCGAAATTCGCGGCGCCGCAACGCACGAAGAGAGCGGGCGAGATAATGAGCGTTAGAGGAACTTTGAGAATGAACTTCGTGCCCGCGCCTGCGGTGCTTTGAATTTCGATTTCGCCGTTGAGGGAATTCAAGTTGGCGCGGACGACGTCGAGACCAACGCCGCGTCCCGCGAGCTCGGTTTTTAGCGGAGCAGTGGAGAAACCGGGATGGAACAGCATTTCCCGAAGTTCTCGTTCGGTAAGACTGCTGGCTGTTTCGTGAGAGACAAGGCCACGATCGACGGCGCTCTCTCTTACGCGGTCGTAGTCGATACCGCGGCCGTCGTCCTCGACTTCGATGTAGATGTGATTACCGCGGTGATAGGCACGGAGAGTGACACGGCCGACTTCGCATTTGTCAGCTTCACGGCGGCCTTCCGGCAATTCGATTCCGTGAGCAACGGAATTCCTGACCAGGTGGACGAGGGGATCAGAAATCTGCTGAATGATGTTGTTGTCCAGTTCGGTTTCGCTGCCGGAAAGGTCGAGTTCCACTTGCTTGCCGGTGGATTTCGCGGCGTCACGAACGGCGCGCGACAATCGCGAATACAGCGTGCCAATGGGCACCATGCGCGCAGCGGTAATTTCGTCCTGCAAATGGTGAGCGAGTTTGGTGAATTCGTCGATATCGCCTTCGACGCGCCCGATGAAGCCGCCCATCTGGGAGAGGACTTCGTTTACGTCAGCGGAAATCTCCGTCATAGAACGCGAGAGAATGTTGACGTCGTCGTAACGATCCATTTCCAGTTCGCTGAATTCAGACCAGAAGGAAGTGTCGCCCGCGGCGGCGTTGGTCAACATTTGCGGCGTTGGCGTAGTGCTCTGCGAAAGCGGCCCACGAGCGGAATTGATGCGATTGAATTCGTACTTTTCCTGGAACTCGGCGACTTTCCCCTGCAGGCGTTCTTTCGAGAAGCCGAGGGTGTCGCGCAGGCGCTCGAGTTCCGTGACCCGGCCGAGCATGCGAGTACGGTTGATCACCAGTTCGCCCACGGTGTTCATCATGCGGTCGAGACGAGATAGCGAGATTCGGACTGACTTTGCGGCTGCTGCAGCGTTCGCGGCCTTGCCAGTTTTTGGGGCAGCGCTTTGCACGGAAGCCGCGGCTTCGGATTCAGCCGAGTGGTTAGGTGCAGCTAGTTCGGCTGCGACCGGCGCGTCTTCGGCATCCATTGGCGCAACTTCGGCGATGCGGTTGAGCAGGGAATCGACTCCCGTGCGCATTTCGGCATCGTTGGCCCATTGCTTGTGAAGAGTTTTTTTCAGAACGTCGACGGATTCGAGGCAGAGATCGATGACTTGCGGAAGTGGATCGATCTCGCCTTCGCGGAGGCGGCCGATCAGATCTTCAACGCGGTGAGCGATACCGCCGAGACGCTTGAGACCTACCTGCGCGGCGGAGCCCTTTACTGTGTGTATCGCGCGGAAGAGTTTGTTGATTTCCTCAGGACTATGATTCGCTTCAAGCGAGAGCAGGCAATCACTGACAATTTGCAGATGCTCCTCGGCTTCGGGCTGGAAGAATTCGAGAATTTCGGCTGGGACTTCGTCGTCTTCCGGCAAAGCGTCGAAATAGGAGCCGGTAACCGCGGCCACGTCCCTAGAATCGTCCGCTGGCTCTTCAAGAGTCTGCTGTGGTGGTTGATAGTTGAGCGGCGCGGGTTCCGCCGGGAATGCAAAGCGGTAGCGCTCCTTGAACGCAGCGATGTCGTCGAGTACTTCCTGGCCCGTGTCGCTGATTTCGAGAAGATCGGCCTCAAGAAGCGAGATGCCGTCGGAGAGGAATTCCGTGAGCGGGCCGTGGAGATCTTCGCCAAGCGATGCGTTTGTGGCGTACTGGAAAACGTGAGCGAGCTTGCCGGCGATTTCAGAAAAACGGGGAAAACCGTAGCTGGCCGAAGTGCCGCTGAGAGTGTGGGCAGAGATGTACAGACGTTCGAGATCTTCGCGGCGCGGAGCAATTTCCTGAAGCACGCCGATGTATTCCCGCAGATATTGCAGGTGCTCGGAGGCTTCCTGGAGGAAGACTTCGACGGCTTCGCGGTCCGGTATGCTCACGCGCGACCCTCCGTCACCAGTTCAGCTTTCTGGACCTCTTCGGCCGTCGGCTTGCGATACAGAATGCAGTCGTTCAAAACGATGGCCTGAAACTTCACCGGCATCTTTGAGATGGACTCCGAGTGGCCGAGAAAGAGATAGCCGCCCGGCTCGAGGACTGAGTAGAAATGCTGAACGAGTTCTTGGCGACGCTCTTCGGAGAAGTAGATCAGGACGTTCATGCAAAAGATGACGTCCATTTTTCCGACGTAAACGCTGTTGCTCAGATTCATCTGAACGAAATTAACCATCTTGCGAAGACGGGAACGAACCTGTTGACCGCCTTCCGCGGGCTGAAAATGACTGGACAACTGCTTTTCGCTGACGCTAGCGATGCTGCGGCCGGAGTACACGCCTCGTTCGGCAATGGCAAGCGCCTGGCGGCCGATGTCGGTAGCGAGAATTTCGACATTCCAAGCCTCGGAGAAGGAAACAGCGTCGGAGACGGTGATTGCGATGGAGTAGGGTTCTTCACCAGTGGAACACCCGGCGCTCCAAATGCGAAGCGACCGCGGATTCTTCCAGAACTTTCTGATGTGGAGTTCGGGTAGAACGCGCTTTTCGAACGCCTCGAAAACACCTGGATAGCGGAAAAACGAGGTTTCCTGCGTGAGCAGCGACTCGAGCAATTCCTGGAAGTCGAAATTAGTCTTCTTAATGGCGCGAAGCAGATCGATGCCGCGAGCGTGGCCCTTACGAACCATGTGTTCGCGCACACGAGTGGAGAAGAATCGCTCGCGCGATTCGTCGAACCGGATGCTTGTGCGCTCCTCGATCAGCATGCGGATTTCACTCAATTCGTGTTCGTTCAGACTCACTTGGCCGCCCTGGCGTTCGCCATCGTTCTCAATTCAATTCACTGCGTTTGTGCACCACAAGCGATTGCAAACTAGCGAAGGGCGCCCACTGGCACGGGGTGCCGGTCGGTTTCCTCTGCTGTCTGGTTGGCTTGCTTGGACGCAGCGCGGAATTGCGAGAGCGCTTCGTTGAGCTGATCAGAAAGTTTGACGAGCTGGCTGACGGTGGCGACCGTGCCGCGCGTTCCTTGCGACGTCTGGCGCGTGATGTTGGAAATGATCTGCATAGCGTGCGCGACACCTTCCGTTCCGCGCACCTGCTGCTTGGAGGCGAGGGAAATTTCCTGAACGAGTTCGGCGGATTGACGAACGACACTCGAAATCGCATCGAGTGCGCGTCCAGCCTGATCGGCAAGCGTTGCACCGGATTCGACTTCCTTGGTGCCTTCTTCCATGACAACGACCGCTTCGTTTGTCTCGGCCTGGATGGCCTTGATGAGGGCCGCGATGTCTTTCGTTGCGCTGCGGGAGTGTTCGGCGAGCTTGCGTACTTCGTCGGCGACGACGGCGAAACCGCGGCCAGCTTCACCGGCGCGAGCCGCTTCGATGGCCGCGTTTAGCGCGAGCAAGTTGGTTTGTTCAGTGATGTCGTTGATGACGTTGATGATTTCCGAAATTTCCAGAGAGCGGTCGCCGAGCGACTTGATTTTCTTCGCAGTGGCTTGCACGGACGCGCGAATGCGCTGCATGCCATCGAGGGTGTCGCGTACGGCGCGGTTGCCCTGTTCGGCGGCGTCGAGAGCGCGGCGCGCGGCTTCGGCGCTGGCTTCGGCGTTGTTCGAAACCTGTTTCATTGAAACCGTGAGCTCTTCGACGGCGCTGGAGGTGTTCGTGATTTCCTGATCCTGCTGCGTTGCGCCGGCCTGCATTTCGTCGGCAGCGACGAGAATGTTATTGGAGCAGGCGGTGACTTCCATGGCAGCCTTGCGGACGCGCTCGAGAACTTTAGTGAAGTTGTCAAGCATGTAGTTGATGGAGTCTGTGACGTTGCCGAGGGCATCATTGGTGACTTTGCCGCGAAGCGCGAGTTCACCGCGCGCAACCTGGTTGATGACGGCAAGGAGTTCGGTGATGCTGCGTTGCAGAGACTCGCTGGCTTCCTGGTTGGTGTTGGCTTTGGCAACTTTCGCGACGGCGCGATTCAGGTTCTCCGAAATATAGCCAAGCTCGTCATTCGACTGAATGTCAGCACGTGCGCGAGCATCACCCGCCGCGAGTCGTTCAGAGAATTCTGCGAGCTGCTGGACCGGCGTGACGACAGAACTGCCTAGTCTCCAGGCCAGAAAGGCTCCAACTGCGAACGACAGCAGCACCGCGAAGATGACACCGCCACTTGAGCCGCTGGGGAGCGACGCGAAATCGAGCAGGGAATTCCCGTTCGATTCGCGGCCGGCGTGGAATGCGAGGCCGATGATGACAAAGAGCGCCAGCCCGTTGACGAAGACCAGCGTCCAGATGGTTGAACTCAATCGCGATTTCATTACTTCCTCCAAACTGTTTCCTGCGGAGTGTTCGGCCGAGCCCGCACACCGCAAATCTCAAATGGTTGGCCCGGGAAAAACTTCCAGGAGCCTGGGCAGATCCAAAACCAGCGCCAAGCGATCGTCGTGGCGCAGCATGCCGATGCAATGCGGGACGTTTTCCGGCGCTTGATGCAGCATGTCGTCCGAAGTTACGGAGTACGTGCCAACGACTTCGTCAGAGGCGATCCCGATGCGGACGTCTTCGTGGCTGCCTTCCACGCGCATCGACGCAACGACTACATGCTTGGGCAAAAGTCCGGGACGGCGGCCTTCGGTCATGGCAATGTCGATCAACGGAACGATCGCGCCCCGCAAGTTGAAAATGCCCATGAGGTAGCTCGGGCCGAGAGGAAGCTTGGTGACAATCGGCCACTCAAGCACTTCCTCGACGTCGAGCACCGGCAGACAAAAGCGTTCGCGACCGCTGCGGAAGACGCAGTATTGCGATTCCGCCGGACGCTCTTCGAGCGGGCCGATGGCCTCCAGCATTTCTGCCGTATCGGCATCGGGAGGAAGCGGCGCGAGTTGGAATTCGTCATTCATCATGAATTTCAAGCAAAACGGCGGACGGCCCGCAAAAGTTCCTCGCGCGTAAATGGTTTCGTGACATAGGCGTCGGCGCCCTGCTGTTCGCCCCAATATTTGTCACTGGCGGTGTCTTTCGAAGTGACAAGAATTACGGGAATGGATTGGAACTCCGCGCTGCCTTTCAGTTCACGGCACACCTGAAAGCCGTTGCGCTCGGGCATGACTACGTCGAGCAGAATTACGCTCGGATGAAGAGTCGCGATGGTCTCTTCGACTCGGCGCGGATCATTCAGCCCAAAAGACTGGTAGCCCTCGTGTTCGAGAAGGCTTTGCATGAGCTTTACCTGCGCTGGTGAGTCGTCGACGATGAGGACTTTTTTGAGCACGACGAGTTTCTCCGGAGTTCTCCACGGACTAGAGGTGCACGTCGGCGGCCACGTTCGCGGGTACGACTGTTAATGTTGCGATGGCTGAGAATTGCAACAGATTCAAGGACTTACGCATCGAGCGGGTACCGTTAGTTTCTTGTGGAGAGGCTTGCTCGAGCCTCGTCCGTCTCAGCCTGAGATGCATTCTCAGCCTCGCGCATCTCGCTGGCGAGTGATGAGAATCGCTGCATAATTTCGTTAATCCGCAGGGTCATACTGTGCATGGTCTTAATCTGGTGCAACGACTGGGCACTGAGCTGGCCGGGTTCCAGGAGCAACAATTCGGCATTTCCGAGGATGGTGGTCAACGCATTGTTCACGCTGTGCTTCATGTCCGACATGTATCGGCCGAGCACGGCCTCGCGTTCGCTTTGCAATGCGCGGGACATTGCTTGCTTCGCCTGGCGGCCCGCGTGAACACGGCGGAGCGATTCCTCCGCTACCAGGACGAGCGTTTGCGTCCAGTCTTCTCGCAAAGGCACATGAAGCAACCGCGGGTAGCGCGAATGCAATTGCTGAATCTCGCGAGAATCGGCAGCGCAAAGGATCACAGCGACGCCCGGATGAACGGTGCTTAAGATTGCGGAGAGCTTGTTCTCGCTAACAGGGCCAAGCACCACAAGGTCGAATGTTTCGCCACCCTGAGCTTTCCAAAGGCTGCTGTTCAGAACGGTGATAGAGGGCGCGTGGCGTTCAGCGGGCCAGCAGGAACTGAGCAGGCGGGCGAACTCAGGATCGTCCGTAAGGATCAAAACCTTAGCGTTCTTCAAGTGTCCCGGCTCCCGGAAATCTTCGGCTGTGAGCGAAAAGCGCGCTTATAGCTTTTCTGCTTCGTCAATCGCCGAGTTCAAACGTTTGGCGCTGATGCCCATATTGACCGCTGCTTCGGTATCCTTGGCCTGCTTTGCGATGTCCACTTGCTCAAGGAGACGTGTAACTTCCAGTCGAGCGACAGCAAGCGCGCGATCAAGGTTGGTGGCGTTGCCCGTTTCGCGGGTGGATTCCGTCGCCGCGGCGACCAGCGCGCGCGCGACAACAGCGCGGCGAAGATCTTCGGCAGAGGGCCCATCTTCACTGACAAAAGCACTGACTTCCCAGGAAGATAGGAGGACGCGAGCTGCCCCGAGGCGAATCGTGGTCATCGAGCGTCCGCGTGACGGCGGCGCCGCGATCAACTGCTCCCAGATTTGCTCCATGCAGGTTTCAAAATCGAGATTGGCAGGAACCTCGGTCCCGACTGAGACCTTCGGAGATTCCGTTTGCGGGATTCGGGCGGGAGGAGCGGCCTTTGTTGCCAACGGGCCGTGCAGAGCTTGATTCGCGGTTTGTTTCGAGGCGATTTTTTCGAGGCAGCGTTCGACATCGGCACGCAAGCCCAAAAGTTTTGCAAACGCCTGGCTGACGGTTCTTTCCGTGTATTCCTTTTGGAATGGCTGCTTCCAGTCTTCGGCAACTTGTTTGACGCGAGCGATCGGCTCATTTGCCGAGAGACCGGCATGCTCGCAATCGAGAAAGCGGATGCCGCCTGCTTCGAGTTGCGCCAAACCGGCTCGAATGGCGATCAGGTCGGCATGCATGAGTTCGATCAGCGTCCTGCGCAGCAAGAAATTGAAGCGGATGAACGCCAGCAACGCGGACGGATCGTAGAACATTCCACCGGCAGATTCCTTCACGCGCCGGCCCTGTTCGATGAAGTTTGTATTGAGGATTTCGCGGAGGCTGCGAAAGGTCTTCAGCGTGTCGATCACTTTTTCAAGCGGCTCGCACCAGGAAAGAGGGGTGCTGTCAACTTCACCAAGCACCGGAAGCATGACTTGCGCCGCATCGGCGAGGTCGATTTGCTTGTGATAGATCTTGGCGGGTGCGCAAAGCGCGAAATACTGCACCAGAAGGAAATCAATTTTGTCGCGATCAATGCTGCTTTTTATGGATTTTCGCAGATGACGAAGAATGAGGGCACGCAAACCGCTCTCGCTTGCGTTCAGCGTGGTCATCTGCAAAAGATGGCGAAGTTGATGGACCATGACGCGCTGGTCCATCGAATTCGTCCATGTGAGAACGCTGTCCAAGAGTTCAGCGTCGGCCTTCGCGGGAAGATTGCGGCGATCCGGCCCAAACGGAATTTCGAATTCCAATTGTTTGGCGAGAGCCAGATAGATGGGAAAGAGCGAGCGAAGCTCCTCCCATTGTTCTTGCCGCCCGATCTCGCCTTTCACCAGGCCCGGAATCTTCAGAGTTGTCAGAGAATTATTCACGGCCTTTTCACCCAAGAACAGTTTCCGTCGGCAAATTCCACAGCGACGGCCTTGCGCCCTTCGTGATACTGAACCGCGATTACTGTTGCTATGGTCTCGCCGTTTCCTTCGGCGCGCTTAAGCCGGACACGATCGCCAAACTCCAGCGGCAGCGACGAACTGAAAATGGCCCTTTCTGGGCTAGCAAATTCCACGAGCACAGATTCCCGCACTTGCCCTGAGGTCACGACGACGCGAACCTGAACGGGTTCCGCTGCCGGGAAAAAACGCACCAACTGCTCCGTGCAGCCGGAACTCGGCTGGCCGGTGTGCGCGAGTGTTGTCGTTCTAGGTGTATCCACTGAGCCGCCCACTTCCGCCACCGAATGCAGCGCCCAACCACGGGTTCGGACACACCCCACGTCGCGCTGCACACACAGAGCAGAGAGGAGTAATGCAAGAGAACCACCAAAAGAAGGCGAAAGTAGAAGAATGTGAAGTTTGTCAAAACAAAAGGCTTAGAAATTTCCGACGGTAGTTTTGTGGGTCAAACGTCTCAGGCTGACACGTTTGCGTCTCAGTTCGCTCGACGATTTGCGTCAGAGAGCAGTAGGAGGAGCCTGACTGAGACGACTTATGATTGAGTGACGGTTTGCGGATTTTCGGCGCTAGAACGCACGGAAATGTTATAGCGCTTGAGTTTGCGGTAAAGAGTGGCGCGGCTGATGCCAAGCATGCGGCCGGCGAGAGCTTTGTCTCCGTTGGCCTGCTCAAAAACTTTTAGAATCGTCATGCGCTCCATTTCGGCCAGCGCAGTTGTGGACAAAGAAGAGCCATCCGGAAAGGACGTTTGCGTGGAGCCGCCTCCTTCGGCGCGAATCGCCGGTGGTAGATCGTTTACGTCAATCACCTGGCGGTCGCCGAGTGTGACGGCTCGCGCAATACAATTTTCAAGTTCGCGGACATTGCCCGGCCATTCATACTGCAGCAGGCTTTTCATCGCAGCCGGAGTGACATGCAGATTTGTACCGGGCGCATAACGGTTCAGAAAATGGTGCACCAGGACGGGGACGTCCGAGCGACGCTCACGCAAAGCGGGTAAATGCACGGTGACGACATTCAGGCGGAAGTAGAGGTCCTTGCGAAACGTGCCTTCCCGATAGGCGGTTTCGAGGTC
>WNFO01008509.1_pt1 | contig 12912 bp, 11 predicted proteins | sample 5400251 | NCBI WGS metagenome assembly WNFO01 (sample SAMN13153354, study PRJNA577476) | soil metagenome | isolation source: 100 cm saprolite under Madrone tree | place: USA:California | collected 2016-06-14 | reverse complement strand
CAGCGCGCGGGCGCATTCGTCCGGATTGTTGATGATCGGCTCTTCATGCACGTTGAAGCTGGTGTTGATCAGCACCGGCACGCCGGTCAGCGCCTTGTAGGCGGCGAGGATGTCGTAATAGAGCGGATTCTGCCGGCGCTCGACGATCTGGGGACGCGCAGTGCCGTCAACATGCACCACCGCGGGGATGCGAGCCTGCCAGCCATCGCGCACCCGGCAGGTCGTGGTCATGAATCGGGCGGCATAGCGCTTGGCGGGACCGAGGTCGAAGACCGCATCCGCGTCCTCGGCCATGACCACCGGCGCAAACGGCATGAATTCGCTGCGCGACAGGCGATCGTTGAGGGTCCGGTTGATATCGGCATCCAGCGGCGCGGCCATGATGGAGCGCGCGCCCAGGGCGCGGGGGCCGAATTCCATGCCCTTGGCGAAGATGGCGACGATGCGGCCCTCGGCCAGCAATTGCGCCGCCGTCTTCACCGGGGTGAACGACAGGCGCCGGAAGACATTGTCGCCCTCGAACCGCGCGTCGATGGCGGGGCCGAAGTCCCGCCCGTAATACAGCGTATCCATGCGCTGGCGTTTGCCCAGCCAGCACTCCATTCCGTCGCGGCGCAAGAGGAACTCCAGCACGCCGCCATAGGGCTGGCCCTGATCGCCCATGGCGGGAAAGACGAATACTTCCTCCACGGGCATTTCCTCCGCCAGGCGCTGATTGAGCCGCACATTGGCGAAGACGCCGCCCGCCAGCCCCAGATATCGGCGCGGATGAAGGGTCAGGATTCGCCGCACGGCTTTGAGCACGAAGGTTTCCAGCAAATGCTGGATCGAGGCGGCCACGTTCTCGGGTGCCACGCCCTGGGCCAGGCCGACGATGAATTTCTCCATCGCCTCGTAGCTTGCGAAGTCGCTGTGGATCAGGCCTGCCTCGTCGACGCGGAATTGGGCGGCCATGGCATCGAACAGCAGCGGCTTTCCATAGGCGGCAAGCCCGGTCAGCTTTCCTTCATGGCGGTTACGGATGAAACCCAGCGCCGCTGTTGCCATGCCAAAAGCTTCGCCCAACCCATCGATGCTGCGCGACTGCAGCAGGCGGTCGTCGCCGCCGTAGAGCGTCTCCAGCCGGCCGCCGCGGAAAAGCCGGACCGAGTATTGCGTGTTGTCGCCCGTGCCGTCGGCCGTATAGAGCAGCGCCTCCGGCCAATCGGTATGGAAGAGGCAGGGCAGCGCATGGGCCAGATGATGATTGCAGAAAGAGACATCCGTGTCGGGCCGGAATCCATAGTCCGCCAGAAATCGCGGCGCATCGAACAACGAGAGGGAATCCGCCGTGTGATAGCGGTGGCATTCCACATCCATATATTTCTGTTTTTCCCTGCCCAGCGCGCGGCGCAGCCGGGCCTTCAGGAGGCGGGCCCCGGAAAAATGCCGATAGTAGCGCTCGGCGAAAAGGCTGCGGTTCAGAACCAGGACATCCACCTCCTGCCGCCGCCTGCCCGCGATCGCCAGGCATTCGTCCATTGCCTCGACCGGGATGCGCCCGCCATCGGCCTTGCGCCGGGTCAGCCGCTCCTGCGAGACGGCGGCCAGCGGCCGGTATTCGTCGAACAGGCAGGCGGTACTGTCATGGGTCGTGGGACTGACGCCGAGAATGAGCATGGGCTTGGGGAGGAATCGCTCCGGAGAGGCTCGCAAGATGGCCGCAGGTGGAAGGCAGCCAATGATGCCAAAGCGTGTGAATTGTCAAGCTTTGGAAGGCCTTCGCGGGATTCTGCCGGCGAGCCCGGGACCTCGCGACACGGCCCCGGCAGGCAGACGATACGCGATGGCCGAACCTTCGGCCAAATTGCCCGCCACCGGCTCATGGGGAGCCGGTGGCGGGTTCGGGCTGATGCAGCGAGCCGTTACTTCACGCGCACGACGTGCCAGACGTTGTTGAAACCGTCGCCCTTCACGTCGCCCGGTCTCTTGTCCTGAACGAATGAGTAAAGGGGCTTGCCGTCGACAGCCCATTGCTTCGTTCCGTCTTTGCGGGCAACCAGGGTCAAATTCCCGGCCGGCCTGGATCTGGAATCCCCGAGGAGCGGCGGCCAGTTGAGGGCGCAGTCGCCATAGCAGGTGGATTTTCCCCTAACATCCTTGTCGTATGTATACAGCGTCATGCCGGCAGGCGTGGCGAGAACATTGCCCGACGTTGACGTCATCATCATGAAATGGCTGTTCGGCTCGGCGCTGATGTAAATGTCATGAGATTTGCAGGCAACCAGAAGAGACAAACAGGCCACTACCGCAAGTGACCGCCATGGGTATTCATGTTTCGACATTGTCGTCTCCATTAATTAGCCGAAGCTGCGCTCGGCGGACACTATCCTTGCTATCTTGGCCCATCAATTCGTGAGGCGCAGCATGTTCCTTGGGCCATCTGAACCGTTCGAGTTGGGCAATCGTCGAAATCGAGATTCTGCATCATGCTCACAGCGGTGGTTAGCGTAGTACTCCTTGCCATATGGCCCCGACCCCGCTGCATCATATCCATTTGATTCACCAGGCGCATTCCGCTCTGAACGGCGCCGCGCTCGCAATTCTGAATCGTCGATTAATTCGCAATGACCTTGTTCCAATGGCAGGCCGATCTAGTCCTCATCTTCGTCCTCGCATTCCTGGTATTGACTGGGAGCCGCGTTGGCGCAGTCGTTCTTACTGTTGTAGATGCGATGCTCGTTTTGATCGCAGGCTGCCAACAACCCGGTCAGGAACAGCAGCGCCACGGTGATTCTGAAGGCCTGCGTCATCTGTCACTCCTTCCTGGATCACGTCCATCGCCGCTGTCTTCGCAAAGCGATGCGGCAAGCTTGCCGCAGAAGGCGATCCATTCACCCTGTTCAACCCGGGTAATGCGGGTTCGGTTCCGGGACTGGAATCCCAGTCAGGTCTCCTCTGCGGCGCTTTGCGCCCCGCTGATGAGATTCTGCGACAGCAGGAACTCGCTGGAGAGGTCGGCGCCGCCGAGCTTGAAGGCGGCCGCCAGGCTGGCGCGAACCGTCCGCAGGGCGGCAAAGAGTTCAGCGCGGGCGGTCTCGACGACGACGCTTTCGAATTGCACCGCATCGCCGGCCCGGCATTGGGCGAGCCGTGCGATATCGGCACGGATCACGTAGCCCAGCTTCGGATATCCCCCGGTCGATTGCCGGTCGGCCATGAGCACGATGGGCCTGCCGTCGCCCGGTATCTGGATGGCGCCAAGGGCGATTCCGTCCGAGACGATATTGAATCCCTTGGCATGTTCCACCGCCGGCCCCTCGAAGCGATAGCCCATGCGATCGCTGCGGGCGGAGAGCTTGTAGCTGCCGGCAAAAAAAGTCCTGATGCCCGCCGGTGAAAAATAGTCGTCCTGGGGGCCGAGCAGGACGCGGAGCGGGCCCGTTCGCGCGGGCGCCCGCTCTTCGAAGCCCAGTTCGGGGAGAGCGGGGCCGCCCCGCAGCGCCAGGCGATCGCCCGCCGCCAGAGCCCGGCCATTCAGCCCGCCGATGCCGCTGCGCAGGCTGGTGGACAGACTCCCCATGACCGGCGTCACGTCGAACCCGCCGGCGGGGCTTAGATAAAACCAGGCACCTCTGGCACCGGCCTTCACCGCAAAGCGGTCGTCCAGACCCAGCCGAACGCGGCCGGCGGTCGGCAGGGTCTGGCCGTTCAGCGTGACCGCGAACGGCGCGCCGGCGTAGCCCAGATAAATCTCGCCGCCCTCGACCTGCAATTCGATCCCGCCGAGCCCGACCTCGATCGCACCGGCATTTTCAGGGTTGCCGGCGAGAATATTGGCGCGGAGATGGGCGATCCAATCCATAGGCCCCGCCGCGCCCACGCCGTAGCGAAGATAGCCATGGCGCCCGCCGTCCTGAAGGGTCGTGCCCGGCCCCGCGGCACGGATGGCGAGATGCCCGCTCATGACGGGACTCCTGCCATGCGCGCGACCGGTTCGCCGGCAGCGGCGCGGGCCTCGAGGCTGTCGAATGTTGCCTCATCCACCGCCTCGAATGTCACCTCGTCGCCCACCGCCGCCAGGAAGATGGGTTCGCGCCCCAGCGAGAAGAAACGCTCCGGCGTGCGCCCCACCACATGCCAGCCGGTAGGCATGGGAACCGTCGAGATCAGAGCCTGGCCGCCGGCGATGAGCAGGCAGTTGGCGGGAACCCGCGGCCGCGGCTCGGTCCGGCGCGAAATGTCGAGGGCCTTGGGCAGGCCGCCCAGATAGGCGAAGCCCGGCGCGAACCCATACATATAGATTCGATAGGCGGCGCTGCTGTGCAACGCGACGACCTTGTCGATGGCGAGCCTGAGAGACCCGGCGACGAAAGCCAGATCCAGGGCGAGGGCAGGGGCATAACAGGCCGGCACGATCCAGCGCCGTGGGGCCCTTGAAGACTCGCTCGCGGCCGTGGGCAGGTTGTGGATCACCTCGATCAGTGCCGTCGGTTCCAACCGTTCGGGGTCGTAATTGACCATCAGCGAGCGGTATGTCGGAACCGTTTCGAGAATGCCTGGAATGGCGGCATCGGCGATCGCGCGGTCCAGCGCCAGCACCCTGTCGTGAATCTCGGGGTCGATGGTATCGCCGTATTCGACCACCAGCGCGCTTTCGCCCGCGTGGAGAAATCGCGGAAATGCGAGCCTGGTCATGGGCGGATGCCGCCGTCAGGGCGCGAAAGCGCGAAGCGTGTAGCCGGCCCCCGCCAGCGCCTCGCGAACCGCCAGCGCCATGGCCACCGCCCCCGGCGTATCGCCATGGACGCAGATGCTGTCGATTCCGACCGGAACCTTCGTGCCGTCCAGGGCGATGATGGCGCCGGCCTCAAGCATGGCCAGGACCCGCGCGGCGGCCGCCTTGGAATCATGGATCACGGCGCCCGGCTCCTTGCGCGGCACGAGATTGCCGGTCTTGGTATAGGCGCGGTCGGCGAAGATCTCCCGCGCCGCCCTCATGCCGCAGCGCTCGGCAGCGCGCTCGATCTCGGTGCCGGCGATGGCCAGGATCACCAGCTTCGCATCCACGGCCTTGACCGCGCGTGCGATCGCGTCGGCGGCGGGCGCATCCTCCGTTGCCCGATTGGCAAGCGAGCCATGGGCCTTCACATGGGTGATGCGATGGCCGGCCAGGGCCGCCAAGCCCATGGCGGCGCCCAGTTGATAGGCGATCAGACGCTCGATCTCGCGCGGCGAATAAGGCATGGGACGGCGCCCGAAACCCTGAAGGTCGGGATAGCTGGGATGGGCGCCGATGGCGACACCCGCCTGCCTGGCCGCAGCGAACGTCTCGGCCATGATCTGGGGATCGCCGGCATGGAAGCCGCAGGCGACATTGACGCTGGAGACGATGCCCAGCATGGCGCCATCGTCGCCCATGCGCCAATCGCCGAAGCCTTCGCCCAGATCGCAATTCAAATCGATCGCCGGCATTGGATATCTCCCACAAGCTATCCGTGACCCTCATGGTTCGACAGGCCCACCATAAGGGCTTCATTTTTACTCAACCTGAGCATATCGAAAGGTGAAACCGCAAGCGCCTCGTCCTTACAAGATGTGCGCCGCGCCGCCTCTGTTCCCCGTCGCCTGACTGTAACCGATCGACTCAGACCGACTGGCGTATGCCCACCTCGTCCAGATGTTGCAGCAGGTCGGCCGGATCCTGGTAAACGCGATAAGCACCGGCACGCGCCAACTCGTCCTCGCCATATCCACCGGAGAGCAGACCTACGCCCAGCGCACGAGCGCGCCGGGCGGCGAGAAGGTCCCATACGCTGTCGCCAACCACCATCGAATGGTGGATGTCGACGCCGAGGCGCTGGGCCGCCGTGAGGAATAGGTCGGGGTCCGGCTTCGCATAGCGCACCTGGTCGCGGGTCACAACCGGCACCTTGGCCGGCTCGACGCCGAGCATCTCGATCAGGGACGCCGCCGTCTCCATGCGGCCGCTGGTTGCTATCGCCCAGGGCACGCGCTGCTCCGTCAGGCACGCGAGCAGTTCGCGCGCGCCGGGGAGCGGGACAACCGATTTCCCATGAATTCGGAAGGCGTCGGCGTGGGCCTGGCGTAGCTGCCGAATGAGTTCGGGCGCGATCGGATGTCCCATTTCGCGCAGGAGGGCATTTGCGAAGAGGCCGCCGCTCATGCCGATGCGCCGGTGGATGCGCCAGATGGAGAGCGGAATGCCGGCGGACTGCAATGCCTCGTGCCAGGACAGCACATGCTGATAGACACTGTCGACCAGCGTGCCGTCGAGGTCGAACAGAAAGGAAAGCCCCGATTCGTGCCTCGGCGTGTCCTCGGCCATTGCCGGATCCTCTCGAGCTGAGCCGCCAGGCGAACCACGGTAGCCGAACGTGGCCTCAGTGGTCGAGGCGCGAGCAACGACGAGATTTCGTGACGAGAAAGAGCCTATACCGCCAGCAGGCCCCTACCCAAACTCGGCGGACCCCCGGTTTCCATGGCGCCGGGGGAGTCGAGGGGCAACATGGTCAATGCGGCGGGGCGAGTGCTTCCGCGGGTTTGAAGTACGACGCGCGCCGTCAGTTTAGATGGCAAAACTACGGCCGAGGTTTTTGTGCCCCTGCGTGGTGAGCCCGTCCTACTTCGCCTTCGCGCAGTAAGCACAGATTTTGTTGCCGTCCGGGTCGCGGGCATAGGCGACATAGTTGCTTCCGTCGGCGGGACGCGGGCCGGGCTTGCCTTCGTCCGTGCCGCCGTTTGCGAGGGCAGCCGCGTGGAACCCCTCGACCGCCCGCCGCGATTTCGCCACGAGCGATATCATCGTCCCGTTGCCGAATGTCGCCGACTTCTTGTTATAGGGTTTGGTGACATAGAAACTGGACTTCTTCGGCGCATTTTTGGGGCCGTATCCGAGAGAGCTGTTGTCGCCACTGGTCCGAACGAGCCCGAGTGGCGCGAGCGCGGCGTCATAGAACTTAGCCGAGCGCTTTACATTGTTAGTTCCAACCATAACATAAGCGAGCATTTGACCCCCGAATTGGCATTCCACGGATGAAGCAACGTTAGGATGTCAGAGTGGACGGTTTTGGCCCTTGCCGCAAGGCTACCGCCGCAGGCATTAAACGAAGTCTACTTTGATCGACGGCGCTACCGAAACGGAAGCCTCGTGTGCAAATTCCGCCGTTATCGGAATTTAGGCCGCCGGCTGGCTGGCCGTCCGAATGACGGTGTTGGGCGCCGCCGTCAGAAGTCTTAGTCCAGCCTGGAATACCAAGCCACGGCCGGGGCTGCCGGCGGTGGTCTCAAGCATAGACCGTGCGCGCAGGACTTTGAGGATTTCGACTCGCGGGATTGTGAATTGAAAGCCGCCAGGCGCCTCCCACGCTTAAAGCATGGCGTGTGTCATGTCTCAGGACAACATTTGCGGCAGCTCTTCTGTCGGTAGCGGTGTTTGTCTCCCCGGCCCAGGCATTTCATGGTGGCGGGTTCCACGGCCACGGCTTCTTTTTTCATCACCACTTTTTTCATCGTTCCTTTTTTCATCACCCCTTTTTCTTCTTCGGCGGGTTTTTCAACCCGTTTCCCTATAGCTATGCTTATCCTTATCCTTACCCTTATCCCTACGCTAATACCTATGGCTACCCAGCGGCCTCGCCGTATCCAGCGGGGCCTGCTGTCACGGCGCAAAACGTCTGGTATTTCTGTCGTTCGTCAAACGCGTATTACCCATACGTCCAGAAGTGCCCGCAACCTTGGGAAGAGGTTCCGCCGCAGCCGCATTAGTCACATCATCCGAGATATGGCGGGCCTCTAATGAAGTTGTCGGGAATCGCACTCGAGCATTCCCGCGATTGAGGACCAACGCGCGCGCCGGCCGCCTATGGCTGGTGATCGCGAAATCCGGGCTTTGGATGCTAAGTGAGCCGGGAGCCAGTGTGAAATGATCGACGAGCCCATTGTGATCTCGACACAACTGTGCCTTCCGTCAAAGGCGTCTCACCTGATCGATGGAGGTTGATCGATGCGCGTGGCGAGTGCTGAAATTGGAACTCACGCTTCTTGTCCGGCCCGGCAGTTGACAAGCGCTCGACGTTTGCCGTTTCATTCTCCGAGTTGTCAATGCTAGGGAGGTCGGTATGTCCGAGCGAATGAGTTTCGCCGCCTTCTGGCCTCAATATTTGGGCGCACATCGCGATCCGCGAACCCGCGCCTTCCACTATTTGGGCACGATCTTGGGAGTGTGTTCGTTTGTCGTGTTCCTGATCACGATGAGCTGGCAATTTTTGTTGGCGGCACCGATCTTGGGTTATGGCCTAGCCATGCTCACCCATCCGATCTTTGAGGACAATCGTCCCAAAACGTTCGAGCATCCGGCTCTCTCGTTCATCAGCAACTTCTATATGCTGATCCTTTGGGCGACAGGACGGCTCGGGCCGGAACTGGCGCAGTTGCCATCATCCGGATCCCACCCATCAGCCTAAATTCAGTTCAGCGTGCCTTCGCCGTCTGAAGCGTCCTATGACCGCCCCGTCGCGCGGCCGGCTTTTTGCATTACGGTGGAGCTGCGTTTTGGTCCAACCGACCGTCCGCGGAAAGATGGCGAAGCGGAGCAGGTGTCCGCTCCGGGTCAAACTGCGACGTGGCTGGCGGGCGACCAAATGTCCGGTAAGCACCCAGAACCGGACCCACCCTGGCCGAGGTGGTTTGTCGCATATGTGCCAGGAACACGCATATGTGCCAGGAACAGAAGTCGCCGTGCCGACCCTGGGGGTCGTCGTTCTAGAATTGTTGTCTTACTAGGGTCCTTTCGCGTACCCACGGCAGCACACCAACCACCAACGCATCGCCGGTCAGCGGCGCGCGGGTGGGGGCGCTAACGATATTTAGAGTCTCTCCACTGAGCGCGTCAGCGCAGCTAGTGAAGCTTGAAGACGCGTCCGCCATGCTGCGCGACCGATGGCATCAAGACATCGTGGCGGCGCGCCGGCAACTGGGGAGCCTATCGACATCGTATCTGACGACGGAGAGTGACGTGTCAGACAACCGACAGACTTCACGCAAGCCCTTTCGCCTCATGTCCAGCTTATACAGATGGGTACCGCCGCCAGAGCCTCTAAGCTTCGGTCTTGGCGATGGTCAGGTAAATGTGGACATAGTCCATGCCGTGGCCTACGGGGTTCTCACGCACTAACGTCTCGTAGGCGCTGTAGTAGCGATCGATAATGCCCTGACGCTCCTCCAGCGGGCGGTTCGGCGAGAGCGCAGCGAGAAACGTACTCTCGGTCCACGACCGTAATGTCGGGATATACTCGAGAGCGAATCGCATAGCGTCGCCGTGCTGGCGAAACTCGGCAGCAAACGGGCAGGGGACGACGTGCGTCTCGCATTGTTCCAGGCGCAGGCCCGCCCGATACACTGGGCTGGCCGTGTCAGTCAACGGGTCGGTGAACTCCTCCGCCGTCTTATAGTACTGCGGCAGGGTCATCCGCACGTATTCCTCGGCGCTGATTACCGCCTCAGCGGCAAAGCGCTGCCATAGGACGTTAAAGGTGTCGAACATATTGACGCCGCCCGTATTGCCCAGGTACCGACCGGCCTCGTCCTTACCGAAATTTAGACGTTAGTGCGTGAGAACCCCGTAGGCCACGGCATGGACTATGTCCACATTTACCTGACCATCGCCAAGACCGAAGCTTAGAGGCTCTGGCGGCGGTACCCATCTGTATAAGCTGGACATGAGGCGAAAGGGCTTGCGGCAGAGCCAATGCATTGCAGTCGCCGAGAAACCAAGATTGAGCGTTCCCGCGGGCAGGATTGGCCGATAGAACGAAGTCGCAGCGGCCAGGACATACACGTCCTCGATCTCGTCGAGATAGGTCGGGATGGGGGTCAGACCATGGACGAGGTGGAACAGACTGTCGATTACGTCCTTGGCTCCCTTGGTGGCCGTCGAGTAGTAACCACCGCTCCACATCGCGACGTTGACAAACGGCAATGTTCGCTCGGCCATGATCCCTCATCCTCCTACCGCTGGGATTTGCTCTTTTGCTTTGGAAACGGCGATAGACGAGCACTTCCTGGGGGATCGAGGGCTTGCGGCGAGTGATGGAAGGTCACGACTGATTGCGCCGCCCACAACCAAACACGCCCCCAGTATCGCTGACAAGTTGCGGAAGCTTTGATCACGTGGCGCCATCTGGTCCTCCTGCTTGATGGTCGTTGAAAGTTTCACGAAACTTGGTTTCTTTGCTTTGATTCCCCTTGGCTATTTCAAGCAGCTCTAGCGGAATCTTAGCGCCGGAAGCCGGGATTCGCCAATGACGACAGACGCAGCGAATTGCGCCCTTCGGCATGGCGCCGCGAGCTGCTCAGTCGCGTAGCAAGCTGAAGAGCTACCAAGCGAGGTTCTTTACGGAGGGCAACGTCCGGTTTGGGTCGAACTGCGACGTGGCCGGCGGGCGACCAAATGTCCGGTAAGCACCCAGGACCCGACCCACGCTGGCCGAGTTGGTTTCTCGCATATGTGCCACAGGCGGACATGGCGGGCGCTCGTCCCACTGGTGGTTTAATAGCTGAAAGCGAAAATCTACAGCCGACCGCGCCACGGTCTGGCGACGGTGCATTCTCCCGCCATGGCACTCGATGAGGCAGAATGCGCCTGTGCTGATAGTAGCGGCAAGAGGGATAGTCGCCGCGGGCGGATGCATTAACGGCGAGCCTGTTTGGTACCTCCACTCGCGGTCAATATGTTGTCGGCACCGCTCATACGCACACAATCGAGCGCTTCTGGTCATTGATTTAGCGCGGCATGGGCGGCACCATCCCCAAGGTTAGCCTAGAAGTCTCAGGACCAGTCGAACTATGAGCCCTTTAAAGTTATGAGCGAACACCCGCTGCTGTCCTATCTCAACCCGTTGGAATGGTTTTCTCGCCGCCCGAAGGTCGGCGTCGTTCGCCTTGAAGGGGTCATCGGCTTGCCCTGGCCAGGGCGTGGCGGCCTTTCGCTCGGTTCGATCGCCGGTCCGCTCGAGCATGCCTTTCGCCTGAAAAACCTCAAAGCCGTGGCACTGACAATCAATTCGCCAGGCGGTTCGGCCACGCAATCCTCACTGATTGCCAAGCGCATTCGCGCGCTCGCGGCCGAGAAGGCCGTCCCGGTGCTGGCCTTCGTCGAAGACGTTGCCGCCTCGGGCGGTTACTGGTTGGCGACAGCCGGCGACGAGATCTATGCCGATGAGTCCTCGATTATCGGTTCAATTGGCGTAATCACCGCCGGCTTCGGCTTTACCGATCTCCTGCAGCGCATCGGGATCGAGCGTCGCGTCCATACAGCCGGCCCGCGTAAGGCCATGCTCGATCCCTTCCGCGCCGAACAGCCGGAGGACGTCACGCGGTTAATGGCGATCCAGCAGGAAATACATGCCAACTTCAAGACGCAAGTCCGAGAGCGGCGTGGGAGCCGCTTGAAGGGCGACGAGGCGGAACTCTTCAGCGGCGAGATCTGGGCAGCGCGGCAGGCGCTCGCGCGGGGCCTCATCGACGGCATCGGCGACCTGCGTATGATCCTGCGCGGGCGCTTTGGCGACCAGGTCAAGCTGGTCCCAGTCACGCGGAAGCAGAGCTGGCTGCGCCGCCGCCTTCGGCTGGGCCTTCCGGAAGACTGGACCGAGCAGGCGCTCGCGGCGATCGAGGAACGTGCGCTGTGGGCGCGCCATGGGCTGTAGTGGATGTCGCCTTTGCGCAGTTCGCGCCGACCAGCTGCATTGACGCTTAAGAGGCTGTAGGGCGCACCCTGGGTGGCATCTCCATGCAGCAGGCGTGGTCCCGGGGCGAGATCCGGCCTGTTGGGCAGCTAATGCAGAAGCGCTCCTTACCAACGTCGGCCAATTCGGGGCGACACGGCGACCCCGCGGGCGATCGAAATCAGGTATGAAATAATCGACGCCGTCCCGTTCACAGGCGGCTCCGCCGCTCGAAGCAGACGTCTTCCGCTGAACCTCCAACTTGAGGAGTGCATTCTATGAAAGGCGCCGACCTGCTCGTAGCCGCACTGGAGAACGAGCGTGTGCAGCACATCTTCGGGGTGCCCGGGGAAGAAAACCTCGACCTCGTCGACGCATTGCGCCGTTCCACGATCAAGCTCGTGTTGACCCGCCACGAACAGGCCGCAGCCTTTATGGCAGCAACGCACGGACGACTGACCGGCAGGGCCGGAGTCTGCCTCTCGACGCTTGGTCCCGGCGCGCTCAATCTGACCACGGGCGCCGCCTTCGCCCTGCTCGGCGCGATGCCCATGGTCATGATCACCGGCCAGAAAGGCATTTTGAGCCGAAAGCAGGCGCGCTTCCAGGTTGTGGACATGGTCTCCACCATGACGCCGCTCACCAAGATGGCGCACCAGATTGTCAGCCCGGCGACGATCCCTTCGATCGTGCGGGAGGCGTTCCGGGTTGCGCAACAGGAGAGGCCGGGCCCCGTCCATCTCGAACTGCCGGAGGACATCGCCGGAGGGGCGGCACCCGAGGTTCCGCTGGTGATGACGCACCCGATCGATTTGCCCGTTGCCCATCCCGCGGCATTGGAACGAGCGGCCGAGCTGATCCTCAAGGCCGAACGGCCATTGCTGATGCTGGGCGCGGCGGCGAGTCGCCCGCGCCTGGCAGATGCCTTATCGGATTTCGTGAACCGCCTGCAAATCCCGTTCTTCAATACGCAAATGGGCAAGGGCGCGGTCGCGGGCGGATCCGGACTCTACATGGGCACCGCCGCGCTTTCCGAGCGAGACTATGTTCACCGCGCGATCGACCATGCCGATATGATCATCGCGATCGGCCACGACACGGTGGAGAAGCCGCCCTTCTTCATGGGGCCGGACGGACCGAAGGTCCTGCATGTGGGCTATCTTCCCGCGACGGTCGAGGAGGTGTT